>MDTC01262548.1_pt1 | contig 14705 bp, 10 predicted proteins | sample 811181 | NCBI WGS metagenome assembly MDTC01 (sample SAMN05326644, study PRJNA326480) | marine metagenome | isolation source: seawater | place: Pacific Ocean: North | collected 2011 | reverse complement strand
TATTGCGGAAATTAAGGATATTTCTAAACCTTTCCACGCATAAATTCCTATTATTATAAGTAGCCAATAGATGTAAAATAAAATAACTCCTAATGCAAATTTTAATGATCCATGAAAATGTTTGTCTTCAATTTTGTTTTCAGTAAAAATTACAGGTAATATGTACGGAATATAGTTGGTCAATAATCCGATTAAATGAAACGGCATTAACAATAACATAATTAATGAATAAAATATTAAGCCAATTATGGTATAATTTTTTTGAAAAAGATAAGGTCTAATTTTTTCTTTTTTACAAAACTTAATTAAGGATGATGTTTTTTTAATTACACTTTGGTATTCATCAAAATTATCATGGTTAAGCTTTTGTAAATCATATAATCTACTTTGTTTGTAAAAGAATTTTTCATCGACTGAAAGTAATTTCTTTTTGAAGGGAAGTTTATGAATTAAATAATAAAGATTTGTATAATTATCAATGTCATTAATATTAATAATTAAATTTTTAAGGCTTTTGTAAACCATAGATGTCAGTTCGTTTATGGTTTCAGCTGGTTCATTTAAGTATTTATCAAAATAATCATTTACATATATTGGATTACCAGCATTTAAAAATAAATCTCCATTCATGTTAAAGTGATTTTCATAATCTAATCCTATCGGAACAATATATATAGGTATCTTAAAGTCGTATTTTTCTCCTGCACCGAGTGCAATTCTTGCAATTCCTTTTTTTAAAGGTCTAAGCGATTTTCTGTAATTATGATTACCCTCAGGGAAAATAATTAACTTCCCTTTTTCTGCTAAGATATCATAACATTCATTAAAGGTTTTCTCATTTTTTTTCATGCTATTTGAGCCATCTCTTTGTCTGTAAATGGGTAGCATATATAGTTTAGATAGAAATTTAGCTACAATCGGTTTTTTAAAAATATCCGCTCTTGTCAGAAAATATGTTGGGTGCCTTGATCTTCCTGCAATTACAATTGGATCGAGAAATGCGTTTTGATGATTAACTGCATATATAATACCTGCATTATTTGGGATATTGTTTTTCCCCTTATATGAATGGTTTTTGAAATAAGATCTAATTCCACTTATTACAATTAAATATCCTAGTTTATATGGGAAAAACCAGTTTTTAAACCAATACCCAAACCATATGTCTTTCATGATTTATCTAAGTGATGCATTAATTTCTTTCAATATTTGGTTTTGTATAGAAGTCATGATATTATCAACTTCTTTATCTCTCAAAGTCCTTTTGTCATGTAAGAATTCAAATCTAAAGGCATATGATTTCTTGCCGGACATACTTTTTTTGTCTCTGTATATATCAAATAATGAAATAGATTTTAAAATAGGAACTTTTTTTTCTCTCACACAGTCTATTATTTTTTTCATTTCAACACCTTCTTCAATTAAAATAGAAAGATCTCTGTAAACCTTTTGAAATTTATTTATTGATTTAAATTTCACAGTACTTTTATTTGCAAGCTTTACAATTTCTTCCCAATAAATTTCAGCAATAAAACAATCAGTGTCAATACTCATACTTTCGAGCAATTTCTCGCTAACTAAACCAATTCTTGCTAAAGTAGATGATTTATTAATGTATTCTAATCCATCGCTCCAAACATCATAGCTATTGAAAACATTTTCACTGTATGAAACGCCAGTTAAATTAAAAAAAGTTTTAAGTATACCTTTTAATTGAAAAAAGGTGCTTTTTTCTTTTCCGTTGTACCAGTGCTCTTCGTTCTGTAGACCGCTAAGTGCAATTAACAAATGGTCTTCTTCATTAAATTTATTATCAATCAAATTGTAAACTTTTCCCCACTCATAGATTTTACAATTTGAGGATCCGTGCTGGTTATTATATTTTATAACTTCAAGAGCATTATACGCTAAAGATTGCCTTAATACTTCAGTATCACTACTTAGAGGATTAATAATTTCCACAAAGCTTTTCGTGTTAGTGTCTGTAGCGCTTAAAATCCTATTATAAGATTTTTTAGTTAGTGAATTACTTAGAATTTCGTAAAATCCTAGACTACTTAAATGATTACTTGTTAGTTGTTGAAGTGAAATACTATTCTTAACTGGTGAAAAAGTAGGAGAGCTATTAATTTTAGTAGGTATTTCAATACTATTATATCCATGAATTCTTAAAATTTCTTCTGCAATATCGCATTCTCTAGTTACATCATTTCTGTATGCTGGTACTGTAACTGTAGCGATATTTTCTTTTACAGCTGAAACATTAATTTCTAAATAATTTAAAATCTCAATCATTTTCTTATTGACGAGTGAAAATCCACATAATTTTCTTATAGATTCAAAGTCAATCAAGAAAGATTTATTTTTTGATTTAACAGGATGTAAATTAATTATATCAGAAGAAATTTTTCCTCCAGCAATTTCCTTTATCAAATTTGCTGCTTTATTTAAGGCTGGGATAACCATTTCTGGATCTACTCCTCTTTCATATCTGAAAGATGCGTCTGTATTTAAACCATGTCTTTTAGCAGTTTTACGAACGCTAATAGGATCAAACAGTGCACTTTCTATAAAAATATCACTAGTTTTAGAATTTACACCAGACGATAGGCCTCCAAAAACACCAGCAATACACATTTCTTCATTGTCATTGCAAATCATTAAGTCATCTTCATTTAGCTTTCTTTCATTACCATCTAGAGTTACAAATAAAGCATCTTTTTTTGCACATCTAATTTTAATGGTTCTATTAGTTATGCATTTTAGATCAAAGGCGTGTAATGGCTGTCCAATTTCATGGAGAATGTAATTAGTTGTATCAACAATATTATTAATAGGTTTTAGACCTATGGACTTTAATTTTGTTTTTAGCCATGATGGACTTTCTTTGACTTTTACATTTTTTATTATTAACCCAGAATACCTGTAGCATTTGGTTTCGTCTTCAATTATAATTCTTATGTCATCGCTTTTGTCCGTTAATATTTCATTATTTGTGCTTATTTCAAGAAGTTTTTTATTGCTTTCAATCTTGCCTTTATATTTTAGTGCTGCTAATAAATCTCTGGCGACGCCATAATGACTCATTGCATCAGCTCTGTTGGGAGTTAAACCTATTTCATATATAATATCTGTTTTTACTTTGAAATAATCCGAAGCTTTTTCTCCGTTTTTTGTTGAGTTTTTAATAACAATAATTCCATCATGATTATCGCCTATTCCAATTTCATCTTCAGCGCAAATCATTCCATTCGAAAAAACACCTCTGATTTTTGTACGCTTAATTGTTGTAGGTTTTCCCTCTAATGGAAAAATTGTTGTTCCTGGTACAGCTACAATAACTTTTTGTTTTTCCTCAACATTAGGAGCACCACATATTATTGTATATGTTTCTTGTTCACCAATATCAACGGTTGCAACTTTTAATTTGTCTGCGTTTGGATGTTTTTCGATTTTTAAAATTTCCCCAGCAACAAGACCTTTTAGTCCTCCTCTAATATTTTCATATAATTCAAATTTTTCTACTTCAAGACCAATATCAGTTAAAATTTCTGCAGTTTCTCTGTAGTCAATATTGAAGTCAACAATTTCTTTTAACCAATTATATGAAATCTTCATTTTTTGATGTATGAATATTATAAAGGGTGTAAAATTAATTCCTTTTCTGTTATGACAAAAATATTATAGTTAAAATACATCATCTGAATTTCAACATTTAAAATAAAAAATTCTTGTTGAATTAAAATTTTTATATTTTTGGCCCTCCTTAAGTTGGTGCCTTAGCTCAGTTGGTAGAGCAATGGACTGAAAATCCATGTGTCCCTGGTTCGATTCCTGGAGGCACCACTTTCTTTACTAAGTCATTGATTAGATATTCTTCTTTTAATTTCCAAAAGAAACAATTAACTTTACAAAACATTGAAAAACAGAAAAAAAAATAATAGGACTTTAATCATTTTTTATTTTCTAATCTCCTATGTTATTCTTCAATTTTTATGGTGGGGATTCCACATAATATCTTTGACACAGAAAGTTAACGATTACGAGGGGCTAATGTCAAGAAGAATCGGCATGGTTTTGGGCGAAGCATTTGTTTTTATTTTAATAATAATTATTGGTGCATATTATGTAATTAGGTCTTATTACAAAGAGCTCGAGTTAGCTAAGAAAGAAAAAAATTTCTCTCTTTCAGTTACACACGAGTTAAAAACACCAATAGCATCTTCAAAGTTATTTGCACAAACTCTTCTAGAAAGAGAGGACCTTACTAAGGAACAACAAAAAATAAGTCTTGAAAAAATTATTCAAGAGCAAAATCGATTAAATGAGCTTGTAGAGAAAATATTATTAGTTTCCACAATTGAAGAAATTAAAAGCAGTTTGAATTTAAAACCTATCTCCCTGGGACTACTTATTAACCAGTTGCTGGAAACTCAGAATGATACACATGAGATTATAAATGATGTACCATTAGATCTAACAATTCAGGGAGACGATTTTTATATTATTTCCTTAATTCAAAATTTATTGGATAATGCCAAAAAATATTCATCTGATGGTTCAAAAATTACCTTTTCTGCAGCAGAAAGTGGCTCGGATGTCATATTAAGTATTGCAGATAATGGAATTGGGATTCCCGTTTCGCAGCGAACGAAGATATTTGAAAGATTTTATAGAATTGAAGATGAGGAAACAAGGATATCTAAAGGTACAGGACTAGGATTATTTTTAGTAAACGAGATTGTCAAAATTCATGGCGGTAGAATAAAATGCAGAGAAAATTTACCAAACGGAACTATTTTTGATATCAAATTCAAAACAAATTATGCATAAGAAGGTGGCCCTGATTATTCTAGATGGGTGGGGTATAGGTGAAAAAGACTTTTCTGATGGGATTTACCAAGCCAAAACACCTTTTTTTGACGAAATTTCAAATCATTATCCAAATGCAATTTTAGAAACACATGGCGAAAACGTTGGTTTACCAAAGGGTCAAATGGGTAATTCTGAAGTAGGACATTTAAATATTGGTTCAGGAAGAATTGTTTATCAAGATTTACTTAGAATAAACAACGCTATCGCAGATAAAAGTTTTTTTGAAAATTTTATATTAAATAAATTGATTAATGATGTTAAAAAAAACAACAAAACCATTCATTTGCTTGGGCTGGTTTCGAATGGGGGGGTACATTCTTCTTTAAATCACCTACTAGCCTTATGTAGCTTGTTAAAAAGTGAAATAAAGACACCTATTTTCATTCATGGAATTACAGATGGAAGAGATTGTGGCCCTAAATCTGGCGTTGATGCCTTTAACGAATTACATGAAAAAATTCATAATTCTAATATTAAAATCTCCTCAATAATTGGTCGATACTATGCAATGGACAGAGATAACAGATGGGAAAGAATAAAATTAGCTTATGACTTATTTGTAAATGGTAAGGGCAGCGTAAAAGATGATTTTAGAGCTGTATTTGCAGATAGTTATAATAGTAAAATTACAGATGAATTTATAAAGCCTGCTAAAATTGATGGTGTTAACGGTATAATTAAAGAAAAAGATGTTGTAATCTGTTTTAATTTTAGGACTGATCGTTGTAGACAAATAACTACAGCTTTAACACAAAGAAACTTTCCAGAGTTTGAAATGTCAACTATTCCTTTAGATTATTACACGATGACTAATTACGATAGCAATTTTAGGGACATTAATGTAATTTATGATAAAGAAAATATATCTATGACTCTGGGTGAAGTACTTAGCAATTTTTCAAAAACACAACTAAGAATTGCCGAAACTGAAAAGTACCCTCATGTCACATATTTTTTTAGTGGAGGCAGAGAGGAAAAGTTCATAGGTGAGACAAGGATAATGGTTAATTCACCTAAAGTTGCGACATACGACTTAATGCCTGAAATGAGTGCAGAGGAACTTACAGAAAAAGCTATTGCTTTTGTAAATACTAAAAAACCAGATTTTATTTGTTTGAATTATGCAAATCCTGACATGGTTGGCCATACAGGAGTCTCTGGTGCAATTATAAAAGCCTGCGAAACTGTGGATAGTTGCTTAAAGACGCTTATAAGTCAGCTTAAAAAACACAATTACTCTATTGTTGTGATTGCCGACCACGGTAATGCTGATAAAATGTTTAATAAAGATGGATCAATCCACACAGCACATTCATTGAATTTTGTTCCTATTGTTGTTTTAGATGATAATATAAAATTATTAAATAATGGAATTTTGGCTGATGTTGCAGCTACAGTTTTAGATTTAATGAACATTAAAAAGCCAATTGAAATGACAGGCAAGAGCTTACTAATAAAATAGATTCTTTATAAGTAATGATCTTTTTGTTTTTATTATTGTAATAAATACTATAACAAATATTTAATCAAACATATGTACATGTTCATTACATTTTTTACATTATTGTCTAATTTAACCTTTATAAATTTGAAATATGTCAAAGGGGAAAAAAGCTAAATTACTAATTAGAAGTTTCTTAATTTTAATTTCACTAGTAGTAATTACAGTCTGTTTAGTTCCTGTAATTTATAAAGGCGACATTGTCCGTTTAATCAAGGAGCAAAGCGATGAATATGTTGATGCAGATATAGAATTTGAGAAAATAGGTATTGGCTTAATTTCTTCCTTTCCGTCGTTAAAGATTCAAGTTGAGGATTTATCAATTAGCGGTAGAGATACATTTAAGGATATAACACTTTTGAATGTCAAAAATTTGGATGTGGAACTCGATTTGTGGAAAATTATTATTGATAGCAAATATGAAGTTAATTCAATAAATGTAGATGAGCCTAAAGTTCATATTGAAGTATTAAATAATGGACTAGCAAACTATGACATTTATAAATCTTCTGATACAACTGTTATAGACACAACTGAAAATGATGGACAATCACCACCATTTGAATTTAAAATCAATAATTACAGTATAAATAGAGCACAAATAATTTATGACGATAAATTATACGCAACTAAAATAAAACTTAATGATTTAAGCCACATTGGGAGCTTTAAAATTATGGGCGAAAAATTTCTAATGGAAACTCAAACTAAATCATCAGATTTTACTTTTAGTTATGAAAAAGTTAATTATTTTAAGAATTCTCAGATTGATATTTTATTTAATGGTGAGATTGAATTTGTCAATGAAGATATAAATTTTGTAATAACAAAAAGTTTATCAAAGTTAAACCAATTTAAGCTCGTTGCGGATGGTAATTTTATACTAAGAGAAGATGATTATAATATGAATTTGTCAGTATCAACTTTAGATCAAGATTTTAAAAGCATACTTAGTATAGTCCCAGGCATATATAAAAAGGATTTTGCAAATATTAAGACCAATGGAGATTTTGATTTTAGTTGTATGATAGATGGTACTTATGGAGATAGTATTTATCCGTCTTTAAAGATGAAATTTTTAGTTAATAACGGATATTTTAAATACCCAGAACTTGAAGAACCTATAAATAAAATTAATGTGCAATTTGATCTTGGTTTTCCGGGCGGGAATGATTTAGATCGTTTAAAAATTAATTTAAATAATTTAAGTTTAAATTTTTTGAATTCAAGAGTATCTTCAAAATTATCAGCAACTAATTTACTAACAGATCCTAGGTTTGAGGCCAATTTAAATTCGGCAATTAATTTAGCTGAAATAAGCTCTGTAATTCCAATGGAAGGTCATAAAATTTCAGGCCTAATTTCATCTAACATTAATTTAAATGGAAATTTATCGACTATTGAGGAGGAAAGATATGATGAGTTTGATGCATCAGGAAAATTGATTGTCAATGAAATAAAGTATAACTCATCAATTTTAGATTATTTGATTGGTGTAAAAAATCTTGATTTTGAATTCCATCCCAAAAAACTAGTCCTAAATGAATTTAATTTATCAGCCGGTAAAAGCGATTTTCTGATGTATGGAGAAGTTTACAATTACATTTCTTATGCATTAAATAATGAAGAACTTAAAGGTTCTTTTACAATGAAAAGTAAATTAATTGATGTTGATCAATTGTACAATAGCTATTTAACGGATACTGCATACAGTCAAGTGGAGGATACGTTAAGTGACACTAGTTCATTAGCTGAAGTATTTATGATTCCTAAGAATATTGATTTTCAATTCTTAAATGAAATAGAAACTTTAATTTATGATAGTTTAAATATTGAAAATATTACAGGTGAGTTAGTATTAGAAGATGGTAAAATTAATTTTAGAAAAATATCTTTAGAATTACTGGGGGGTGATTTCAACGCAAATGGATCTTATTCAACTACTAGAAAAAACAGAGCTTTGATGAACTTAGATATGTATCTTTCTAATATCTCCTTCTTAAAATCCTATAATTATTTTAATGGTGTTAAAAGATATGCATCTGTTGTAAAATATTTTGATGGAAATTTTTCAACAACATTAAACATGAATTTAGTTTTAGACGAGAATTATTATCCAATCTATGAAAAGGTTAATGCACAAGGCGATCTAAGCTCTAGTAATGTAACTGTTTTGCAGAACACAGCCTTTAGCAAATTAGACATATTAGATAATAAGATTTTTGAAAATAATAACACAATCAAAGATTTAAAGGTTTCATTCCAGGTTAAAAATGGATTGTTTAAAATTGATAAAACCCCTTTAAAGTTTAAGGACTTTACCGCTTTTATTTATGGTTCAACATCAAATACTCAAGATATAGATTACACTATTGAAGCAGAAATACCTTTTTCAATGGTTAAAAAATCAATTTTTGGGACTAAAAAATTAGTTTTAAATTTTGATGATATTCCAGTTTCTGTGAAAATTGGAGGAACAGCCGAGTCCCCAGTTTTTTCATCAAACATAAATCTTGATAAATCTAAATTTAAAGAAAAAATAATTTCATCTTCAAAAGAAAAGATTGAAGATATTAAAAATGAAGCTTTAATTAGGGCAGAAGAAAAGGCAGAAATTATTATCAATCGAGCTTATGAAAAAGCAGAAGAAGTAAAAAATAAAGCAGAAAAAACTGCAACTGCAATAGAATTTGAAGCAAAAAAACAAAAGGAATTATCTAAAGAAGAAATAAGTAGACAAGTAAAAAAGTTAAAAAATGAAGCCATTCAACAAGCCATTGAGCTTGAATCACAAGCAAAATCACCTATTTTAAAAATAGCGGCAAAAAAAGCTGGCGACAAACTTAAAAGTAAGGCAGATCAAGAAGCAAAAAAATTAGAACTTTCGTTAACTAAAAAGGCAGATCAGACAGAAAGTATCGCGCTTAAAAAAGCCGATAAAATCAGAGATGAAGGTAATAAGCAGGCAGATATAATTATTCAAAATGCCAAAAATCAAGCTAATAAACTGTTTGAGGAAGCAAAAAATAAATAACTATGACAGATAAATACATTCAAGAAAATAAGGATAAATTTCTCAATGAGCTAATTGAGTTGTTAAAAATACCATCTGTGAGTGCAGATATTAAATTTAAAAGTGATGTTTTAGATGCAGCTAGTTTTTTGAAAAGAAATTTAGAAAAAATTGGTGCTGATAATGCTCAAATTTTTCAAACAGAAGGCCACCCAATTGTATATGCTGAAAAATTTATTTCCAATGATTATCCTACAATTTTGGTGTATGGACATTACGATGTTCAGCCAGCAGATCCATATGAATTGTGGGATTCTGATCCATTTAACCCAGTAATTAAAAATACAGAAATACATCCTGATGGAGCAATTTTTGCTCGCGGAGCATGTGATGATAAGGGGCAAATGTTTATGCATTTAAAAGCGTTTGAAGCCATGAACAAGACAAATTCGTTGTATTGTAACGTGAAGTTTATGGTTGAAGGAGAAGAAGAGATAGGTTCAGCTAATTTAGAAAAATTTGTAAGAGAAAATAAAGCATTATTATCCGCTGATGTTGTGCTAGTTTCCGATACTGGGATTATCAATAATAATACCCCGTCTATTTGTGTAGGTCTTAGAGGTTTAAGTTATTTAGAAGTTGAAGTAACTGGCCCAAACAGAGATTTACATTCTGGTCTTTATGGTGGTGGTGTAGCTAACCCAATTAATGTTTTGTCATCAATGATTGCTTCTTTACATGACAAGAAAGGAAGGATAAGTATTCCTGGATTTTATGACCAAGTAATAGATGTTGACATTTCAGAAAGAAATGAGATGGCAAAAGCCCCATTTGATCTATCTGCTTATAAAAAAGATCTTGATATAGATGAGGTTTTTGGAGAAGACACTTACACTACTAATGAAAGAACTTCCATTAGACCATCACTCGATGTTAATGGAATTTGGGGTGGATATATTGGAGAAGGAGCAAAAACTGTACTTCCTTCTAAGGCATATGCGAAAATATCAATGAGGTTGGTTCCAAATCAAAATTCTAAAAATATAACGAGACTTTTCAAAAATCATTTTGAAAATATTGCACCAGATTATGTTAAAGTTAAAGTTAATCCTCATCACGGCGGAGAAGGAGTAGTAATTCCAACAGACTTTCCTGGTTATATTGCGGCTAGAAAAGCGATGGAGAAAACATTTGGTAAATTACCAATTCCTGTTCGAAGTGGTGGAAGTATTCCAATCGTTCCTATGTTTGAGGAAGTCCTCGGATTAAAAACAATTCTTTTAGGTTTTGGCTTAGATTCTGATGTAATACATTCTCCAAATGAACATTTCGGATTATTTAATTTTTATAAAGGCATAGAAACAATTCCATATTTTTATAAATATTATTCAGAGATTATGAGCCGATAGATGAGAAAATATTTTATCATTATTTCGTTTTTTTTTTTAAGCTCTTGCATCTCTTTCAGTGATTTGGAATTTAGGGGTGTAAGCAGCGTATCTTTTTCAAAGAACAAAGAATGTTCCCCAATGTGTATTCACCTAGATATTTTTAATCCAAATAACTTCAGTATTAAGTTGCAAAAGGCGACAGGACAGGTTTATATTTCTGAAAAGAAAATAGGAGATTTCAAATTAGAAAATAGAGTTAAATTAATAGGTAAAAAAATTTCAACGGTGAAGATAGTAGTTTCAGCTTCCAGTAATCAGTTGATAAAAACAATAATTAATTCAATAGAATTTATTTTTGGTAAAAAAATCGACTTAATATTAGATGGTAAAGTAAAAGGAAAAGTTTACGGAATTTCAAGGAAAATAGATTTTAATGAATCGTACAAATTAGGTGTATCAGACATCACAAATTAACAGCGTAATTTGTTTACGTAGTAATTTATCAATTTAGTGTTGTAATTAAATTCTACAACATGAAAAATAATATTTACAGTAACGATACATTTTATGTAAACTATGTAATTTATGAAAAAAATGACACCAAAATATTACTAGATGGTTTTATCACAAAAAATGATAAAAACTATTTTACATCAATCCCAATTGATCCACTAAAATTTAGTTTTTTGTGCGAGAAAACAATTGGTTACGAAAGAACAGATTCTTTATGGTGTAAGCTTTTTAATAGCTACGATCAAGTTGTTGAGCTTGCTCCTGAAAATCATTTAGGTATTCCACTTAATTTTTCAAGTTTAGAACCAATTTTGAATATTAACTAAATTTTATCTTAAAACAATGGAAACTGTCGCATTATCTACATCAAGTCGTTTATTATTACCCAAAATGGGGATATTAACTAACATATTACATCTATCTAGATATGATTATATCTATGTAAAAAACATTCTCAAGGAAAATGATTTTCTTACAGTTCAATTAGAAACAAATAGAGTCTGGACCAATGGTAATTTGGCAGTTTTTTATAATGGCTATAAACTAGGTTACTTAAATTCTGGAATAGGAAAGGTAGTATTAAGATTGATTGAAAAATTTGGTGATGTGAAAGTAATTGCTAAAAAAATACCAAAAAAATCAAATCCATTTAGTGGGATTGATATCTTAATACAAATTTGTTAATTATTTTGACAACCAAATTATAGGGTTTACTGTATTCATCCCTGATGAGTTTATTTTCCAAATTTCAAAATGAGATTCTGAAACTCCACTGTTTTTAGTTAGAAGTTTTCCTATATTTTCTTTTGTGGTTACTATTTCTCCCTTCTGTACGAAAACTTCTTGTAGGTTTGCGTAAACAGTACGATATTCTCCATGGCTGATCATCACAACTTTACCTGCTCCTGGAATTATTAAAACACTTGTGACTTTCCCATCAAAAACTGATCTAACAAATGAATTTTTTGATGTTGTTATATCAACTCCGTTGTTATCAATAAAGGCAGTACTTACTAAATGGTGTTGGTGTTTACCATAATTACTAGTTATTTCTCCTCTTTCAACAGGCCAGCTGAGGTTCCCTTTGTTATTTATAAAACTTTTTGAAATGGCTTTACCCTCAGGTGTAATAGAAAATTTAGATACGTCAGTTTTTTCTGTTGCTTTTAATTCTTCTATTATGGCTGCTTTTACAGCTTTTGATATTTCTTTTCTTTTTTCGTTATTAATTTTTAATTCTTCAGCTAAAATGGCTTCATTCTTTTTTAAATTTTTTAACGAATTAATTTGATTGGTTTTGTCATTAATGTATCTATTTTTTTCATTTTTTTTGAGCTCTATAAGTTCTCTTTTTTTCTCAATTTCCTCTTTTAACAATTGTTGTTGTATTATTAATTCAACTTCAATTTTATTTATTCTTTCCACTTGTTTGTTTCTGTAGTCACTGTAGTGTTGAATGTATTTCATCCTGTGGAATGCCTCTGAAAAAGTTGGTGCAGAAATTATATATAAATATTTATAATTTGGGTCTCTATTTTTAAATGCGTAAACTAACATTTTTTCATACTCTTGTTTTAATATTTTTTCAGTATTGTACAATGCGCTAATTTGGCGATTAATTTTTCCAATATTTTCATCCATTTTTTTTAATTGGAAATTATAATTTCTAATCAGTCTTTCTCTATATACAATCTGTTTTTTTATTATAGTTAATTCGTTAATTGTTAATTTTTCGGTTTCTCTTGTTTGCTTTATTAAAAGTTTTGTATTATTAATTTTTTTTATTAAATCTTTTTCCTGTTTTTTTAATAAATCACTTTTTTTTTGCGAAAATCCAAATAAGGAAGTTAATAGCATTATTGACATAAAAATGTATGTTCTTTTATTTCTCATTTAAAAGGAAAAAGGTTGGTATTTATTGTCAATATTTATTGCAGGAAACTTTGTTGGTATATCCAACTTGATATTTTTATTTTCTAATAAAATGGAGTAATTTTTAGTATTAGCACTGAAGTTAATTTTAATTTCCTGAGGTACTAAAGTATTTTGGTTATCGTACCATTTTTGAAAAAACACATTGATTTCAACGGATTCATCAGCTGAGAAAATATTAATTTTATTTGTTTTAAATGTTATTGGATCAATCCATGACTGAAATATGATTTCATTATCGTTTTTTAAATATAAAAAGTACTGATTTTCATTAATGTCAAGATTTAAAGGTTTTTTAAAATAGTTCAATAACGGATTTCCATATATCATATCTTCTACAAGTTTTAAACTTATAGATAATTTGAATTTGTTTTTAATTTCCTCAAATGTTCCTTTATAGCATAATTTTTCTGGGAACTCAACTGCTATTTTAATAGAATCTCCTTCTAAAGAAATTCTAGCTATTTTTTTCTTAAATTTTGAAAAGTTGATCCAAATTATACTGTCTTTTTTAGCTCTGATATTAAAGTCTACTTCTTCTTTATTTTCATCTGAACTAAATACTATATTCCCCTTGCTTTTTAACCAAATAATTTGGCTTTTATTCTCCATTATAGAGTCAATTAATTTCTTTTTTGAAAGCACTCTTATTTTTTCTGATTCTCCTTCTAATTTTATAGTCCTGCAGGAGAAACATAATGATGTTAAAAATAGTATTGTAAAAAAGTATCTATTCAACATATCTTCTAAACTTAATTTTATCATCCAATTTTTTAGAACAATCACCTACTTTTTTAGCCTTTTTCCAAAATAGCAAGGCTTCTTTTTCTTTTCCAATTTTTGACAAAACATCTCCATAATGTTCAAGAATTTCTCCAACTTTTTCTTCGCTTAACATAATTGCTTTAAACATAATTTCTTCAGCCTTGTAATATTGTTCCTTTTGAAAAAGAATCCAGCCATATGTGTCAAGAAATGTCGAGTTTTCGGGTGCTGATTTTAGTGTTTTAATTATTAGGTCTTCGGCTCTTTTCAAGTTTTGTTTTCGTAGGGCTAGATAGTAGCTGTAATTATTTAATAAAACTAGATTTTCAGGGTTAATCTTTATTGCATACTCAAAATTTTCAAAAGCTGTATTAAAATCATTTAATTTATAATAAGCCTCTCCTAATTGATGGTAAAAGTCACTTTTAAGAACGGGATCTTCAATAATTAAGTTTATGCCATTCTTTAATATTTCTGCGGCCACGGAATATTTTTCATTAATATTTAATACTAAGCCTTTAACAAAATAGGAGAATGGTTGGTTTGGGTGATTTTCAATAGCGGATGTTGCATCTTTTAAAGCATCAGTATAATTTCCCATTGAAAGACATGAACTCATTAATTGAACCCACACGCTATAATCCAAAGGATTTATCATAAGAGATTTTCTTAGGTAATGGCAGGCACTGTCTTGTTCTTGTAGTAAAAATTTAAG
>MDTC01220561.1_pt1 | contig 14705 bp, 13 predicted proteins | sample 811181 | NCBI WGS metagenome assembly MDTC01 (sample SAMN05326644, study PRJNA326480) | marine metagenome | isolation source: seawater | place: Pacific Ocean: North | collected 2011 | reverse complement strand
GTGAGGAAGAGCAGCAATGGAGCTGCAGCAAGACGAAGTCGTTGAAGCATAAGAGAAGCTGAACATTATTCGAGACTGTGAAGGCACTTCACACAAGCCCGGAAAAAGGTTCGCAGTATATAAACGAAACAAAAGAGCTCATTTATCCCTAAATCTCCCTGCTCCTGCACAGGAATCCTGCTCGCCACGGGCTTGATCTCTTCCAGAAATCCGCTAAAAGCCATTTCCGCGCATCAATCAGCGGGATTTAGCCATGGGAAAGACACTTTATCAGAAGGTATGGGATGCACACACAGTAGACACCCTCAGCGACGGGCGCACCCAACTTTTCATCGGAACCCACCTCATTCACGAGGTGACCAGTCCGCAAGCCTTCGGCATGCTCCGCGAGCTCGGCCTAAAAGTAAAATACCCCAAGCGCACCTTTGCCACTATCGATCACATCGTTCCCACCAAAAATCAGGACCAACCAGCCGACCCGCTCGCCGCTGCGATGATCGATGCCATTCGCTCGAACTGCGACGACTTTGGCGTGACTTACTTCGACCTCAAGTCGGGCAGGCAAGGCATCGTGCACGTCGTCGGACCCGAGCAAGGCATCACCCAGCCCGGATCGACCATCGCCTGTGGAGATTCCCACACCGCGACCCACGGAGCCTTCGGCGCTATTGCCTTCGGCATCGGCACGACTCAGGTACGCGACGTTCTCGCTACCCAGACCATAGCCATGGAGAGTCTCAAAGTGCGCCGCATCGAAGTCACTGGCAAACTGCGTCCCGGCGTCTACGCCAAGGACCTCACTCTGCACATCATCCGACTCCTTGGCGCCAAAGGCGGCATCGGCTACGCCTACGAATACGCGGGCGACACCTTCGACAAATTCACCATGGAAGAACGCATGACGGTCTGCAACATGGCCATCGAAGGCGGTGCCCGCTGTGGATACGTCAACCCCGACGAAATCACTTTCGAATTCCTCAAAGGCCGCCCTTACTCTCCAACCGGAGCGGAATGGGACGAAGCCGTCGCGCGCTGGAAGTCCTTCGCCTCAGACGCCGACGCTGAATTCGACGACATTGTAAAAATCAACGCCGAAGAAATCGAACCCACCGTAACCTGGGGCATCTCCCCCGACCACGGCATCTCCATTTCCGAGGACATTCCCGATTCTGCCACCACCGAAGACCTCGAAGAAAAAGCCGTCATCGACGAAGCACTCGCTTACATGAAGCTTCCCGCCGGGACTCCAATCAAAGGCATCCCCATCGATGTTGCCTTCATCGGATCCTGCACTAACGGCCGCCTTTCCGACTTCCGCGAGACCGCGAAATTCCTCGAAGGCAAGAAAGTCGCCGACGGCATCAAGGCCATCGCCGTTCCCGGATCACAGATGACCGCAATCCAGTGTGAGAAGGAAGGCATCGACAAAGTCTTCTCCGAGGCAGGCTTCGAGTGGCGCGCCGCAGGTTGCTCAATGTGTCTCGCGATGAATCCCGACAAACTCATCGGCAATCAAATCTGCGCTTCCTCTTCCAACCGCAACTTCAAAGGCCGCCAGGGCTCACCCATCGGACGCACCGTCCTGATGTCACCCGTCATGGTCGCAGCTGCTGCTGTCGAAGGAAAAATCGCCGACGCCCGCGAAGTCTTCGAAGTCGCTTAAATCCATCCGATGAAATTTTCACCGACAGCCTGCCTCTTTGTTGCACTCTTTCTGGCCTTGGCCAAGAAACCGGCGGCGATTGATGCCACAAATCTAAAGCATCCGGTCAAACCAGTGCTTTGGAAAATCGAAGGCAAGGACCTGACAAGCGACGTCAAAAAAATTGGCGGAATGATCAAAGAACACGTGGAAAAAAGCATGAGCAAGAATGAAGAGCTTGGCCGTCGCCTCATGAAAACTCTTCTCGACGATCGGAACATCACCATGACTGTTACCATCGCCAAGAAGCTCTCCGAACACCCGGGCAGCTCCCAGTTTTTTGCCGTTGGCGCGGCCCACTACACTGGCCAATCCGCAATCCAGGACCTACTTACCAAAAAGGGCTACACCATCACGCCCGCTTTCAAATAATCATTTTCAAATCCAATACCATGGCCATTGCACCCATCACTCACCTTTCCGGACCAGCGGTCCCTATTCCCGGCGCCGACATCGATACCGATCGTATCATCCCGGCTCGCTTCATGAAGTGCGTCACCTTCGACGGACTCGGAGAATACGCTTTCTACGACGTCCGCTTCGATCCCGTCTCCGGCGAGAAGACTGATCACCCTCTCAATGACGAACGATTTAAGGACGCCACCATCCTCGTGGCAGGCATCAACTTCGGCTGCGGCTCCTCCCGCGAGCACGCCCCGCAGTCTCTCGCCAAGTATGGCTTTAAGGGAATCGTTGCCGAATCCTTTGCCGAGATCTTCTATGGCAATTCCACCACCCTCGGCCTGCCTTGCGTCACCTCGTCAAAGGCGAACATCGACGCACTCAAAGAAGCCACCGCTGCCGATCACACCCTCGAGGTGAAGATCGACCTCGAAGCGATGACCGTCACTGCAGGCAAGCTCAACTTCGCCGTGGAAATGCCTGCACCGGCACGCAATGCTCTCCTCTCCGGGAAGTATGACCCAATCAAGGAGCTCCTCGATAACAAGGACCAAATCGAGGCCACCGCCGCCTCCCTGGCCTACGTCGACTGAGCCAACTCCTCCCTCTCTCTCGACTCCGCATTTTCGCGCGGATCGCGGATCTTTGCTTTGCCCTTCAACGCCTGCGTCGCATCAACCCGACACATCCCATGAGAATTAAGGCCGCACTGGACGGCTCCGGAATCGCCTCGCCAGCTCTGATATTGTCCAACCCCAAGGTGGCCACTATCGTGTCGCCCCTCAGGCCGGCATTCCCCCCAAAGTTAAAGGTGTCCCCCTCCAAAGAGATAATCTGCAATCGATTCACCGCTGACATTGTCGATTCATAACCAGCATTTCCCTGTCCGGCATGAACAAGTCCTGCCAGCGATAGATCGAAGAGCAATGACTGCCAGCCGGTCTCCGGAAGCAAAACCTGCGGCGCGGTCACAAACCAACCGCCCGGGCCATTCAATGCCACCCTCAAATTGATCGTCTCCCCTCCCGATCCGCTCAAATTATTGGCATCCAGAGATAGCGTGGAAATTGATTGCCCCAAATAATCGCCGGTCCATTGATCCGTATTCCAAAACTGCATTCTCTTACCTGGAGAAATCCCCGAGGACGAATCAATCAAAAATCCACTCCCGTCTGGACCGCCGGTGAGCTGTTGAGAAGGCTGCGACTGAGACCCACCTCCCTCAATCCAGCCCTCCTGGGGATTCGGAGCCCCGTTCGGCGCATTAAAATCATCCAGCTCGATAATACTCACCGCATCAACCACCGGAGCACACAACACAGAAAAGACCAGAATTCCTAAAATCTTCATATCGACGAGAGCTTTCCCCAGAACGGATGATTCTCAAGCTATTTTGACGTAGAAAAAACGGAGCGGTCACCCACTCCGTCGATAATTCACCGTTTTCGTGTATCACTTAATTCCCAGATTTAGCCTCTTTTAAGAGCTTCTCAAGATTCTTGATCAATTGCTCTTTTTGCTCACGAGCATCATCAACGGCCTTTCCTGTGCTTGCTACCGAAGGCCCTTTTCCCACACTCGCCAACTTGGACTTCAGCTTGGCAAGCTCCGCCTCCTTGGCCTCCAGAACCGTTTTTACCTTCTTCAATGCCTGCACATTGGGATCACCGGACTCTTTTTCCTTCGTCATCTCAAGAGCAATCTCTTTCTTCCGCAACTGGGCTTTCAAAGTCGCATTGTCCAGTCGCGCCCTATTCAATTCAGCCTGAAGTGCCGCCACTTCATTGTTAGCACCGGATTTCCCTTCTTTCATGCCAGCCGGAGCCTTTTGGCCCTCCTCTTTTCCAACACCTTGATTTTCCGCTAACTTCTCATTATCAGGGGATGGATTGTCTTCTCCACGAGGCCCCAATGCCATCATTCCAATCGCCAGAATCCCTGCGGTTCCCAACAAGGCTTTATCAAAAATTGAGTTCTTCTTCGAGGGCGTGTCGCTCATACGCTTTTAACAACGATTTTACAGGAAGAAGTCACGCGTATTTTTTTCAAAAAGGCATTTCCTGCCATTGAAACCACGTTCCCCGCACGGTGATAATTAGTAGTCAAATTTAATATCTTGAATAGTCAAAATAGCAAGGTTAAATCATCCTTATGACTCGCTACATCCTTTTACTTCTCGCCTTCCTCGCTTTGAGCTGCACCAAAAAGAAAGATTCCGTCTCTGCTCCGGAGGGATACCCGTATCCCATCGCGACCACCGTTTCCATGATTGGCGACGTCACCCGTGAAATTGTGGGCGACAAAGCCGAAGTCACCAACATCATCGGCGAAGGTGTCGACCCCCACGTTTACAAGCCCACCAAAGGCGATATCGACACCCTTCAATCCGCCTCTCTCATTCTCTATAATGGTGTTCACCTCGAAGGGAAAATGGGCGAAGTTCTCGAAAACAGAACCAAAGCCGGAACTCCCGTTACCGCAATCGCCGAAGGGCTTCCCAATTATCAGTATCTCGAAAACGACCCCCATCTTTGGATGGACGTCTCCGCCTGGTCACTCGTCGCAAAAAATATCCAGACCAGTCTCGCCGACTTCGACCCAAACAACAAAGCTTACTACGAAGAACGACTCACGACCTACCTGGCCGCTCTTGCCGAGCTTGGCGCCTACGCTCAGAAATCCCTCGCCTCCATCCCCGAGTCACAGCGCGTTCTGGTCACCGCGCACGATGCCTTCTCATACCTCGGTCGCGCCTACGATCTCGAAGTCCGTGGCATCCAGGGAATTTCCACCGAATCCGAAGCCGGCATTCAAGAAATCAACAAACTCGTCAGCTACCTCGTCGACAACAAAATCCCCGCCGTCTTCGTCGAAAGCTCGGTCTCCGAAAAAAGTGTCAAAGCCCTCATCGAAGGTGCTGCCGCCCGCGGCCACAAAGTCGTCATCGGCGGCGAACTCTTCTCCGATGCCATGGGCGAAGCCGGCAGCTACGAGGGAACTTACCTCGGCATGATCGATCACAACGTCACCCTCATCACCCGCGCCCTCGGCGGCAATGCTCCCGAGAAAGGCTTTCAAGGAAAGTTGAGCCACTAAGCCCATGCGTCCCGAACACCCACCGGAATTTCCACTCGCAATCCACGACCTCACCGTCGCATATCACCGTAAGCCGGCGCTCTGGGATATTGAACTCAACATCCCACAAGGAACACTCGCAGGGATTGTCGGCCCCAACGGCGCAGGGAAATCCACCCTACTCAAAGCCTGCCTCGATCTGATTCCAAAGACTTCTGGCGAGGTCCTCATCTACGGCAAGCCTTACGAAGACCAACGCGACCTCATCGTATACGTCCCGCAACGCGAAAGCGTTGATTGGGATTTTCCGGTGAGCGCCCTCGATGTCGTCGTCATGGGGACCTACCGCAAGCTCGGTTGGTTCAAGCGTGTCGGCAAAGCACAACGCCGACAAGCGCGCGAAGCCCTCGAGCAAGTCGGCATCGGCCATCTCGCCGCACGCCAAATTTCGCAACTCTCCGGCGGCCAACAACAACGTGTTTTCCTTGCCCGTGCCCTCGTGCAAGACGCCGAAATCTATTTCATGGACGAACCCTTCGCCGCGGTCGATGCCGCGACCGAGCAAGCGATCATCGAACTTTTGCAAGACCTCAACGCCAAGGGAAAAACCGTCCTCTGCGTCCACCACGACCTCGCCACGGTCTCCCGCTACTTCGATCACCTTGTCCTCCTGAACATGCGCATCGTCGCCAGCGGACCGACATCGGAAACCTTCACCCGCGAAAACCTCCACAAAACCTACGGCGGAAAACTCAACCTCCTCGACGACGTCGCCGAGGCTCTCAAGAATGTCGGACGTTAGTGTCATCGCCTCCTTCGATTTCGAGTTGCTTTGGGAAACGCTCTTTCTCAAGACCTACAACACACGTCTTGTCGTCGTCAGTGTCACACTTCTCGGAGCTGCCGCCGGACTGATCGGGAGTTTCCTGCTCCTCCGCAAGCAATCACTCCTTGGCGACGCCCTCTCGCACGCCACCCTCCCCGGAATCGGCATTGCCTTTGCCCTCATGTCCGCTCTCGGAATGAATGCCAAAAGCCTCCCAGGCCTCCTTGCTGGAGCCACCATCACTGGACTCCTCGGTGTCCTCCTCGTCCTCGCGATCAAACGCACCACCCGCCTCAAGGAAGACGCCGCGATGGGTATCGTCCTCTCGGTCTTCTTCGGACTCGGCGTGGCCATTCTTCGCATGATCCAAAAAATCCCCGGCCAAAGTTCCGCCGGACTCGAGTCCTTCATCTATGGCAAACCCGCTTCCATGATCGCCAGCGACCGACTCTTCATCATCGTTGTCCTCGCTATCACCACCTTCGCCTGCCTTCTCCTTTTAAAGGAATTTACCCTCCTCTGTTTCGATACCAATTTCGCCTCCACCGAAGGCTGGCCCACCCTCACCCTCGACATCCTCCTCATGGCTCTCGTCACCGCAGTGACGGTCATCGGACTGCAAGCCGTGGGACTGATCCTCATCATCGCCTTCCTCATTACTCCGGCCACTGCCGCCCGCTTTTGGACCAACAATCTCCGGCACATGCTCTGGCTCGCTGCTATCATCGGAGGCGTTTCCGGATGGCTCGGAGCCTCGGTCTCGGCCCTCCTTCCCAAGCTTCCCGCCGGCGCTATCATCGTTATCGCCGCCGCCGTCATCTTCCTTATCAGCATGATCTTCGGCTGCGCCCGCGGCGTCCTGCCCCGCCTCCTCCGGCACCTCGATCTCCAGCGCAAAGTCGGACGCCAGCACATCCTCCGCTCAACTTACGAAATTCTCGAAAACACCCAGGAGGCACACCCCATTCAGAACCTCCCCATCCCCATGGATCTCCTTCGCAAACACCGCTACTGGTCCAAGGGCGAACTTGCCAAAGTCATCCGCCAGGCCCGCTCCGAAGATCACATCGAGCGCCGTCCCACTGGAGAGATCTGCCTTTCCGAATCCGGCTTTGGCGAAGCCTCCCGCATCACCCGCAACCACCGCCTCTGGGAACTCTACCTCATCAAACACGCCGACATCGCCCCCTCCCACGTCGACCGCGACGCCGATATGGTTGAGCACCTCTTAGGTGCCGAAATCGTCCGTCAACTCGAAGCTGAACTCGCCCTCGAAAAACCCATCGTCGAATCACCACACATTATCAATACGGAGCTTGGACTTCAATCCGAGCCCACAACCTAAGGCCCTCAACCCAATCATCCTAATCTTCGGATAAAGCCCCAACCGTCCAAGCGGCGTGGGCGCCGCCACTCCTTTAAAAACATGAAAAACACAATAATCCTTATCCTCAGTGCAAGCACTTCCATGATCCTCGCCGAAACCCCAGAAAAACGCAGTTTCAATTTTTTCAACCCCACCCCAAACCACCTCCTCCGCGAGCTCTCTCCCGACCGACCCGACGCCACGGAATCGCCCCTTACCGTCGATGCCGGACGCTTCGCTCTTGAAGCCTCCCTCTTCGACTACCGCCGCGACAACGGCGCGGAAACCTACACCTATGGCCAGCTTAATTTCAAAGCCGGTCTGAGCCACGACATCGACCTCCAAACAATCGTCGACCTCTCCTCCGACACCCCCGACGGTGACGGCTTCGGCGATGTCACCTTGCGTCTTAAATACAACGTTTACGGCAACGACGGCGGCGATTCCGCACTCGCCCTCATGCCCTTCGTGAAAGTCCCTACTCACACCGAACTCAGCAATGAGGAATGGGAGGGCGGACTGATCGTCCCCTGGGGCACCAGCCTCACCGACACTATCGGGCTCGGACTCATGGGGGAGGTCGACTACGTCTTCAACGAAGACAGTGGCGACCACGAATTTGAATTCCTCCACACCGCGGTTCTCGGATTTGACCTCACCGAAAAAGCCGGAGCTTACCTTGAATACATCGGCATCGCCGGAGGGGACGCATACCAGGCCTACCTCGCCGGCGGCATGAACTACGCTGTCAACGACGACCTCATCCTCGACTTCGGCGTGCAATCCGGCCTCAACTCAGCTGCCGAAGACTTCGGCTTCTTCACCGGCTTCACCAAACGATTCTAGCACCTCTCCATGAACTGGACCGTCAACGACCTTCACATCATTCTCGTCGGAGTTCTCTGTGCGACGGCTTGCGCCTTGCCCGGAGTCTTTCTCCTGCTGCGACGGATGAGCATGATGGGAGACGCGATCAGTCATGCGGTTCTCCCCGGTCTGGCCGTGGCCTTCCTTGTTTCAGGAAGCCGCGCCAGTTGGTGGATGTTCTTCGGGGCCACTCTCGCCGGAGTCCTCACCGCGCTCTTCACCCAGTGGATCACCAAGTTCGGCAAAGTCGAACGTGGAGCCGCCATGGGCATCGTTTTCACCACCCTCTTTGCGGTCGGACTTCTCCTGATCGAGCAAGGTGCCGGTAATGTCGATCTCGATGCCGGTTGCGTCCTCTATGGCGCTTTGGAATACACTCCTCTCCATCTCGTCCCGCTTTTCGAGACGGAAAAATTCCTAATTCAAATCCCCCACGCCGCACTCGTCATTGGAAGCGCTCTCCTCCTTAATATTATCATCATTGGGATCTTCTACAAGGAACTCACCCTCGCCTCCTTCGACCCAGGCCTCGCCGAGACCCAGGGCTTCCGACCGAGAGTCATCCACTACCTCCTAATGACCATGGTCGCGGTTACCACCGTTGCCGCCTTCGAAGCTGTCGGCTCCATCATCGTCATCGCGATGCTCATCGTTCCTCCCGCGACGGCCTTCCTCATCACCCGAAGCCTCCCCCTCCTCATCGGCCTCTCTCTCGCTCTCGCCGCCGCCTCGGCCATTCTCGGTCACCTTTCCTCCCAAGCCCTCCCAGCCCTCCTCGGGCTTCCTGAAACAATGAGTTCCGGCATGATGGCCACCATGTCGGGATTCCTCTTCCTTCTCGTCTGGCTCTTCGGCCCGGAGGGGGTCCTCACAAAGAAACCACGTGAGCTTGTCGCTCCTCTCAAGCCATAAGCCCGTTGATTTTTACTGAGGCAAAAGCGACATCTTCTTTATCAATTCCACTTCTAACTCCTACGGCATCACTTCCAAAGTGTGGCGCAGCTTGCAGCCTCAATCAGTTCGGGAAGACAACTCCGTTCTCTTAAAAATAGGCCAATTCCCCTAGTCAGATGTCCAGTCCTTGCTAGTCTCTGAAGCAGTGTCCCACTTCGAGTTTCAATCTCTCAATCTACGCGCCGAAATTGGCGGAAATTCCTACGCTCTGAATCTCAAGGGAGAGACCCTCCTCCTCGATGCCGGAATGCATCCCAAGGAAGAGGGAGCCGACGCTCTGCCGCGCTACCAGAACATTTCCTTCGATAGCGTCGATGGCATCGTAGTCTCACACTCTCACCTCGATCACATCGGCACCCTCCCCGTCGCCCAGCGCGACCAACCCTCTGCCCCGGTCTATCTCACTCCCGGCACCGCGGCTCTTGGTGAAAACCTTCTCCACAATTCGGTCAACGTCATGTCCAGCCAAGCCACCGAACTCGGCATCAAGGAATACCCACTCTTTCATCATCGCGAAATTGAATACCTTCAGGAGCGCTGGATGCCCCGCGAATACGAGCGCCCCTTCCACCTCAACCTGGGAGACATCGATAGCGCCTCGATCACCTTCTTTGACGCCGGCCATATCATGGGTTCCGCCGGAGTTCTCATTGAGAAGGAAGACAAAACCGTCTTCTACACCGGCGATGTTCACTTCAAGGATCACACCTTGATCAAAGGCGCTCGCTTTCCCGACCTCGACGAGCCCGATCTTCTCATCATGGAAACCACCCGTGGTGCCGACGAACGCCCCACCGATTACACCCGGGCCGACGAGGAAGAACGCCTCGCCCAATGCATTAATAATGCCCTCGATGCCGGAGGCTCCGCGCTCATTCCCGTCTTCGCCATCGGCAAAACCCAGGAGGTCCTCACCATGCTCGACAACTTCAAGAACGAAGGACGCATCCCCGAGCACACGCCGATCTATATTGGTGGCCTGAGCACCAAGATGACGTTGGCCTACGATAAATTCTCACGCTCGACCCGCCGCTCGCGCCCCGGCTTCGAAATCCTCCGCGACATGGATGTCGTCACCGGAAAACGCAGCCGCAAACGCACTCCCATCGAATACAAACCCGGTGCCATCTTCTGTCTTTCCAGCGGCATGATGAGCGAGAAGACCGTCTCCAACGTTTTCGCCCGCGGCTTTCTCCCCAACGAGAAAAACTCCCTTCTGTTCGTCGGCTACTCCGCATCCGACACTCCCGGCGGCGTGATCCGCGCCTCAAACAACGGCGACCTCGTCCGTCTCGACGGAACCCACAAAGTCCCCCTCAACTGCGAGGTCCACGAATTCGATTTCTCCGGCCATGCCCGTCGCGAAGAGCTCCTCGACTTCGCGATAAAAGCACGCCCCAAAAAAATTCTCCTCGTCCACGGCGACCCACCCGCCGCCGCCTGGTTCGAAACCCGCCTCAAAAAACAACTCCCCGACACTGAAGTCATCATCCCCCAACCCGGCATCAAGATTTCCTTCTAAGCCGTGGCGAAGGCCAGAGAGCCTAATATCCTGCCGGATAAAATCGCCACGCAGGAGGGACTCCGCAAGAGAGCTTGTCTTCACAACCATTTTACAGAGTTGCCTGCATCCTCAGATAGAGTCGCCAAATGGTCACCAAAACTTCAATGGGTGTTACCAAAAAACCGGTAGCCTCTTCTGCATCTGGCGCAGCCCCTACACCAAGCCCTTCATCGTCGAAGTCGAGGTCGCGAAGCGCCCTTGTTCCAGGCCGAGGTTTTGCAACATCGAAAGGTAAAGATTCGGCAGCGGATAGTTGTTGGTCTGACTGAAGGCCAAATGCTGGCCATGCTGGTATCCGCCTCCACCGAAGAGAACCGGCATGTTCCGGTTGTCGTGCGAGGAAGCGTTTCCAAGGTTCGAGGTCAGCAGGACCATGGTGTCATCGAGCAACTCCGCTCCTCGCAGTTGACGGAGGAAATTCGCCCAGTGATCAATGACCGCTTGTTCGACTATCGCAAGCTGATCCAGCTTCTCTTCGCTTCGTCCGTGGTGGGACAGGGAGTGATATGATTCGTCCACTCCGTCGAGTCCCCGCACCGCATTGTGAGAACAATGCAGCGTCACAAATCGCGTCGAGTCAGTTTGCAGCGCCAGAAGAACAGTATCGAGAAAAGCCCGCGTGATGTCCGGCGCACTGTTTCGGTCTGGTGATTGCGGTGCTTTTTTGACCTTGGGTTTGGGTTTGCTAATCCACGCCTCGTTGGCCTCCAGTCGCTTCTCAAGTTCCCGCACCGAGGTATACCACTCGTCCAGTTTCTCGCGATCTCCGGGTCCCACCTCACGTTCGAGCGCCTTGGCTTCGGAGCGAACGATATCCATGATTGATTGTCCGCCTTGCGCGATTTCAGCCTGACGCGTTTTGGCCTGAGGGCTGTCGTCGACGAAGAGCGAAGCGAAGAGCTTCCGCGAATCACTGACAGCAGGAATCATTGCACCATTTTCGGTATAGGAAGGAGAACGCTCACCACTGTTATTAAGAACCAGCGAAGGGAATCGCGTCTCGTGCCCGAGATGCTTGGCCATTAACTGGTCCAGGGAGATAGTATTTTTGCTCACCTTGCCCCGCCCCATTGGACAAGCCGAATAAATCGATCCTTCCGCGGTGTGACCGCCCTGTACTCCGGGGTGCGAGGTGCCGGAAATAACGGTGAATTTGTCGCGAATATCCTGCAGCGACTTAAGGTAAGGAGAAGGCGTGTAGCTGGCACCTTTATCTTTCGGGACCAAAAAGGGATTATGCAATCCCAGCGCCAGCGACACGCCCACGAAACGCTTTGGCTTCACCGGACTCGAGGCCCCGAAAGCCGGGCACATTGCGTCAAGAAATGGCAGGCTCAACGCGACTCCCGCTTGCTTCAAAACGGTACGGCGCGGAAGGGATTTTTGAGTAGAGATATACATGGGAGCGAGCGATTACTTTTTCAGGAAAATTGGACTGTTGAGCGAGGCGTGAATGAGTGCTTTCATTCCATAGCCCTTGACGCCTGATTTTTCAACAATCTCATCCAAATACTCTCGGTCGCTGAAATAAATTTCACCACCGGTGGCATATTGCAAGAACTGAGAAACGAAGGAGCGGGCCAACATCTTGGGCTTCTCTAGATAAATCCCGCGCCAGGCCTGAAAGCCCGGAAAGGGAAGCCCATCAGGGGTAACACCCGAGGGATCCACTTTGGCGGATGTCTTCTTTGTTCCATATTTCGTGCGGAACTGCCCGATGGGATCAAAGGTTTCCAAGGCGAATCCCGCCGGATCGATCTTAGCGTGACAGCCGATACAGGAAGCCTCCTTGCTGTGCTTGGCGAGCTGGTCCCGGATGGAAACCGCGCCACGAATATCAGGTTCCACCGCCGGAACATTCGGTGGAGGTGGCGGAATGTGACGACCAAGAATCCGCTCATTAACCCAAATCCCCCGCAAGATGGGCGAGGTCACCGAGCCATCTGCAGTAATCTTCAAGATGGCCCCCTGGGTGAGCAAGCCCGATCGGGCAAAGGGATCGACTTTCACCTTCTGCAAACCCTTGCCGGCTTTCACCGGCGTGTTCTTGAGCTGATATTGTCGCTTGAGACGGGAGTTCAAAAAAGCAAAGTCCGAGCGCAGCAGCTTTTGTACCGGGTGGTTACCGTGAATCAACTCCTGAACGTAGGCCCGTGTCTCCGCCAGCATCGACTGCTGTAGCGGGTAATCAAAAAAGCGAAACCTCCTCGGATCCGGCTGGGTAAAATCAATCTTCCGTAGATCGAGCCATTGGTCAGTGAAGGAATTGATAAAGCGCCCGGATTTCTTATTAGCCAACATCCGCTCGATCTGGGCCGAGAGCACCTTGGGGTCGCGCAATTTCTTCCCCGCTGCCAGCTTGAGTAATTGATCATCCGGCAAGGACTTCCACAACAAATAGCTCAGACGAGAGGCCAAAGCCTGACCACTCAAATCCCCCGGCTTCTCGATAAAGGTCAGGAAATACGGTGAGCATAGAATCGCATGGTATGCGGACCGCAAGGCCTGAACGAAATCCTTCTTTTCCGCGAATGTCCGCTTGGCCAGCGCCAGATAGGGTTTGATTCTTTCTTCATTGCTTTGCCCACGGAAAGCTCGCCAGGCGAAGTTCGATATCAAGCGTTTGAACGCCGCCTCGTGGTCGAATCCAGGAGCCTTAAGCTCCTTATAGTTCAGTCCCGGAAAGAGCTTGTTCCGAAGCTCCCATCGAGTCGCATGAGGATAAATTCGCTCAACCGTGATCTCACCAAAACGAATCCCCTGAAATCCCTTCTTCTCCAAATCCTGCCCATTGTAGACCAGATTTCCGTTCTTGGAAATTCGAGCATTTTTTGCTCCGCCGATATCCGGTTTTAAAATGAGGCAATGCCCTTTTTGAATCCATGCCTCGTATGTCCTGGTGGTTGGATTCTTGGTTGCCTCAATCAATCCCACCGGATAGAGCAAGGGTTCCGCGGATGAGCCCGAGCTCGACTGCAAGACACCCCAGACCGTACCATCCGCCCCCGGGTTCACCGCATCGACATCCTCAATTGTCACCCGATACCAACCATCAGCCGGCACGCGGGTGGGGTACATCCTCCCCACAAACTGCAAAGTCATCGTCCAGGATATTGCCTTGCCATTACGCAATTCCGGTCCGCGATAATTCCCGTCTCCCCTTCTCTTGGTCGTCAGGATCTTGGGTGTATAAACCTTCTTGTAAGTCTCATCCCCGTTCACGGCCCTTTTGAAGGCTTCACCCAGCGCCACATCAGCCGCACGCAAATAACTGTCCAAATGAAAATGCGACATCTGCTGATGAGATGACGTGTTTTCAAATCCCTCTTCTTGATCCGCGGTTAAATGATCCTTCAGGGGCACGTCGATTCCCAACAGGTCATGCAGCGAGTTTTCATACTCCTCCCGGGTCAGTCGACGCCCATGCACCCGTCCCTGCTCGTCCAAATCACGTCGCGCCGCGTCAGTCAGCGGTTTTTCCAGCGAATGAAGAAACCTCTTCATCTCCCCCGCTTCAGGACGATCCTTCTTCTTGGGCGGCATTTCACCCAATTCAACGCGATTAAAGACCTCTTCCCAGATCTTGAGATCTTGAGGGCTTGATGGATCAAATTTAAGATCCAGAAGATTCAGATCGCCCTCGGCATCTATGTCATCGTGACAATCGTAACAATGACTTTCCAAAAACGGCTCAAGATCACTCCGCAGATCTCCGATGGCAGAACTGAAAAGCAGCGGGATAAAAATCAACGATCTGTGGAACATAGAGGCGGCAGCGATACGCCCGATACTACTCTGAGATTTCATCTATTCCACTCTCATTAATACCTTCTTCTTTGCCAATCACCCCTCGGCAGGCTGGTAAAGTTACCAGCATTTAGAATTTACCGGCCTAATTACTCGGTAAACTTGTAGATACTCCAGTTAATGAAAAACGCAAGGGCGGCCC
>MDTC01099464.1_pt1 | contig 14705 bp, 11 predicted proteins | sample 811181 | NCBI WGS metagenome assembly MDTC01 (sample SAMN05326644, study PRJNA326480) | marine metagenome | isolation source: seawater | place: Pacific Ocean: North | collected 2011 | reverse complement strand
CGAAAGTTCATTTTGATGCTGTACGACAAAACGCGCAAAAGGAACGGTAAGGTCATAGCGAAGTGCCTTTTCAGAGATAGAGCGCGCAAACTTAGGAAGCTCATTATTATCCAAGGCATCAACATCAGCCTTTTTCAACTTTTCACCTGAATTTAGAATTTTAAAAATCAATCTATCTCCTTCTTCGCCATATTTACCCATCAAAGTTGAAGTAAGCTCGAAACTAGGCGTTTCGATGGGTTGATATCCATATTTACGAAACACAGAACGCATTATCCCAAACATATATTCCCTTTTTTGGACATCAGCTGGGAGGAAATCCCGGGTACCTTTTGAAATTCTTGGTTTTCCAGACATTATTTATTTTTTTTCGTTGAGGTACATTTGATAGATCATTCCATCAGACAAGCCAACCTTGGGTACATGAATGAGCTTTGACTTAAAATTAGAAATAACCCTTGTGTAAATATCTAAAGCTGGAACAATTACATCTGCACGGTCAGGCCGCAATTGGAATCGCTTCATTCTATTACGTAAATCTAAGGATTCAAGTTCTGCCTTTAATGCGAGTAATTCTTCAACGGAAGCAGCCTCATTAGGACCATGCGCAAGGAGCTTGTGTGCTTTGTTTATATTTCCTCCTGTTCCAAACAATCTGTATTCTTCGAAAGGGAGAATATAATCTGAAATCCATTCGTTAATTTCTGACCAAACGGCTTCGTCAAATTTACCGCGAAGAATCCGAAGTGTTCCCACTTTAAATGATCTCGATCCCACTTTTTCACCTTTTTTGAAGATATTGATCTCAGTTGATCCTCCACCAACATCTATGACTACAAATGGCTGCCCCTTATCAAAATCCAAAAGCATAAAGGTTCCTAAAATTACATTTGCTTCCTCTGCCCCTGAAATGATTTTTACGTCAATGCCTGTTGCTCCTTTTATATCCATCACAATCTGGCTTGCATTTTCTGCCTCACGCATCGCCGAAGTTGCATAGGCTTGCAGATGTTCTACCTCGAAAATATCTGTAATAATCTCGAAGGCCTTCATGGTGTTTATGAGGTTTAATTTCTTTTTCACATCCACCCGACCCAATGAAAACACATCATCCCCTAACCTAAGTGGTATTCGCGTGTAGGATATTTTTTTTACAAATGATCGACCTGAATCATGAACGACTTCACCAATTAGAAGTCGTGCCGCATTTGTTCCAATGTCAATGGCACCATATTTCATGAATACAAATTTAAAAATCTATTTAATGTACCAATTGCTATTGAGATGATTTGTCTTTTTCGCACCTTTGTAATATGAAAAAAATAAATTTTTCATTTACCAATAATGAAAGGCCCAAAAAAGGGAGCGTTCTGATATCAGATCCTTTCCTAAATGATCCATATTTTGGAAGATCCGTTGTTGTACTATGTGAACACAATGAGGAGGGAACTTTTGGTTTTGTGCTAAATAATTTTGCAGAAATAGATTTGCATAAAATTGACGCTAATTTCCCCGATATCAATGCAAAAATTGGATTTGGAGGCCCAGTATCTAAGGACAGCCTTTTCTTTATTCATTCATTGGGGAGTAGGATTTCAAATTCGTTACAGATACAGAAAGACCTTTTTTATGGGGGTGATTTCGACCAAATATGTGCGGTTCTAGAAAAAACGCCAGAGGCCCGAGAAAAAATCCGTTTTTTTATAGGATATTCGGGATGGGATCTTGAGCAACTCGATGCTGAATTGAAAGAAAACTCCTGGATTACGGTGAGCAACGTAGACCATAAGCTTATTTTAGATACAAATCATGACGATTTATGGAAAACAGCACTTGAAATGCAACAAGGGAAATTCAAAATGATCTCTAAATTCCCTAACAATCCGAATGACAATTAATTAGGGCTTTCTAATTATTTTCAATTCACTTTCGTAAAAATCTTTCTTATTGTAAAGAATTCCCTATCTTTGCACTCTCAAAAAGGTCACCCTCCTTTACGTACGTGACCCATATAAATCCTTTCAAGGATTAAGGAGCCTTGAAATACAAATGTTAAAAGCCCAATGGCAACAACAAAAACAACGCAGGGAACTGCAGATTTCGACTGGGAAGCACTTCAATTAGATGGCTACAGTCAAGTAGAAAGGTCAGAAATGTCTGACGTTTATGAAAAAACCTTAACGTCGATCAACGAAAAAGAGGTAATCAAAGGTACAGTCGTACATCTCACCAAAAAAGAAGCGATCATTAATATCGGTTACAAATCCGAAGGTGTAATTGCTGCAAATGAGTTCCGTTACAATCCGGATCTTAAAATTGGCGATGTTGTAGACGTATATGTAGAATGTAGAGAAGATAAAACAGGTCAGCTAATTGTTTCTCACAAAACAGCAAGAATGCACAGCGCGTGGATTCGTGTAAATGAAGTTTTGAAAACAGGAGAGGTGATTACTGGTCATGTTAAATGTAGAACTAAAGGTGGATTAATTGTAGATGTATTTGGCATCGAGGCTTTCCTTCCAGGTTCTCAGATAGATGTTAAGCCGATCCGTGACTATGATGTATATGTTGGAAAAAACATGGAATTCAAAGTTGTCAAAATCAATGAAGAATTTAGAAACGTTGTTGTTTCGCATAAAGCGCTTATCGAAGCAGAACTGGAAGAGCAAAAGAAACAAATCATTTCTGGCCTTGAAAAAGGACAGGTTCTTGAAGGTATCGTAAAGAATATTACTTCTTACGGTGTGTTTATCGATTTAGGTGGTGTTGATGGATTAATTCACATCACGGACCTTTCTTGGGGACGCGTTTCGCATCCAGAGGAAATGTTGGAATTAGATTCTAAAATCAATGTAGTTATTCTTGACTTTGATGATGAGAAGAAAAGAATTGCTCTTGGATTGAAACAACTTCAGCCACATCCATGGGATTCTTTAGATACTGAAATGGCAGTTGGTGACAAAGTTACTGGTAAAGTAGTTGTCATGGCTGACTACGGTGCTTTCATAGAGATTGCAGCGGGTGTTGAAGGATTGATTCACGTTTCTGAAATGAGCTGGTCACAGCACTTACGTTCTGCACAGGACTTTATGAAAATTGGAGACTCCGTTGAAGCAGTTGTATTGACTCTAGATAGAGAAGAAAGAAAAATGTCTCTTGGAATTAAGCAATTAATGCCAGATCCATGGAGTAACATTGATACTAAGTATGCGGTTAATACGCAGCACACAGCAAAAGTTAGAAACTTCACAAACTTTGGTGTTTTCGTTGAATTGGAAGAAGGAGTTGATGGATTAATCCACATTTCTGACCTTTCATGGCAAAAGAAAATCAAGCACCCATCTGAATTCTGCAAAACTGGAGAAGCGATGGAAGTGATTGTTTTAGAGATTGACCAAGAAAATAGAAGGATTTCTTTAGGCCACAAACAGCTTGAAGAGAATCCATGGGAAGTATTCGAAGCGACTTTCGCTGAAGGGACTGTTCATAATGGAACCATCATTGAAATGAAAGACAAATCAGGAATTGTTTCTTTACCATATGGTTTAGAGGGAATTTGTCCAGCCAAGCACTTAAAGAAAGCTGACGGAAACAACGCGATAGTTGAGGACGTTCTTGACTTTAAGGTGATTGAGTTCAATAGAGATGCAAGAAAAATCGTTGTTTCACATATCAGAACACACGAAGAGCACTCTGAGCCTGCAACGAGTTCTAGACCATCTAGAAAATCGAACACGGGTAATCTAAACGCAATCAACAAGAATGCTGAAAAGTCTACACTAGGAGATCTTGACGCATTGGCTGAGTTGAAAGAAAAAATGGACAAGAAAAAATAATTCTGTCTGAAAAGAATAGAAAAGGGGAGCTTCTCCCCTTTTTTTTTTGAACCTATTTTCGTGTTTGTGTTGATAAGAGTTTAAAACCATTCACAAATAATGGAAACTTGAATTAATTTATATTGTAAATTTGTTCTTTGCTATGAGTGAAAGCACACTACAAGAAACAGTTAAAGGAATCTTTTCTGCTTACCTAGAAAAGAATGGACATCGGAAGACACCGGAGCGCTTTGCTATATTGGATGAAATATATGGGCACGACGGACATTTTGATATCGAATCGCTTTACCTAAAAATGAAGAGTCACAACTACCGTGTTTCTCGTGCGACGCTTTATAATACTATTGAATTATTATTAGCCTGTAACCTTGTAAGCAAGCACCAATTCGGTAAAAACATCGCCCAATTTGAAAAGGCACATGGTTCGAAACAACATGACCATGTCATATGTACGGATACTGGAGAGGTTATTGAGTTTTGTGACCCAAGAATTCAACAAATAAAATCCACAATAGAAGATTTATTTGATGTAAAAATTCAGCATCACTCCCTGTATTTTTATGGAACAAAAAATAATAAAACTGAAGAATGAATTTGAATGTAACAGCAAAAGCTAATTCTGACTGTATGATATTTCATCTTCAAGGTAAAATACTAACCGAATCTGATGCAGAGGAGCTCAAAGAAGCTGTTTCGAACTTAAAATCATATAAGGTGGTTTTTAACCTTCAAACGTTGACACACATCAATTCAACCGGTATCGCTGTATTTGTTAAAACCATGACAAAATGCAGAATTGAGAACGGTGACCTTTTAATTTGTTCACCAAACAAACTTATCTCAAAATTATTTGAGATAACAAAAATGAATGATGTTTTTTCCATGTATGATTCGGAAGAATCTGCTATTAACTATTTTAAGTAAAATTTGATGAACGTAGATGTATTATTAGGACTTCAATGGGGAGATGAAGGGAAAGGAAAGATTGTTGATGTACTAACACCAAAATATGATATTATCGCAAGGTTCCAAGGTGGTCCAAACGCAGGTCATACTCTTGAATTTGAAGGCATTAAACACGTTTTACACACGATCCCTTCTGGTATTTTCCATTCAGAAGTGGTAAATCTTGTTGGTAATGGTGTAGTCATAGATCCAGTGATTTTTAAGCAAGAACTCGATAAACTAGCACCCTACAACGTTGAATACAAATCAAGATTGTTAATTTCCAAAAAAGCACACCTTATTCTACCTACACATAAACTTTTGGATGCCGCATCTGAAATGGCAAAAGGAAAGAATAAAATAGGCTCTACATTGAAAGGTATCGGTCCAACGTATATGGATAAGACAGGAAGAAATGGATTAAGAGTTGGAGATATTTTGTCTCCAAACTTTCAGAAAAAGTATGATGCATTGGTAGCAAAGCATAAAAATATTTTGAGCCACTATGATGGATTTACTTATTCTTTAGACGAACTCGAAGGGCCATGGTTTGAAGGCATAAAGACAATGAAAGAGTTGGAATTTGTGGATAGCGAAATCTATATTGATGAAGCGATAAAAGCGGGTAAAAAAGTTTTGGCTGAAGGAGCCCAGGGAACAATGTTAGACATTGATTTCGGGACCTACCCCTTCGTTACTTCTTCAAATACGATTACTGCTGGAACATGCACTGGACTTGGCGTTCCACCAACAAAGATCGGAAAGGTGATCGGTATTTTTAAAGCCTACTGTACACGGGTTGGAAGCGGCCCCTTCCCCACTGAATTGTTCGACAAGGACGGAGAAGATATGGGAAGAGAAGGACATGAGTTTGGCGCAACTACTGGGCGCCCAAGACGATGTGGCTGGATTGACTTGGTGCAATTGCGTTATTCAATCATGATCAATGGTGTTACGGAGCTTTGCATGATGAAAGGAGATGTACTTAGTATATTTGATGAAATCAAAGCATGCACAAAATATATTATTGATGGAAAAGAGGTTAATCATTTTCCCTTTGATATAAACGATAGTGAAATCACTCCGGTATACGAAAATATACCAGGGTGGAAAAAGGATTTGACACAACTTGAATCGCTTGACGATGCCCCTGACACATTCAAGGCCTACGTAGATTACCTCGAAAAACAATTAAATGTGCCTATTCGCGTTGTATCAGTCGGACCTGACAGAAAACAAACGTTAGCCAATACTTAATGAATTTAGAAAAGCAGATTATACATTATGCGCTTTTCGTAAGCGCATTTTTTTTGAGCCATAAATACGTGGCCCAAGAAGATGTGCTTAAATTGCTCCCCGGGTCCAAAAAAGCCAACTATTTTGAAGAAAATGACTTACTAAAACTAGAGGGAGATGTCAATTTTGAATACCAACAAAACACAATGTTTTGTGATAGCGCTTATTATTTTGAAAAAGCACAAATTGTTCGTGCTTATGGAAATGTCCATATTATAAAAGAAAAGCTCAATATTTTCTGCGACTCTGCTTTTTTTGATGGAATAGCGGATAAATCAAAACTCTGGGGCCGCGTAAAAATGAGGGATGGTGATTACAAACTAACAACCGATAGCATTGAATATGACTCGGCATCAGGAAGAGCCACATACAGAAACCATGGAGTCATACAGAAAACAAATTCTAAAGAACGCATCACGAGTAAAATAGGTTACTTCTATCCGGATACAAAAAACTACTATTTTCAGGACAGTGTAAAATATACAAATGAGTCTTTGACCATGACAACAGACACCCTTCAGTTCAATTATGCTCAGCAGAAAAGTTACTTTTTTGGCAAAACAAAAATCAAGAAAGACAGCGCTGATATTGTTTCTTCTTATGGTTGGTTTCACACCAAAAAGAATTTGGGTTATCTCCATGGAGATGCCATGTTCAAGGATCCAGAAAAAACATTATTTGCAGATACGATATTTTATAATGACAGCCTGCAAAAAATTGAAGCCAAAAAAAATGTTCATTTTACTGAAGAGAAGAACAATATTCGCATTCAATCAAATTACCTACTAAAGGACGAATCTAAAGACGAGACCTTCGTTTCAGAGTGTGTTTTAGCCGAACTCATTCAGGAAGGTGATACCATTTATATTCATAGTGACACCCTAAGTATTCTACCTGACACAACGCAAGATCAACAAAAAATATTCGCCTATCATGGCGTGCGTATTTTCAACGCACAAATTCAAGCGAGCTGCGATTCCTTGTCCTTTATTCAACTTGCTGACCTAATGACACTCTATTCATCTCCAATCATATGGTCTGATAATGCAGAGCTAAAGGGAGATTCCATGCATATTCATTTAAAAGACTCATTAATTGACCATATTGATATTTACGACAATTCTTCTGTCATCATGGAACTTGACTCTGGCAGCTTTTACAACCAAATATCCGGGAAAGACATTATCGCACTTATGAAAAAAGGGAAACTTGTTCAAACTGATGTTTATGGTTCTGCAACAAGCATCTATTTCCCTGAGGATGAAGAGCAAACAGATAGCTTAGTAACGATTAAAAGAATGGGATTAAACAAACTCGAGGCATCAACACTTACGGTTCATTTAGATAGTGGTGAAGTTACAGGGATCACATACCGAACGGAACCTACAGGTGTCTTTTATCCAATTGATCAGATAAATGATAAAGATAAATGGATTAAAAATTTCAAATGGAACCCTATGCTGAGACCAAAAGACTTCTATACGCTAGATGATCATTAAGGCTAATTAATCTCCGTATCCTCTTCATCCCAACGGACAACCCGCTTTACCCCCTCTACTTGCTCGAATTCACGGGTAAGCTGCTCAAGATGACCTGTGTCGTATACTAGAACTTTTATACGTCCTTCAAATACACCGTCGTTCGTGTCAAAAGAAATACTTTTCATATTGATGTTAATCTGATTAGAAATAATCTCCGTTATTCTATTCACTAAACCAAATTGATCAATACCAATAATTTTAATGGCTGCTACACGTTCCACCATGTCATCAGACTTCCATCTCGCCTTAATACAGCGGTAAGCCATTTTTGACATCATATTCACAGCATTTGGACAATTAAAACGATGGATTTTTATCCCTGAAGAAACCGTGATAAAACCAAAAACTTGATCTCCTGGTATGGGATTACAGCATTTTGCCATTTGATAATCAAAGCCCTTGAAGTCGTCTCCAATGCGTAAGGTTGCTTTCTTGGGGTCCATCGTGACAAACTCAGACTCATAGTCACGTATACTCTTCTTTTTCCGCGCAGAAGGCTTTCTCTCTATTTTGAACAAACCATTCATTTGATCAATCTCCCTAAGCTTGGTCAAATCAATTTTTCCCTTTGCAACCCTGAAATACAGTTCAGTGATTGTGGGTACACCAAAATGTTTTTCCAGAAACATAAGGTTTTCGGAACCCATTCGCAGATTGAACTGCTTGAACTTGCGTTCTAAAATCTCTTTACCATCTTGAGCGATTAAATTACGCTCTTCATTTAAAGAAGATTTAATTTTTGATTTCGCACGAGCAGTAACAACAAAACGAAGCCATTCATCTTTTGGTCTTTGTTTTGATGAGGTAATGATTTCAAGTTGATCTCCATTTTGTAACTCATATGAGAGCGGCATCAATCGATTGTTTACCTTAGCACCAATACAAGAACCACCTATATCCGTATGAATATCATAAGCAAAATCAAGAATAGTTGAACCTGTTGGCAAAACACGCAATTCGCCCTTAGGCGTAAATACATAGATTTCCTCATTGAATAAATTCAATTTGAAATCATTTACAAAATCAATTGCATCTGCATCAGAAGATTCTAAAAGATCTCGAATCTCACTAATCCATCTGTCAAGCTTATTTTCCTCATTGGCAGCCTCCTTGTATCTAAAGTGGGCAGCAAGACCTCTTTCAGCGATTTCATCCATTCGTTTAGAGCGAATCTGAACCTCTACCCATTTACCCTGTGGAGACATGACTGTAGTATGCAGTGACTCATAGCCATTTGCCCTAGGCGTAGATATCCAATCTCGCAACCTTTCGGGACTAGGCTGATAAAAGTCTGTAACGATACTATAAATCCGCCAACAATCCGGTTTTTCAAGTTCAGTTGGCGTATCTACAATAATTCGAATTGCGAATACATCAAATATTTCTTCAAAAGGAATGTCTTTTGAATTCATCTTCTTCCATATGGAAGAAATTGATTTTGTTCTTGCCTTAATGTTAAAAACATAACCCTCATGTGCCAAAGCCTGCTTAACGGGTGCAATAAACCTTCGAATAAATCTTGTTCTAACCTCTTTTGTTTTGGCTAGCTTATCCTCGATATCAATATAAGCCTCAGATTCACAATATTTCATTGAAAGATCCTCCAATTCCGTCTTTACCGAGTATAAACCGAGTCGATGTGCAAGCGGAGCGTATAAAAACTTTGTTTCAGAGGCTATCTTTAACTGTTTATCTGAACGCATACTGTCCAATGTTCGCATATTGTGCAGACGATCAGCAAGCTTAATAAGCACAACTCTGAAATCCTCAGATATTGTCAAAATCATTTTACGAAAATTCTCAGCCTGTATTGATGCATTAGCATCAAAAACATCAGGAATCTTTGTAAGTCCATCGATAATTAAACGAACCTTAATGCCAAATAAATCCTCTACATCTTCTAATGTGATATGGGTATCTTCAACTGTATCGTGAAGCAATGCACAAATTACTGACGTCGGACCAAGCCCCATCTCTTCTGCACAAATACGAGCTACTGCAATTGGATGATAAATATAAGGCTCACCTGACTTGCGTCGCATCTCTTTATGTGCATCTAAAGCCACATCAAAAGCCTTTCGAATGAGTTTTGTTTCCTCTTTATTGCGGTCCTTTAAGGCTCGCATTAAACCCCTAAACGCATTTAATATTTCTTTGCGTTCTTGCTCCAGTTTTGATATGGACTCAGCGGGTACGGTGTTCATTTAGATAGAAGGTAACAATTTTGAGGTGACTTCTCCAAATCCTAAACGTACTTTATCATTTTTACAAAAACCTCTCATAGTGACTGTATCCCCATCCTGAATAAATTTTCTTTTTGTTCCATCCGCCATTGCAACCGGATTGGTTCCCTTCCAAGCAAGTTCAAGCATTGATCCATAAGAATCGGGCGTAGGTCCTGAAATTGTTCCTGAACCGAGTAAATCTCCACCCCTAACATTACAGCCATTTACGGTATGATGAGCCAGCTGTTGTGCCATATTCCAATACATGTACTTGAAGTTTGAGTTACAAACGATTGTCTCTTCACTTGACTCAGGAGTAATGGCTACCTGCAAGTGAATGTCGTATGATTTTTTACCTTCAAATTTGAGATAATCTAATACTTCCGGATCTTGATTAGGGGTATCTACACAAAAAGGTTGTAATGCATCTAAGCTCACAATCCAAGACGAAATTGACGAAGCGAAGTTCTTTGCCAAAAATGGTCCTAAAGGAACATATTCCCATTTCTGAATGTCCCGCGCAGACCAATCGTTAAAAAGTACCATTCCGAAGATATAATCTTCTGCTTCAGCAGTAGAAATCGAATCCCCCAAGGGCTTTCCATCAAAAGTAACAAAGGCCATCTCAAGCTCAAAATCAATCATTTTAGAAGGCCCAAACACAGGTCCTTGGTCCTCGTTCGGTTTAGTTTGGCCTTTAGGCCTATGTATATTTTGACCAGATGGAATTACGGAAGATGAACGCCCATGATAACCAACGGGGATGTGCAACCAATTTGGCAATAGCGCATTATTTGGATCTCTGAACATCGTACCTACGTTAGTTGCATGTTCACGGCTTGAATAAAAATCAGTATAATCCCCAATTTCAATTGGCATGAGTACTTCGGCAGAAGCCTCCTCAATTAACACCTGCTCCACATGGTGGGTGTTATTTTGCAACTCAGCGTTCTCCTTGTTCAAAAGGTCGGAAATACGGTCTCTTAATCTTCGAGAAGCTAGTTTCCCTTTTTTCATTAAACCGTTCAAAGACGAAGCATCAAGCACATCCAGTGTAAATGGTAGGTTGTCTAAATAACCCAAAACGTGAAGGGTTTTTAAATCTAAAATTGAATCTCCTATTCTCACACCTACTCGGGGTGCCAAGGAATCTGTTTTGAAAATACCTAAAGGTAAGTTCTGGATTGGAAAATCAGAATCGGCAGGAACTGCTACCCATGATTCTAGATTTGGGTTGTTTGCTTTTATCATTGTACTCAACTTTCTTATTATACGTTAAATCTGAAATGCATGATATCTCCATCTTGCACGATATATTCTTTTCCTTCTACCTTAAATTTACCGGACTCTTTTACCGCTTGCTCTGAGCCTAGGGTTGTAAAATCGTCATATTTCATTACTTCAGCTCGAATAAAACCTTTTTCGAAATCAGTGTGAATAACACCCGCTGCTTGGGGTGCCGACATACCCTCTTTGATTGTCCATGCACGCACCTCTTTTTCCCCTGCGGTAAAATAGGTCTGCAGGTTTAATAAAGAATAAGCAGAGCGAATCAATCGGTTGACTCCAGGTTCATCAAGATCTAGTTCGTCTAAAAACATCTGACGCTCATCGTAGGTTTCAAGCTCAGTGATGTCGGCCTCAATTTTTGCTCCTATCACTAAAACTTCAGCTCCTTCATCTTTCACTGCAGCGCGAACTGCATCCACAAAATGATTCCCATTTTGGACAGATGCCTCATCTACATTACAAACATACATAACAGGCTTCGCAGTAATAAGATTAAATGAATGAACAAGCTCTTTTTCCTCCTCATTCAAATCAAGTGCACGAACAGATAATCCTTGCTCTAGACCATCTCTTAGCTTCATTGCCAAATCATTTTCTTTTACTGCATCTTTGTCACCAGACTTGATTACACGCGAAAGAGATGTAATTTTCTTTTCAACAGATTCTAAATCTTTAAGCTGAAGCTCAATATCTATAATTTCTTTATCCCGCATAGGATCTACAGAACCGTCGACATGAATTATATTGCCATCTTCAAAGCAACGAAGCACATGCAAAATTGCATCTGTCTCTCTAATATTGGCCAAAAACTTGTTGCCAAGGCCCTCTCCTTTTGAGGCACCTTTTACCAAACCTGCAATATCCAATATTTCCATCGTAGTTGGAATAACACGTTCAGGATTAACCAATCCCTCTAATTTCTCAAGACGAGAATCTGGAACGGAAATCGTCCCAATATTTGGTTCAATTGTACAAAACGGAAAGTTCGCAGATTGCGCCTTGGCGTTAGACAAACAATTGAAAAGGGTTGACTTACCAACATTCGGCAAACCTACAATACCACACTTTAGAGACATATGTTTTTTTTGGATGTCAAAGATAAGAAAGAATGCTAAGATTACGTGCTATTTGCGGACAAGGTGATTGATTTTTTAATGTTGCTGAATCACAATACAATGTAAAGTAAAATAGAATTTTACCTACTTTTAAAAATCTAAAAAAGCTTATGAATACTACAAAATCCTTTTCCCTTCTTTTATTGGTTTTCTTTTACAGCCTAATAAACGCGCAGGTTAGCGAAATAAAAAAAAACAGCGAAAAATTCATTCGCGATATATATACGGAGGCTTTAACCAAGGGACATGCCTACGAGGACCTTAGATTTTTATGTAAGGAGATTGGTGCAAGAATCACAGGCTCAACTGAGGCACAGATGGCTATTGAATGGGGACAAGAAAAAATGACGAGCTATGGTCTTGAAACTAGGCTTCATGAAATACAAGTCCCACACTGGGAGAGAGGAACGAAAGAAGTATTTTACCTAAAAACGAGTGGCGGTATTCATACAAAGCTAAGGGGCCTTGCATTGGGAGGCTCGGTTGGAACAAATGGAACATTAAGAGGGAATTTGATAGAATTTGAAAGCCTTGATGCTTTAAAAGCAGCATCCCCAGCTATGATCAAGGGCAAAATTGTATTTGTAAATCAAGCTATGGATGCAAAACAAATCCAAACCTTTAAAGCCTACGGAGGCTGTTATCCGCTGAGAGGCAATAGCGCTTCAATAGCAGCAGAAAAAGGAGCGATTGGGTCAGTGATTCGTTCTCTTGGCCTTGCCTCAGACCCACACCCACACACAGGCTCCATGTATTATGCAGATGGAGTTGATAAGATTCCTGCTGCAGCAATTTGTACAGCTGACGCTGACAAAATCCATGGTTTTTTTAAAAATAATCCACAACAAGAAATACAGCTTGTTATGGAGATGGACTGTAGGTCTTTTCCAGATACCACATCTTACAATGTCCTAGGAGAAGTGAAAGGAAGTAAATATTCAGATGAAATCATAACAGTTGGTGGACACCTAGATTCTTGGGATACAGGAGAAGGTGCACACGACGATGGTGCAGGAATTATTCATTGTCTTGAAGCATTTAGAATTCTTAAGGAAATGAATTACCAACCTCAGCATACCTTAAGACTAGTTTTCTTTATGAATGAAGAAAATGGAAATAAGGGAGGAAAAACCTATGCCAAATGGGTGAAAGAAAATGAAGAGCAACACTTTGCAGCCATAGAAAGTGACCGTGGTGGATTTGCGCCAAGAGGATTTACCTGTGATGGTTCTGAAGAACAGGTTGAATGGCTGAGTTCATTGGCTCCGGTGTTTAAAGCATATGACCTTCATGTTTTTGAAAAGGGATATGGAGGGGTCGATATTGGGCCGTTAAAAGAATCCTTCCCAGATATTCCGCTCTTTGGTTTTGTCCCAGATTCACAACGTTACTTTGACATGCACCACTCGCCAAATGATGTATTTGAAAATGTAAACAAGCGAGAATTAGAATTAGGAGCCGCAGCTATTGCATCATTCATTTATCTTTTGGACCAAAAAGAGCGTTAATGCGCTTGATCTGAAAAACGAGGATCTTCAATGTAAGATTGCTTTTTCATATAACGCACCTCAAGGCAATAAAATCCAAACTCCTCAACCAGTTTGCCTTCCATAAAATAAATTCCTGACCCAGAAAAAGGATAACGTTTTAAAGAACTTTGAAAATGTACGGTATCTATGGCTAAACCATCTTGATCTAAAAACATACCAAATGAGATGGCTTGTCCTTTGGAAGACTTAGAATTTTTGAGCGCCACCAAGTAGCCGTAAACCTGTACTATCTTACCTTTAAAGGAGGAAAACAACAAAGGGCTACAATTAGAATCAACAGGCAATGATAATAGTTCAAACGGACTACACAGAGAAAAACCCATCAGGTCTAAGTATTCAAAATCTAGCTCAAGCCGATGCTCCTTGAGCTCAGGAAGCTGTTCTGGTTGTTTTGAAGAACCTCCTAAAGGCAATAAAGATTGGATATTTTTAGGTTTTTTGTCATGAAAAAAATGTGCCTGCCAAAGCAGCTCTTTTCTAGGAACACCAAAACAACGCAGCGCATCAATTCGAATTAATAAAATAAGCTGCTCAAATGGAATATATACCCGGTCGAGCAGTTCCTCAAAGCTTTTAAAATAACCAAAATCATTTCTGCATTGTATAATATTCAAAATCGCGTTCCGCTCTATACCATTCACTAAATTGAACCCTAAAACCAAAACAACACCCTTTAATACCGATTGATATGCACCTGTTTGAATGCATGGAGCCTGCACCCTAGCCCCGAGCTTTCTAGCTTCATGTATATAGAACTCTGTACGATAAAATCCACCAAAGTTATTAATGCAAGCTGTCATATACTCCAATGGATAATAAGCCTTAAGATATAGACTTTGATAGCTTTCTACTGCATATGAAGCAGAATGTCCCTTTGCAAAGGCATAGCCAGCAAAACTCTCAATCT
>MDTC01257832.1_pt1 | contig 14706 bp, 10 predicted proteins | sample 811181 | NCBI WGS metagenome assembly MDTC01 (sample SAMN05326644, study PRJNA326480) | marine metagenome | isolation source: seawater | place: Pacific Ocean: North | collected 2011 | reverse complement strand
TGTCTGCTTGTCTGCTTGTCTGCTTGTCTGCTTGTCTGCTTGTCTGCTTGTCTGCTTGTCTGCTTGTCTGCTTGTCTGCTTATCTTGCTTGTCATCTGATGCGTTCAGCTCGCAAAAAAAACGGCCACAAAAATTGCAATAATTACTTAAGCATGAGTACTGCTTGTAAAGCGAAGCATAACTTTATACAAACTAAATGAAATATTTGATAATTTACTAATTTATATTTGTTTTATATTTGTTTTATACATTTATATTTGTTTTGTACATTGATTAGTACATTGATTTAGTACTAATAATTATAAAATAAAACTATTTTTGTAGTTCAAAATTTGTGCTTCACTTTTAGCTCCGTATTCAATATTTTTAAAGTTTCCATTATTATCGATAGTCACCAATGCAGGAAACGCTCTGATTTTGTGTGTTCTTAGCCATTTCTGTCCTTGTTCAATTCCATTGATTATTTTATATGTTTTATCACTTGACATAAGTTTATAAAAAATATTTATCATAGATTTACAGTGCGGACAACTCGATGAGTACACTAGTGCAATGTTTTTAGATTCACTAAATAGATAATTAAAAAAAGGTAACTTATGTGTTTTTTGTGATTTTAAAAAGGTGTTAATAGCTACGAATATTAAAATAATTATTATAACTCCAACTACAATTTTTAAAATCAAGCTATATTCATTCATTGCTTGAATTTGGTTACAAAATTATTGAATATTGACAATTTTTAGTGACAATTTTTATTTATAATTTTCTTGTCTAATTTTCTATTAATGTAAAAAAAAGAAGCAATAAAAACCATTTGTTAAAGTATTTTGTTCACGTTACACGTTTCCAAAAAAACTAAACCTTGACGTATTTTGTTTTAAATTCTTGTAATGCGAGACGCATTTCTTTGAATAAGTTCACAAGAGCCCCTTTATACATGGTTATATTTTTAATTTGCCTACTAATTTCATTTACTTTAGGTTGCAAACCATGAACGAGATCTTCAGCAATTTTGCTATTTGATTGTGTTGATGGTAACAATTCAAATTGATTTTTATTATATTTTAGGAGTTGTTGAATATCATGAATTGCTCTTTGAATCAACTTGGCCTTTTCTGCTTCAATAATTCCAGTCGAACACTGTGTCCGTTGTTGATACAAGATTTCAATATTATCATTGATTCTACGAACTCGTTGTACATTGATAAGTTGTGAAGTTGGTTGTGAAGTTGGTTGTGAAGTTGGTTGTGGAGTTGGTTGTGGAGTTGGTTGTGAAGTTGGTTGTGAAGTTGGTTGTGGAGTTGGTTGTGGAGTTGGTTGCACGGTGACCGTAGCTTGTGTTGATGGTGTAGCTGCTTGTTTGCGAAACATACGATACATTTGTTGAATTTTTTTTACATTTGCTATTTTGGTTGCATGAATGATTTGTGTGGTAGCCAATGCACGACTCACATTAGAAGTAATCACTTTATTTATTGGATCAAGGGATTTTACTGGTTTTAAAGTATTTAATTGAAAGGTATTGATATTTTTTATTAGGTTTTCTTGAAGCTTTTTATTGATGTTATCATTGTTTTTTGCTACAGTAAGTAATGTTTGTGGTGTATCTGTTTGAGTATCTTGTTGTGTATCTGTTTGTGTATCTTGTTGTGTATCTGTATGAGGTAATGCTTTTTCATCAATATTTGTAGCTACGACAACATTGTCTTCGCTTATAAATGTTTGGTTGTTGTCTATGTTTGTAACATCATTATAATTTTGACTTACCACAGCATCAAATGTTTGAGGGACTATAAAAGTATCTTTGTTGATTACTACATCAAATGTTGTATTGAGGGCATCTTCAACAATCTCTGTGGATAAAATGTCAATGTCGTGCATCCAATTTTTAGGTAATTCATTTGTTGATACTTCGCCTGCAGCTTGATTGACGTCTGCCGCATTTGCTGTGTATGTTTCAATTACAGGTTCGACATCTTCTACTATGTGCGGTTGTGATAACCCATAATAATATAAGTAACCTGATGAAAGCAACGTATTAAATATCTTCATCCCTCCTGTCAAATGGTGTTCTAGTTTTTCAATATTTTTTTTATTGTTTGAAGGGTCGTTGATCATCATTATTAATATTCGTTTGATGTATGATTTAGCTTGCTCTTTAGTTTTTTTGTGTTTATTTATTAAAGATCGGATAACCTGAACTAGTAATTTATACTCATTCGTAGCTTTATAATCATTTAATGATATATCTTCTTTCTTTGCGATAGATTTTGCTTGCTCGTCAACCACTTTCTCAGCTTCTTCCTTTCCACTTGTCTGTTGTGTTTGTAAAATATTTTCAGGTTTTGTATCATCACCTTGCTCTGGTTTTGCATTATCACCTTGCTCTGGTTTTGCATCACCAACACCGCCTTTTAATGATTGTTGTTGCGAGTTTGACGTAACTGCCATCTGAGGTTTATTGATGATCGGAAGATTTATCAAATGAATTGGTTTGTTACATGCAGATGTTGACAAGTAGGAAGGTATGTATGTCGTATAATCACATGGATCACATGGGTCGCATGCATTATACATATCGAGTGTCACATCACATGGGTCGCACGGGTTGCATGGGTTGCACGGATTGCATGAATCAACTGGTGTAACTGTTGTAATGCATGGTTTGGTTGCAGGCATAGCAACCACCTCACATGGTAGTGGTTGATTCAATTTTTTACCAAAAGCAACTGCTTTGACGACCTCTTGTGGCAGTAGCCCATTCTTTTGTACTTCCCAGCTTGAAAGTAACTCGTCAGGTAAGACATTTTGTTCTTCCACACAACAGGTGTCATGATTATATACAATATTCTTTGGAGACTGGCAGCGTACCACGTGATGGGGTACACCTATTAACATACCATCTTTTTGTTTTTCTCCACCCGTAAGGTTTGATTTTACCTCAGACATTTTTGCATGAATTAATTTAGATCTTGCTTCTTTAGTGGTCCCTGCATTGTTTTTTTGTGATGCCAACTTTATTGGTTTACGTGGTCGTATTGAGTGTATGGGACGACAATTGTGGGTTAATTCACCTATAACTTGTTTTTGAGTGTCTATAATTATTTGCTTTTGCATATCTATTCTTTGAATAAGTTGTAAATTACCTGGTGACTGAAGCAACGCCTTCTCCAATTTTCTCAACTTATCGTGTTCATGACCAATTGCATTCGACAGCGCATTTACCGATTTCTTAAACAGTAATGTATTATTTGCATTTTTATTTATATTTTTCGAAGGATAACACTCAATATCATTTTGCTGAAGGTATGATGGTAAATGAATAGTTGATGGGCGTGTTTTATTTGATACATTTGATACATTTGATACATTTAACATATTTGAGTCACAAATAGTTGATTTATCTGTTACATCTGTTACATATGATGGTGCCAAAGAAGACTCAATTGAATTAAGGATACTAGTAACATCTGAATCACACTTACGTTGCACACACTCACGTTGCACACACTCACGTTGCACACACTCAGGTTGTACACAGGCAGATGGCACATAGACAGGCTGACCACAGTTAGTTGGTATACAGTCAGGTTGCATGTATACTTTTCGAGGGGGTTTCAATTCAAGCCCACTAAACACCTTTTCTCGAACCAAACGCCTCATATGTTCATTGTAGTTGTCATTATTGTTTTCATTATTGTTTTCATTGTATTCAGTGTACTCAGTGTAATAAGATTGCATATTTAGTGTAATACTAGTACTGTTTTTTATTATTTTTATTATTTTTATTGTATTTTTTTTAAGAAATCAATAATTTGATTACTTAAAAGGTAAATAAATCAATAAGCGAATAAATCAAAAATTGCTTTTTTTAATACTATTATTATAATATTATAATTTTATACATATAATTTTATACATAAAATTCTAAATATATAATTCTATAAGTTTTGCACATACTTCAGGTCCCAATAATTTCGAATGACTCCCACCGCTCAAGGTTCTTATTGCCCCGACCATAAAATCACGAATAATCACTTCATTATTTGATGATTTTGTGGATAACTCGCCTCCTCTTAACATTGTTGATTTATTGAACATCTGTTTTAGTTCAGCTGCTTTTGCCTTTTTTATCATAGTCGCACTCTTGATATGCTCATCAGCCAGTAGAGCTTTATGCTTTCCTCCGACCAGTGCTTGCATCAACTTAGCCTGCTTATACAAAGATTGGCTTATGTCATTTTCAACCCCACCACGCAACACATTGTCCGTCACTCCAGCTTTGGTAAATACTGAGTCCTTTTTTATGGTATCATAAAGATTTTTCTGAAACTTAATTCGGTCCTGAATATTGGTTGTGCTTAGGTTTAGACTCCATACCTGTTGTGCAAGTTCCTTACACCATTGTTGCACTAATGGAAATGCTTCCCATTTTTTTATGGATGCATCATTTTTCGTGGTGCATAAATATTTAAAAGCAGCTGCATTGTTTGTATCAAGGTTTATATGGGAACCAATAACGGTTCCGTGGCAGTACCATGCATATTTTTGTAGCATAACATCCCCTTTTGCGTACATAGCCCCATTTATTATGTCTCCTAGATGCCATCGTCCTATAAACTTCCGATTATTCATCTTGAGCGTGAAGCCATGTCCATGAGGAAGTAATCCAGCCCACACCTTTCCAATGTATGTGTACAAGGGCTTTCCATCGCAATATCGCATCACCACGGCGGCATCATCCACTTGATGATTTGGTCGTCGAAAACACTTCCACCCGGTTTTCAAATACACTCCCTTCGACGAGTTGTATGTTTGAGCACGACTAGTTTCATCAAATATAAATTCACCAACTTCACATACAAAAATACCAGTATCAGTGAATGTATTGTTTGCACCCACAAAATTACTAACCACATTCACGCCGCGTTTTATGGTGCCGGTTGAAATGGATTGAGTGATACGCACTCCAATTGCACCGACCACTTTTGTGTTAGTGTCTTTAACATCAACAAATTTTGTCCATAAATCTTCATTCTTGTTTTCAAAATGATCATCAGCGGTGTCTCCATTTCCTTCACCTGATTGAATCTTAAATACCGCTTCCTCATTACCGCCACTCGTTCGTTTAATCAACGATGCATTTTTTTGTCCCTTCATTTTGAAAGTAAATTGTTGTATTGTTTGTTGTTCTTCATATTCCACTTTAGAAGCTTCAATTGTCAATTCGTTATCATTCACATCTTTATACTTCGATGTTTGTGTACCATTCTCTGATGCTGCATTGCCACGACTGATAGATGCTGTAGCATTATTTTTTGTAACTTCAATTGTATTAATATCGTGCTCAGATGTGATTAAATCAGCTAATTCTATGTCCGCATCAGCACTATTTTTGACTTCCGTTGTGGAGGGCGACTCCATTTTGTTACAACCATGATCCATCAGCTGTGCCATTGATTGGAACGCAGACGACTGTTGTGAAGCAGGATTGGTGGGAAGCGTCTCCAGAGAACAGAGCAACCCTGTTTTGCTTGTGTTTCCAAGCTCACTCTGTGCTTCACAGTATTTTTGTTGAGCGTTTCTCAATTCATTTAGATCGTTTTGTGAGTTTTTAAGATCTTCTTTAGCTTGCTCAATTAACGCTTCGAGTTCAGTCTTCTGTGCTTCAAGAGAGGGTTTGTTGATATCGGACACTTTCTTTTGCTCTTCGAGGACTCGAAGCGTGACAACCTCGTCGATATCTGTAATTGCATTGACATTTTTATTAGCGTCTGTGATAGAAATACATTGTGCAGTCTTACAGCTTGGATAATTGAACAGCGCAGCACCAGCTCCTCCTTTCAGAGAGTCTTTATTTTGCTTTACCTGTGCCATTTTTTGCTTATATTGATTTTCAATATCTGTACATCGTTGTATATTTGTAGTCGTTTCGCCTAACTTTTTCACAAGAAAGTCAAGCCGGCTCACACACTCATTTTTTTGAATCTCTGCTTCCTGAAGATCTTGGACGCCACGATAATGCATCCGTGTTTCAAATGACTTGGTTTCAATTTCTTTTAACTGATTCAATTCATTATTCATTTGCACTAATGCTTCTGTCAATAAATTAACATTTTGAGAACAAGCAAGACCATATGTTTTGAGTTTATCATGATATTGTCTGTACGTGTTTTCCTGTGTGGCTGCAGTTCGACTCGCTATGGTATCTTGTTGCTTATTTGCTGTTTCTTTGGTCGTCAATGCATATTTCAAATTGATTTCTGCTTCTTCCATATTTTTATCGTTTTGAAGTTTCAACGTACTGAACTGCTCTTTCTTTTCAGTTGCTTCTTTAATGGCTCGTTCAACCACTTTTATTTTTTCCTTGATTTCAATCAACTTATTTTTTGGAAGAATGCCCATGAGCATATCCATCGTACATCTTGCTTTCTCAAATGCTTTCTTAGCTGCGAAGAATTGTGATCTTTGTTTTATATAGTCTTTGGCTCTACATTTTAATTTATATAATTCATCAAGTGACTCTTTATTTACAGCTAGTTTGGCCTGTGCAATTGGTTGGGGTTGTGGTTGAAATCCTTTTTTTCGCATTGGTAACAGACGATGAACTAAATGCTTGCTGTCTGGAGCAAAACAATAATTACGCTGAGGATCATTAAAATTCATTTTTTTCGCAGTATACAGTGGCATTGAAATTGGACACCAGTATTGATTACTACCATTGTCATTTGCCTCTAAAGGGTCCACACAGCAACGCCACAGAGTTCCTGCCCCACTTCGTATTTCACCAGGAACTGCATCACTTGCTTTAACGACTTGCCCCTTTGGAAGTGAAGAAGCAGATGATGTAGCTGGTGCAGGTGCAGGTGCAGGTGCAGGTGCAGGTGTACTCATAGCTTTTTATGAAATTTGAAAGAGTCAAAATTATCTTGCCTAAGTTGCTCTATTTTTGTTATACTTTTTTTTTTATTTTATCCTGTATTGTTTTTTATATAATGTTAAAAATTAAAAAATGACTTGATTTATATTTGTATATTTAACTGCAAACTTTCTACAAAACTAGGCAAAAAATGATAAATCTTTTTGAACTGGCAATGGGTCTAGATCATCAGCTGAAAGACTGTCACCCGTAAGACTGTCACCCGTATCGTATGGAATTAATGATTCAATATCATCCAAGACAAACAAAAGATCATCATCAAATATATCGTCGGCACATGGTGTATGTTGGTTGTCTTTTTCTTCAGCTTCTTCAGCTTCTTCAGCTTCTTCTTCTTCTTCTGCTTCGGAATAAGAAGGTGAGCAAAAAACGTTTCGATCCACACTCATTGAAAATCCTGTTGTATCAACGCGAGGAAGCTCCAGATCCAATGGTAAACTATCAATTGCGTCTGGTTCTTCTCTTTTTTTAGTATTCAAATACGCTTGATATTTGTTGTAGGTCTGTGAGTTGTACTGTTGAGATACCTCTTCTATGAGTGGTGTCGTCTGTTTAAATGGTAACCAGAAGTATCTGTCATCTCCTTGTGGTGGGGTGTCATAGTGTTGACTTTGGTTGTTTTCTAAAGGTTCTGAACATTTCATATTAAAAGAGTTAAGTCTTGTTTGAGTCTTTGTTTTGTGTTGTTTTTTTGAAAACGGCATAAGTAGTGTTTGTAAAACTGGTTACTCACTTACGCACACAGCACACAGCACACCACACACACCACACACAGCACACAGCACACCACACACACCACACAACACACATAACACACACACAGCACACACAGCACACACACACAGCTTACACACAGCACACACACATAAAGGTAAGTATAAGGTAATAAAAGGTAATATAAGGTAATATAAGGTAATATAAGGTAATATAAGGTAATATAAGGTAATATAAAATATATCTAAATTAATTACATTAAAATTAAAATTTTATTATTTTAAAACCTTTCATTGTTACAGTATCTTATTCATTATTTAAGTTGGTGTATCCATTTCATCTGACTCGTCGTCTGATTCTGACTCTTCATTATCTGAGTCTTCATGATATTGTATAGAATAATCTAGACACCCATTTGTTGACCTTCTGATACACATATTTCGAACAAATCGTTTCATCTCAGTTGTTATGCCTTTTGATCGTTGACGAATTAAGTATTTATAATAATTCGTGGCGATAATAATATCGATAGCACAATCTGACCGTAGCACTTCAAGCTGTACAATAGAAGAAGCTATTGTAAACAAAGATAAATAATATAAATACAGCACTTTGGTGCGACAGGAAGGGTTCTTTATCATTTGCATACGACTTAGGACTTGTTCATAGTGAAGAGAAGGGTAACATGACAATGCAGATTTTGTAACCAACCACCAACCAACTGGTAACAAAAGGGGTACATATAATAAATGTAGCATCTCGTTTTATGTGTTGTGCGTTGTGTGTTGTGTGTTAAGTGTTGTGAGTTATGAGTTATGAATTCCTTTTTATTCTTTTTTGTTATTTTTCAGATTTAGTGTTTTCAACTTTGTGTGTTTTAGCAACTCAAACACAGATCGACTACTATACCTTAATAACCCTATGTCTCAGAGTATATCTCAAACTATGTCTCAGAGAAAACCTGAGAATCTAAACATTGAGTCACCAAAAAAGAGGGTAAAAAGCCATGACAAATCTCAGCAACCAACAACGGAACAAGAGGCTCACAAAATGCACAAAGCAACCCTCAAAGCAACCAAAGCAACCCTCGAAGCAACCAAAGCAACCAATTTTGATGTTGTACCGCCTAGCACTAACAATGATAATCAAATATCACACTTACTTACCTCAACTACATCTTTTGTTGATTCACCGTTTGAATTGTACTGCTCGCGAAAATCATTAGAGAGCTTTCTGAAACGGATTTCCACGATGCTTGATAAAATCGTATTTCAAATCAACAGTCAAAAAAAGGTGCTTGAGATAAAAGTGATACACCCAAGCGGATCATGCGCAATATGGGCAACCTTTCAACCGATGCGAGTGAAATGCAAACCTAATGTAAAGCAACCACTAATTTGTGTAAATACCAAGGCTTTGTTATCAAGCTGTGAACTCAAAATCGATTCAACGGTTGCAAAGATCGTGTATGATGAAGATAATGGTCAGCTTATTATGTCATTGATAAGTGACAAAGCAAATTTGCAAGTGTACACCAATGTTATGAATGTAGAGGGAGACCTACCACAGATAGAAATAGCCAAGCAGTCATCATCGTGTGTGCTTCACCTGCCTTTGAATATGTTAAAAGCAGGAATTGGATTATCAAAACGTAATCAAGGCAAATCTGTGACCCTGTCTTTGTTGAAAAAAAAGCAAACCAGCAAAGGACAACAACAACCATCTACAATTTATTATTTTCTTATGCAGGCGGAGGACAATTCTTCTTTGCACATTCATCTTAATCAAACCATTAATACTGCTCAATCAACATCACAAATTATTCATTTAACCACTTCAGAGGAACTTGAATCGAATTCATTTGATAACCAGTCTCTACAAAACTATGACACCATAATACACGCTGGCAGGTTTAATGTTACTTATATTCAAGGATTTTTATCTTCAATAAAGGGGTCCAATATTAACAAAACACTGGAAATAAGAATTGGAAATGATGCACCTCTGCTGTTGGAGCATGAAGATATTCTATTCGCTTTATCAGGTTTTGTGGACGAAGGTGATAATGTTGACAACACAACGAATGACACAAATGACACAAGTGCTACAAACGGGTCAAATGACACGAATATAATATAATGCAGCAAACGTTCCAGCTGAAGACATTGTTAAGAACTTAGAATCAAATTATATTAATACATATTACTAAATTACATTGTATATAAAAAAACAACTTTAAGCAACTTTAAGCAACTTTGACATACATTATACTTTAACTCAAACAAATTTTTGTATGGAAGGTGGATTACAACGAGATGGTTTTAAACCAGATTTCTTTGGCACTCCTCTTTGGTTTTCAATTCATGTTTATAGCTTGTCGTTCCCCATTTCCGACACACCAAAGGCAATTGACATGAAAAAAAGATTTAAAACATTGTTTGAACACATGTTAATCTGTTTGCCATGCGAAGACTGTCTGGTGTCCGTTGAATCACAGAATATGTTAAAACATATACGGTCTACAGACTTTACGACACTATCTCGAAAGGATGTAGTTGACATGTTTTTTGATTTTCATAACAACGTAAACAAAAAATTAGGGAAGCATATTCTGACACAAACAGAATTAGAAGCTATGCTTACGGTTTTTGAAACAGGACGGGTTGGTAAGGATCAAAAAGGTCGTGATTTGACAAAGGATTGCGGTAAATCTATAATTAAAATCCAACACCCTTCTTCAATTCAATCACGCGGGAAACTGTCCTCAATTTTTATTGATAAAAAATGTCTGAAGTGATGTTGAAAAGCAATTATATGACTTTATATGCTTTCCTATGACTTCATATACTTTTATACGACTTTATTATAAAATATCGGCAATAGCAATATCAGCAAACGTGATTCCTTTATTGATCACAAAACACGACGCAAGCTTGTTGTAATTGCCTTTTGATTGGTTATTTTCAAATAATGATTTGATTTCACGTATTTTTTTCAACAACTGTCGTTTTGTTTTCAGTTCTATACTCTTTACCTTTGTTATTTTTAAATCATTTATCGTTTTATTTGTGTTACAACTTTCTAACCAGTCACTTACACAAGTATAAACTACCATTATTATGAATTTTTACTTTTTTAGATTTTTTTTTCTACTATTAAAATAAAAAACAAGGTACAAGGATACAGATATATAAATAAAGATATATATATAAATAAAGATAAAAAAACCACACAAAAATTGATATAAAAAAAATAAAATGATATCAAATGTACCAAATTGGGATATTAAATCGCTGATAAACTCAGGTTCATTTGGTTCTGTCTTCAAATGTTTTTCAAAACACGATGATAAGCAAATACATCCACGTGCTATCAAAATTGAAAACAACGATTGTAAGGTAACACAAATTCTTTATGAAAGTGATATATACTACTATATCCACAACCTTAACACATACATAAACCAACATCTACAAAACAAAATACAAAAATACTTTCTTTTCTACTATGATAGTGGCAGTACTAAAAGTTTGAAATATCTTGTGCTTGATTTTGGTGGACACGACCTGAGCCACATCACATCCCGTGACCCATCCTTGTTGGCATCGTTGTTTATCCAAATGATCGATGCACTACACACGTATCACACCTGTGGATTTTTGCATAGAGATATTAAACCACAAAATTATCTCATCAAAGAAGGGACTGTCAAATTAATCGACTTAGGACTATCAAAACGATACTTAGATGACAGCAATCATCACATTTCGTGTGTCAAAAAGCACAGTGTTGTAGGAACACTCAGATACAACAGCATATTCTGTATGAACTACGTTCAGAGTTCACGGCGAGACGATGTTATTAGTCTTGTTTATTCTATAATTAATATTTCGCATGGTAAATTGCCATGGGAATCAAAATTACCTCACCATATTTCAAAACAGAAACACGACTGCTCTGAAAAAGCATTTAAAAAACTTCGACACAATCATATACTAACAATTAAACGAATTACGTCACCAATTCGCTTAGTCAAATCAGTATTAGAACCGTTACAAAAACCGTTAAAGAACATTATTGCCTCAGCTCAAAATTTAAAATTCACAGAAACACCACCTTATAAAAAATATATAAATCAATTTAAAATGAACCAATAGGTTTAAATGACATACAAACAGTATCTTTTAAAATAAAATTACAATACATATGTGTTATATATATATATATATAATACAAATAATTATATAATAAAAAACATTAAAAAAGTCTTATTTACACACTTATTGGCAAGAGTTCACACACTAGTATATATCTTAGTACATGCATAATATTTTTTAATCTATGGAGAATAAAAGTGCACTATCAACACAAATTGCAAGTATGTCCGAGTCTCTAACAAATGCCAATCAAACCAACAGTCATTCTGAGCTCTTAAAACAACTACGCATTATATCACAGATAAAAGAGGGCCAAAAAATAAACACGAGTTCTAGAAACCTTGAGATAGAGTTTGATAGTTACTTGCTGAGCTTCAAGAGATGGTGGAATAAAGAAACACGTAACAAAAATATAATATTTGTGAAAGAGCTTCTTCATGATACATTTTCAATTGTCGATTCAATACTTAAGCAACCAAAGAAGGATCAAAATCATTTGTTTTTGTTGCGCGTTTTAAAAACGCTTCAAGAAGCCAAGGGGGGTATTGAAAGACTGTCATATGTGTATCAACACGACCCGTCATTAAAAGCTGATTTAGACATGTGTCAAGAGGATATTAGTATATATGTCTGCCTGTTGTTTAACACATGTAATAGTTTTAACACTGGTAATGAAAGATAAAATATAGTGCTATAAAATAACAAGGTTCAAATAATAATAGTTTTCATACAAAAAGCATTATTTTTTTTTAACTATTTCATGCAAGAATCTGCACTTGCATGACTATCTTAACATAAAACATTAGGTTATAATTACCAAAAATATAATGATCAAATCTAGTTCAAAAAATAATAGAAGACACAATAATAAAACTAGGCGTCACGAAAGACACAGCAAACAGCGCAACACAAGACGTAACTCAAAACGAAGGCGCAGCACAAGACGTAACTCAAAACGAAGGCGCAGCACAAGACGTAACTCAAGACGAAGGCGCAGCACAAGACGTCAGACAAAACAAAGGTACAGCCCAAAACATAACTCAAATCATAACTCAAATAATAAATCTTATAATAAATCTTTGAATAAAGTTCAAAGGCAAATTGTTTTTGTCAAACAACCCACTCCTCAACCAACATCACTTGTCATCGATGGGTTAAAACAGGACTTGCAGCAAGAAGTCCAAAAAAGGCGATTATACATTCAACTAATTGACTTATATAAGAAATTTTTTGATTTAAAATGCACAGGAAAACAGATTAAATATAAATTTGATAACACAGATGCAAGCAATCTATCAACAAAGGAGCAACTCAAGAATAAATACCACAACATCACCAAAGAAATGGAAGAGCTAAAAAATAAAATTGACCTCATCTACCAACAAATTGCAGGAACAACGCCTCTGTTACCATGGGTCTCCACAAAAGCAAGCAACCAGCTACTGATGAGTATCCTTGCAGGTGGGATTTCAAAAGAGAGCCTAAGCAAGCTTACAGGTCTCCAATTTGAACGAACCTTGCACGCAATGCAATCATTATACAAAATATATAAAAAGAATTCTAAAAACTGGCAACGGATTGAACCGTCTGATGTCCCGGACGGTCTTGAATTTTTCAAGAATCCAAAGCAGTTAATATTACGATACAAACAAGAAATTTGCACACCAAATCAACAACCAAATTCACCACCAAAACAACAACCCAAACCACCACCAAAACAACAACCCAAACCACCAAATCCACAACCCAAACCCAAACCACCTCCAAATTCACAACAACAACCCAAACCACCTCCAAATTCACAACCAAATTCACAACAACAGCCACAACCACAACCACAACAACAGCCCAAACCTAAACCACAACCCAAACCACCTCCAAATTCACAACAACAACCCAAACCACCACCAAATCCACAACAACAACCCAAAACACAACAACCACCAAATCGACAGCCCAAACCACCACCACAATCAATCAACGAAGCAGCAAAAAAGAAAAAGGAAAAAGAAGAAGAAGCAAGAAAGAAAAAAGAAAAGGAAGAAAAAGCAAGAAAACAAAGGGAAGACCAACAAAAATTAAAAAAGTTACAAGACTATCTCATCACTAAAATTGACAAATATATGGTACAAATAAACGTTTTTAACAAATTAAAAAATACGTCTTTAATACACAATTTCAAAATCAAAGAAGACATTCAACAATTATTGAAAATAGTTGAAAAAATAAATTATAATGATGTCAAAGACAAGATTAAAAAATCAACAACTTCTGCTAATGCAATGAAATATGTACCACAAGTCAAAAAATTATATACCAATGCAGAAGGAATGCGACGATTATTTAAAATAGGATCAATTAGTAAAAGTCAGCATACGTTTTTAAGCAATTTGTTTGAATTGCTTGCTATGCAAAATACTTCAACAACCACAATTAAAAAATATTTTAATTTGGGTTTTAAGTCAAATCTTGATAATGATTGTTTCAAAAAAGTATATTCTGAAAGTGATATTACAAAAATATTTACCTTTGATGTATTTCGATATTATTATTATAAACAAATAGACCCACCTGAGTACTATAAAATATTTCAAAATAAACAAAATGAATTAAATAATTTCCCAGTGAATTCGAATGAAAACCTCGATCTTCCAACGTTTAAGAAACCAGTAACCAATCAGCCAAAACCAGGAGGAATGCCTGCTATTCCTGGTGCACCACCACCACCGCCACCGCCAGGCATGGGTGTGCCTAACATCCCTGGTGCTCCGCCACCGCCAGGTATGGGTGTTCCTGGCATCCCGGGCGCACCACCACCGCCAGGTATGGAAGTGCCACCACCACCAGGCATGGGTGTTCCTGGCATCCCGGGCGCACCACCACCGCCAGGTATGG
>MDTC01004864.1_pt1 | contig 14706 bp, 8 predicted proteins | sample 811181 | NCBI WGS metagenome assembly MDTC01 (sample SAMN05326644, study PRJNA326480) | marine metagenome | isolation source: seawater | place: Pacific Ocean: North | collected 2011 | reverse complement strand
TTTTGGTAATAAGTTTTATGTATCTAATCTAACAGAAATATTGAGAGCTGCGGATAATAGTTTCATCTCATGTGATATTCCATTCACAATCGAAAGACGATTTGTACCGATTACAAACGCTACGACTACATATCAGTTAGAGTTTGGTAATGCAGTACATCATCCACATGATGGTCATTTGGGTGCTATCTCATCTTCTGGTTTTACTATTGGCGGTGAGACAGTATTTTTTGAAGACGATGGATTCGGAGTTCTTAAATCATTTATTCTTGTTACTGGTAATAAAGTAACTAGAAATGCAAACTTTGGTACGGTAGATTATGAGACTGGTCTTATTACAATTTTCAATACATTAATTACTGATTATGCCGGATCTGCTATTTCTGTATTCATGAAACCAAAAGAGAATAATATTTTCGGTTTGAGAAATCAACTTCTATTAGTGTCAGGTTCGAGCATCTCTACTATTGACAATGATACTAATTCTACTACATCTTCAGTTGGTGCAGTTGCAACAGAAGGCACAACAACTACAGTTCTAACAGATAATGCTGTCGGTAGTTATGGCGTATCATCTGTAGCCTCTATATCATCAGCAACTGGTACAACGACCACTACAACATCTACATCTTCTTCTTCATCAGGTGGTAGTTCTTACTAATGGCAACGAATCAAAAAACATCAGTTCTTGTTGCGGAACAACTCCCTGATTTTGTTCGTGATGAAGGACCAAAACTTCAAAGGTTCATTGAAGCATACTATGAGTTCATGGAACAGAATGGTGGTGCTATTGATGGCTCTAAAAATTTATTATCATATCAAGATATTGATACGACAACCAATTCATTTCTACAGTTCTTCCGAGAAGAAATTTATAAGAATATTCCTGATAGTGCGTTAATTGATAAGCGGCTACTCGCTAAACATATTCGAGAAATGTATCGAACTAAAGGCACAGAGAAATCATACAAGTTTTTATTTCGTGCTTTATATAATGAAGATGTTGACTTTACTTATCCTGGCGACTTTATGCTTCGTACATCTGATGGTCGTTGGGTACAAGAAAAATATCTCCGTTTAAATGATATCAATAGTAAGGAAGCATCAAGTCTTGAAGGTCAAATTGTAACTGGTGACTCAACAGGTGCATACGCTCGTGTGGAAAATGTTGACCGTATTACACAGTCTGGTACGGTAATTACCGAGATATATCTTAGTAATATTGTTGGGACATTTGCTAATAACGAAACAATAACATCAGATGTTACATCAACTATGGCAACAATTGCAGTTGACTCTGGTGCAGCATTACAAGAAAAACAAGGTCGCTATATTGGTACTCGTGGTCAGTTAAGTTCTGACCAGAGATTACAAGACAGCTTTTATTATCAGGATTATAGTTATGTCCTTCGCTCACCACAATTTGTTGAGCGTTATAGAGAAACAGTTCTAGAATTATTACATCCAGCAGGTACTAAATTGTTTGGTGAGACGATGATTATCTCACCATTTAGTGTCAGGTCAGATACTACTGACACAGAATTTGAAATGGAAATTGATTTTGATTTACAAACTGACCAGCGAACTGGTAATGTCGTAAGTATTATTACAGGTCCAGACCTTAGAGGTGCGGGCCGTCTATTCATTCCTGGTGCAAATACTACTAATACTATTTCTAAACTAATAGCAGAGGGTATTAAACATGATGCAAATGACCTTAGTGCTTATGCTGGAATTAAGATAAGAGATTTTGGTAGTGACAGACTAGTATTTGGTAATAATACTACATTTTTGTCTGATGGGTTTGTATTTCCTGGATTTGTAAAACAGAATATTTCGAATGCAAACAATATACTTGGTTTCGGCGGAACCAACTTCGGCACACTACAAGCAAATGACAAAATTATTTTAGCAAACACAGAGGGCTACAGGTCACAAATAATGAAGGTTGTATCTGTTGCGGGTGCTAGTTCTTTAATCACAAGTCCAGCAGCGGTTAATACAGGATTTCATCAACTATTTGCAAACTCTACCGCTGGCGGAATCTTGGCACTTAATAGAGGATTACTACTAACAGACGATGTTATTATCTTTGATACACATGGTAGCAATCCAAATGCTCAACATGCTGTTGCTAGTTTGGGTAGTAATGTGGTCATGTCTATATTTCCAGACTATACTGGTCCACCACTTTCAAATGGTACATACAGTCTATTTCGTCCCGGTAGGACACCTGAAATTCCAACATTTGATGTAACTATCGAAACTTTTGATTCAGTTGCATTTAGATTTGATCAAGTATAATAAATAGATAAAACTTAGAGGCATACGATGGCAAAACAAACAATCAATCTTGGTACAGTCGCTAACGATGGAACAGGTGATTCCGTTCGTGCAGGTGGTGATAAAGTTAATGATAATTTTAATGAAATATACGCCGCTCTTGGTGATGGTACTTCTTTAAATGATGTTGTAACAAATACAACTTTCCAAAATACATTAGCTAATACTAATGCTCATATTAGTGCAGTAGAGACTAGAGAGGCAGTGCATACTGCTAATGCTCTTTCTCAATTAGCAAATACTAATGCTTATATTGGTGCAGTTGAAATTAGAGAAGCATTACATACCTCTAATGCTCTTTCTCAATTAGCAAATACTAACGCTTATATTGCCTCTGTTCAATCAGCAGAACGTGCCGCGCTCGCTAATACTAATAATTATATTGCAGCCACTGCTGCACTTTTCTCTAACGGAATAACTACGGGTACTACTAATCAAATCGCTGTATCTGCTAACTCTACAAATGTTGTTATTTCTCTTGACTCACCACTGGTATTCAGTGGTAATAATACCACTGGCATTTCATCTTTTAATATTTCAAACCTACTATCTGCTACACCCTCTGTGACGATTGATGCTATCCGACACGATAATACAAATGTCGCTGGAGACTCAACGAAAAATTTCTCACCAGCATTAAGAATTAGAGGGACCGAAAGACAAGCAAGAATTTTGTTTGATGGCGGTCAAGAAATGTTTGCCACTCCTAATGGTGACTTCGAGATTCAATCCTCTACCTCTTCAGGAAGTTTAGATATTGGTATTGGATTTAAAACAACTACTGGTGACGATAGAAATACTACATCTACTAATAAAATTCGCGCTCACTCTAGAATGCAGATTGAAGCACATAATACTACTTCTGGTGCTGCTAGTGCCGTTAATACAAGGGAAGCTGCATTAATTATCACAGGTATCCGAGATAATACAGATCAACTTGGTGGACAACAGAATGTAGATTGGTCGCCTGCATTAAGAATTAGAGGAAATGGGAGACAAGCTAGAATTACTTTTGATGGTGGTTCAGAAATCGTTGGTGGTACAAGCAGTGTGATGAACCTTGAGGGGTCAATCCAAATTAATGGTGTCACACAGTCTGGTAGTGACTATGCAGAATATTTCGAAACTTACGATGGTTCAGCAATCGCTAATGGTATCCCAGTTATTCTTATAGACGGAAAAATTAGAGCTGCTAATACTACATCATCGACAAATGATATCATAGGTGTTATTCGTCCACCTCGGTCATCATCAGCAGTCGGTGGTAGTGACCTTGGAGAGTGGCATAATAAATACCTCAAAACAGTATGGGGTAACCATATTCGTACAGACGATGTATTTTATACATGGACTACATGGGCTGTAAATGAACAAGGTCAAAATAGACCCACTGAACATAAAGTTACATCAATTGACGATATTCCACCGGGACAAGAATATCAAAGAGTTGAAAATTTTCAAAAAATTATTAATCCAGAGTATGATGAAACTTTAGAATATCGGACTAGAGAAGAAAGACCAGAATGGCAAATCGTAGGTCTTCTTGGTCAGGTTCAGATTTTAAGTGGATCTCCTACTAACCCCAGATGGATTAAAATGAGAAATATTGATGATGACCATGAACTTTGGTATATTAGATAAAGACCAAATATTCATTATAAATAGTGCTAACACTTATTAAAAGAGATGCCAAATGCCAGGAATTATTACACATAAGTTCAGATTGAATAATGCTACTCAGTTTTTTGAGTCATTTACTGAAGCAGCGAATATTAATACACGTTATTATATGTTTTTAGCGAAAGCACATGGATGGTCAGATGATGCCTCTCCACCTGTTCCATCAGATACTATTTTGGGCTCTGACTATAATGTTTGGCGAAACATGATCGCAGCAAAGCGTGTCACTCCAAGTGATGCAACATTTGTTGTCGCAAGACATGATTGGACCTCTGGTCAAGTATATACTCCATATTCGGATTCAAATGCATCTCTTTATACTAGTGCATTTTTTGTAGTCACTAATGATTTTAATGTTTATAAATGTATTGATAATAATAATGGAGCGTTATCAACTGTTAAACCTACGTCAACTGGTACTTCAATTATAACGACTTCTGATGGATATCGATGGAAATTTATGTATAATATTTCTCCCGCTGACGTATTGAAGTTCACAACGACAAATTTTATTCCTGTTAAAAAACTTACTTCAGACGATGGTAGTCTACAATTTAACGTTCAAGATGCAGCATCAAATGGTTCGATTGACTATATTGATGTCACATCTGCTGGTTCTAATTACCTTTATGCTGCTGGTAACTTTTCAAATGTTGATAGTTCAACCATCGTAAAACTTACTAGCGCAAGCACAGTAGATGCCTCATACGTTGGTTCTACAATCTATATCAGTACTGGAACAGGCTCAGGTCAATTAAGAGAAATCGTTGGCTATCAAGGTAATATTAATAAAGCAACTGTGAACGCTGCTTTCTCACCTATTCCAACAACAGGGTCTTCATATATCATTGGTCCTAAAGTAACTATTACTGGTGATGGTAGAGATGCATTAGCATACGCCAATGTTGCATTACCCGCTCTTGCCTCTGCTACGATTGGTAATTCTGTCAATGAAGTTATCATGATTAATACTGGTTCTAACTATAGTAAATATGCTGTAACAATCTCTGCTAACAGTTCACATGGTTCTAGTGCAAATGCTGCTGGTAGTGTTGCCCCATATGGTGGTCATGGTTCTAATCCTGTAAGCGAACTTGGTGCAACAGATGTTCTACTAAATGTTCGTATGACAGGAACAGAATCAGGAACCTTTGTAACCAACAACGATTTTAGAATTGTTGGTTTGGTTAGTGACCCTGTTCTTTTCTCGGGCGCACAGGCAAATTCAACTGTTTACGATATGACAACTAAATTTACTGTAACTGGAAAAACTGGTGTATTCTCTTCTGATGAGATGATTACTAACGCTAATGGTGCGGCTGCTCGCTTTATTTCATTTGCAAATACAAATGCCTCTGGAACTCAAGGTATTGTTAGTGTCACAGGATTAGATGGTAAATTTACTGTCAGTGAAACCATTACAGGCAACACCTCTACACAAACTGCTGTGGTATCGTCTATAAATAATAGAGACTTGCGAGACTTTGTTGGTGAAGTTCTTTACATTGAGAATAGAACACCTGTAAGTCGGGCAGCAGATCAGACAGAAGATATCAAACTTATCGTTAGATTTTAAGGTTTAAAAGAATGACATTAGAGACTAATTTCAATTTATCTCCCTATTTTGATGATTTTGAAACAAGTGCAAAGTTAAAGAATTACCATAAAGTTCTCTTTAAACCTTCACTTGCTGTTCAAACACGAGAATTAAATCAACTTCAGACTATTCTTCAAAATCAAGTCGAGCGTTTTGGAAATAACATTTATGAGGAAGGCACGATTATTGATGGTTGTGAATTCCAATATGATGCTAATGTTGCTTTTGTAAAGTTAAGAGATAAAGATATTGGTGGTAATAATATTGTCATTACAAGTTTCGCTAATGGTGTGGTTCAAGGGGTAACCTCTGGCGTCAGAGCCAAAGTTATTGATGTTGCTGCAGGTGCAGAAGCAACCGCACCAAACTTTAACACACTCTTAGTTAAGTACATTGATGGTGGCACTGCAAAAACAAACAAATCATTTGATTTGAATGAACAGATTGTTTTCTTATCTGCAGATGGTGGTGAAAACCAACGAGCAAATACTATTGCAAGCGGCGCATTTGGTTTTGGTTCTGTTTTCAGTGTTGGCGGCGGTACTATTTTTGCTAAGGGTCATTTTATCAATGTTAATTCTCAGACTATCGTATTAGAAAAATATTCTACCAAACCATCTTATAAGGTTGGTTTTAAAATTTTAGAAGAGGTTGTAACAAGTGCAACTGACACTACTCTTCTTGATAATGCTTCAGGTTCATTTAACGAGACTGCTCCTGGTGCAGACCGTCTTAAACTTACACCTACACTCACAAAGAAATCATTATTTGACTCCTCTAATATCTCCTCTGCTAATACAGCTTCATTTACACCTATCTTTGAAGTTGAAAATGGCCTTGTAAAGATTGTAAGAGATGATACAGTATTTAATAGTATTGCTAGAGAACTAGCGAAAAGAACATATGAAGAATCAGGTAACTATCAATTAAAACAAATTAATACTCATGTAAAAGAGCATTTGAATACTGGTAGCAACTTCGGTCGATTTACTGCGGGTGAAGGTGGTGATAAGAATAAACTTGCTATTGGTATTGAGCCTGGTATCGCTTATGTTATGGGATATCGTAATGAAATTTTAGCAACAGAGTTTATTGAAACAGACAAAGCAGTAACAACAAATAATGAAATTGGTGTAAATGTCACGACAAACTTTGGTAACTACGTTATCGTAGACCAAGTTGCTGGTCCATGGGATCCAACCACACTTCAGTCCGTATCGTTACGTGACACTGCTGCTACGGCAATTTCCTCAGTAACTTTAGGTACTGCTGGCGCACCAGGAAACGAAATTGGTACAGCTAAGGTAAGAGGGTTTGAATATTCCTCTGGTTCAGGAGTGCTTACAAAATACAGATTATATCTATTCGATATTCAAATGTCAGGTGACCCAACAGCCAGAGGATTTTCTGATGTAAAATCTTTTTACGTTAATCAACCATCTGGTCCAGATTCAATTTGTGATGCAGTCCTAACAAATAATCTATGTGTTCTTGAAGAACCAGAGTTCAATCGTAATATCTATGACTTAGGTGTGCGTGCAACAAAAGAACTTAAAACTCTTGCCGGTGCTGTAAACGCTACTTATGAGTTTCGTGATAAGGCAACGATTTCATTTAATACTGGCGGCTCTGGTACATTATCCATCACAGGCGCACACGCGGGTGGAACAGAAGAATTTCCTTACGGTACTGGCGCACTAAACGATACACAAAAAAGAGAGTTTGTTGTTGTTGCTGGAGCTACGGCACAGACTGCTAGTATTCCTGGTCTTGTTAAACAAGTATTTGGTGCTGTTGCTAATACTCAACAGGCAAACACTCTTGTTGGTAATAGCACAAGTTTCTTGACAAACTTGAAAGTTGGTGATTACATCTCAGTTTCTAATACTAGCGGTCAAGCCTCTATTACAACTCGTATTGTGGATATTGCCAGCGATACTGTTATGACAACCAATCCTGCTATCGCTACTGTAGGAGATTCGACATTCCATTGTCTAGCTGGTAACGATGGTGCAGGAACTGCTGAAGTTCACAAGATTTTTCCAACAGGTTATGTCTTTGACATGACTGAAAACGGCACAAGTGGTGTAGAAAGAAGTATTACACTTGCTTCATCAACATCCGCAACCCTAGATCTAAAAGAAACATTCGCCAATAGTACTAACATTATAGTTTTCTTTAATAATAAAAGAGAAAGTGCTGTAGGTATTACAAAAACAGTTCGTAAGAATCGTTTTATCAGATTAGACCTGTCTACTCACAGTGCTAATACTGTTGGTCCATATACTTTAGGTGTTGCTGACGTATTCAACTTACGCAAAGTATATCTTGGTACAACATACTCAGTGAATAATCGTGATGTAACATCTGAATTTAGAATTATTCGTAATACTACAGATAGCTTATATAAACACTCATTATTATCCTTAAAAGAAGGTAGTATTCTATCACTGGCCAGCACTGATAAATTGGTGGTTGAATTTGATTACTTTGACCATAGTGTATCTTCTGGGATTGGTTTCTCGTCCGTTGATTCGTATTCTATTGATCCTGATGAGTCAACAACAAATAGCACCACAATTGCTACACCACAGATTCCAAGATTTGAATCTACAGTAACTAACAGAGTGTATGATCTAAGAGATTCGATTGACTTCAGACCTAGAGTAACATCTGCTGGCAATACAAACGTCATCACAGTTGCTGACTCTGCCATCAATCCAATGCCAAATAGTTCAGTGGATGTAGACTCAGATGGTTCATATGTACCTGTGCCTAACAAAACATTTACAAGCGATGTTACATTTTACATGCCTCGCATTGACCGCGTTGTTATGGGTAAAGATGGTAAAAAGAAAGTTGTAAAAGGTATTCCATCAACTAAGCCATTCCCTCCTGCTGAACCAGCAGAGTCAATGTCACTGTCCATTCTCCATGTGCCACCCTTCCCATCTCTTTCTTTGGAGAACTCATATAACTTTACTGACCCACAAACTGCTGGTCCAAGAGTAGACCTTGCTGTAAGAGTGAAACCAATCTTCCATCGTAGATATACAATGCAAGATATCTCTGGGATTGCAAGTCGTATTGATAGATTAGAATATTACACTGCTTTGAATGTTCTCGAAAAGTCAGCGAGAGACCTTTCTATCACAGATTCTAATGGTCTTGATAGATTCAAAAATGGTATTTTTGTAGACTCTTTCTTTGGTCACAATAATGCAGATTTGACTGATCCATCTTATAACATCTCTATTGATAAAGTCAAGGGTGAATTAAGACCTAAGTTTGACCAGCAAAACATTGACATTACCTTTAACTCAACTCTTTCTTCTAATGTTACTAGAAAGGGTAACCATACAAGACTAGACGTTACCTCCAATACCAATTCATATCAAGTTGGTGACGTTGTATTTCTTGGTGGTGCTATTGGTTCAGCAACAGCAGCTGGTACAGTTAGAACGGTAGTTGCGAACTCATCTATTGTTCGATTGTATCTTCATAATGCAAACGGTACATTTACAACATCTGCTACTTTGAAAAAAGATGGTTCATCTACTACGTCAACCATCTCATCAATTCAAACCGCTACTGAAGGTGACCTTGTAACACTACCATATAGTCATAATATCTTCATTGACCAACCTTGGGCATCTAAGACTATCAATCCTGTTGGTGAACTATCCTTCAACTGGGTTGGTAATCTGAATCTATTTCCAGAGGCAGACCATTGGGTAGATACTACAACACAACCAGATGTTCAATGGGATCTTGATTTGGCTTCTAATTGGCAAAGTCTGAAAGATGCTTGGGGTACAAATTGGAATGAGTGGAGCAATGATGGTGATAGCGTTCAAACCAGAGAAGTAAGAGGTGTTGCATTCGTTGACCTTGAAACAGATGAGCGTGGTGGTGATTTCTTAAATGGTCACGGTGCTATTGATTCTGTTAAGGTAACAACAACACAAGACCAAGTTCGTACTGGTACAAGATTAAATGTTCAAACTTTCGAACGCACACAGAAATCTGGTCCTTTCTTAACACGTACTGACATTGTTCCATTCATGCGGTCACGTATTATTAGGTTTGCAGCAACTGGTATGCGTCCTAATACAAGAGTATTTCCGTACTTCGACAATATCCTGGTAAATGATTTCGTTGCTCCTACTACAAAAGAGTTTGCTAATACAAGTAGTTTAGGTGGTTCGCTTGATACCAATGCTAATGGTGATGTATTTGGTATCTTTATTATTCCTAATAATGACTCTTTAAAATTCCGTCAAGGTGAGCGTCCCTTCAGATTAGTAGATATCGCTAATACAGCTACACTTACTGGTACAGAAACAACCTCTGCAGTAACTAACTATACATCACTAGGTTTAGCAAGTTCACAGAGAGGCATTACATTTAACACTCGTGAAGCAAGAGTGTCACATGATACTGTATCCGAAAGACGCAATATTACCACATCAGAATTTACAGGACTACAGGCTCATCAAGATCCTGTTGCACAAACGTTCCGTCTTGGTGACTCAGAGTTTAATAATCTAGATTTTGCAGACAATCGTTTTGGTGCTGGTGCTGATGGCGCTTTCATTAGTGCCATTGACTTATACTTCCAGCGCAAGAGTGCGACTGCTGGTATCGCAATTGAAATACGAGAAGTTGTCAATGGTCAAATTACAGCAATAAGAGTGCCGTTTGGATACAAGCGTCTTGAACCTGACGATATTAATATTTCTAACACTGGTAATGCACCAACTCCATTTTACTTTGACTCACCTGTCTATCTAAGGGGTGATACAGAATATGCGTTTGTCGTGAAACCAGATGGTTCTAATCCAGATTATCGTTTATGGATTTCAGAATTAGGTGACATAGATACCAACTTTGGTGCAATCATTGACCAGCAACCTGCAGTTGGAATGTTATTTACTTCTGCTAACGATAGAACATATACGCCAAAACAGAACCAAGATATTCAGTTTACTATCTGGAGAGCAGGGTTCAATACTTCTGCTACTGGACAGGCTGTATATACAAATGAAAATGATGAGTATCTAAACGCTACACAGTTCTCATCGACTAGATTTAATATCGGTGAAAAGATTCGTGGTGAAGCAGTTATTCTTATGTCCTCGGTCGAGGAGACTATCTCAGTAAATGATACCTTGACAATCGGCTCTAATACTGGTAAGGTTCGTAAGATAGTAACAACTGGTTCAACACCTAGGATTAAGGTAGATATGAAGGGTAGCATTACTAATGGTTCTACGGTTACATTTAGTACTGGTTCATCTACATATACTGGTGTAGTTAATACATTTACTCCCAACACTGCTACTGGTTTTGTTCAATACTATAATGCACCAACACAGGATATTGTAGCAAATGGTTCGTCTGGTGTATTTACTGCTAATACTACTGCTGATGATGGTTTCTATCGTGGTCAGGTAAGTAATGCATCTGCACAGGTATTTGGTGTAAGAGAGTTTAAGTATGATGTTCTTGTACCAAAATTATCCTTTGCTAAGTATGTAGATACAGATGTGATTTGGACAGCAAATACAACAGCAAACAACTTTGCCATGTCACAATCACAAGTTTCTATTGAACCATTTGAGAATAACGAATTTGTTGAAGGTGAAAAGGTTATTGCTGGGAGAACAAGAGAATTAGCAAGTCTTGGTGGTGCGAAATCCCTCCGTATCACTGGTGCTCTAACTACAAATGCAGATCGACTTTCACCCGTAGTTGACATTGGCAGAACTAAGTCGGTTATCCCAGTTCATAATATTATAAATAACTTGAACACTGGAGAACAAGGTAATTTCGGAAGCGCCGCTGCTAGATATATTTCTAAGAAAGTGGTGCTGGCTGATGGTCAAGAAGCAGAGGACTTAAAGGTAATTATCTCTGCTTATAAACCAGCGGCTGCTGAAGTTGATGTATATGCAAGAATTCAAAATGCTGATGATCCTGATGATTTCCGTGATAAAGATTATACTAAGTTGAGACAAGTGACTGCCTCTAATACTTTCTCTAGTATTGTGAACAAAGAAGACTTTATTGAAGTTGAATATGGGTTTCCTGCTGCTAATGCTTCAACATTAGGTGCATTTAACAATAGTGCTAATAATAACGTGGTGAGATACTTTAACTCTGCAAACGCTCACTTTGATACATTCAAGTATTTTAGTTTGAAGATTGTGCTTAGAAGTTCAAGTGGTTCCCATGTTGTTCCAAGAGTGAAAGATTTAAGAGCTATTGCGTTACAGATTTAAGGAAGTAAAATGTATATGAAAGTTGAGGAAGATAATAATTTGGTCCGCGACACGGAGACTAATGCTATCCTTAATGTGAATACTTCTGCTCTTCAGGCATATAAGAATAGAAAAAAACAGTTTAATAAAATTGATAACTTAGAAGAAAAAATTGAAAAGTTCGATGAAAGATTACTAAATATAGAAAATCTACTTATCTCGTTGAAAAACAAATTAAAATAACCATAATTAGAGGGGTCTTTTAAAATGGCATCTGTAACAGTCTCATCCGTGTTAGGTCAGCTAACGTCATCTAATACAGTCTCCCAAATTATGGGCGATGTTAATTCTCTCAAAAGTCTATCTGCACATGCCCCATCTTATGTTGCTAACTCAGAGTTTCAGTCATTTGTAGCAAACACAAATACTTATATCGCCTCTGTAGATGGTTCAGCAGGTTTAGCAGCACAGACAGCTAGAATTGACTTATTGAATACAAACCTGACAGCTACTAACACTGCTATTCGTAATGTTATTTCAACAGAGGTTACAAATCTAGTTGACTCTGCTCCTGGTTCTTTAGACACTCTAAATGAACTTGCTGCTGCTTTAGGTGATGATGCAAACTTTGCATCTACTGTTACAACTAGTATCGCCACTAAATTAGCATCTGCTAATGTTGCTGTTTTTTCTGCAAATACTAATGGTATCGCGCAATCACTGTCATCAGTTCAAATGTCTGATAATGCAGTCTTAGTTGATCCAGCAGGTCACTTGACTATCAATCTCGGTGGTTCAGTTTACAAGATTCCATATTTCAGTTAAGAGTTTATAAATACTAATAATAATTCCATAAGAAGGGAAGGGTAAAATGGCATTAGCAGTCTCCACACAGTTATCAGCACTTACTGGATCTAATACTGTCCAGCAAATGATGTCTGATGTTAACTCACTTAAAACATTATCTGCACTCGCTACAGATGCAACAAGCACATCTGATGTGGCACTTGCAAATACTAACGCATTTATTACATCAGTTCAAAGTGCGGAGCGAGGTGCGCTTGCAAATACTAACGCATTTATTACATCAGTTCAAAGCGCAGAGCGTGCAGCACTTGCTAACACTAACTCTGCTATTGCTAGTGTTTCAGCTTCTGCTCTATCCTCTTCGGATGCTGTTATTAAAAACGTTGCCACTAATCAATCAATGAAAGCAAAGTTGCTTGTTGATAGTGAGGGTGCTTCATCTGGTGTTGACATTGCAAACGGTCACATTCAAATCTTCAGTGCAACAGGTAGTCCATCAAAGATTGACTTTTATTGTGAGACAGGTAATGCTCACAAGGTAACTTTGGTTGCACCTGCACACGCTAATTACTCAGGTGATGTTACTGTAACGCTTCCAACTTCAAGTGGCACACTTGCTACTACGACACAGGCAGCGACAACTGGTAAAGCAATCGCCATGGCAATCGTATTCGGTTAAGGGAGAGATAAATGGCCTGGTATTCAAAAGACTACAGTTATCCTATTCCTCGTTGGAAGTTTCCTCACCGTTTAAAAGATGAGAATGGTAAGTCATATACTGGAGAGAATGCATTTGATAATCGCCATAAACTAGGTTGGATTGATGTTCCTAGTCCGCCAACAATTGAAGATACTCAAAAACTGACTTGGTTAGGTCATGTTTGGTATGTTACTGATGTAACTGATGAAAAAATCGCTGCTCAATGGAAAGATATTAGATCAGGTAGAGATAATGAGTTATCTAAATCAGACTGGACTCAAATACCAGTGTCAAATGTTGTTTTCAATACAATTGAACTATCTTCAGATGCAGTATATTCTACTTTTTCTATGACTTCAAATAATGCAGCAATTGCAGTTGATGATGCTGTTACCTTTGGATCAGTTACAGGGATTGTAACAGACGTATATATGGTTACTCCACCGTATGATATGGAAGAAGAAGTACCCGATGATGTTGTAACAGTCAAGGCTCAAATGACAGAACACGTTGCGAATGGTTCAATTATTAACTTTACAACCGCTGCAAATACAGAAGTTAGTTTCACAGGTGTTGTTGCAAATACAGTCTCAGAGGCAATCATTGATGGATTAGCAGTTGGTGAGACAATTACATCTGGTTCAGTTACAGTAGATATTCATGAAATTGTAGTAGCAAATTCAACAGCAAACATTATTAGAGTGATAACTCCCAGTGACATTCCAACTGGTGCAGTTACACTTAATAGTACAGTTACATTTGCTGGTACTGCTGATGCTGTTACAAGTATGGCAGCATATGGTTATCCTGGTAATTATATCGATGCAAACGTTCATAGTCAGTTTGTTACATATCGTCAAGAATTGCGTGACCTACCAGCAACTTATGCTGCGAATGTTTATGCTGTAGTTTATCCATCATATCCAGACTACCAAGTTGATTAATAAATAACGAGACATATTTCAAACTAAGAGAGGTATCCCATGGCTAATCCAAATATTGTTTCAGTTGCAAGAATTCTTGCTAATACTGTTACAGGTTCAATCACCACTTCTAACACTGTGTTTCATACAAACCCAGCTTCCAGTGGTGCGGTCCATAAGATTAATTCGGTCATTATTTCTAACGTCGATGGCTCTGCAAACGCCGACTTCGATTTGATTATGAATAATGCTGGTTCAAACACATTCTTGGTTAAGACTGTTGTTGTTCCTGCTGACGCTACACTTGTTGCATTCGATAAGAATAGTTCATTCTATCTACTTGAGAATTCAACAATCGGCGGTGCTGCTTCTGCTAACAATGACCTACAGTTT
>MDTC01220402.1_pt1 | contig 14707 bp, 14 predicted proteins | sample 811181 | NCBI WGS metagenome assembly MDTC01 (sample SAMN05326644, study PRJNA326480) | marine metagenome | isolation source: seawater | place: Pacific Ocean: North | collected 2011 | reverse complement strand
CTTGCCGCAAGCGTGCATGGCGATGTGAACCACAGCCCCGGCGGTGCCCTGCTTGGTGGCGAGGGTAGCTCCAAGGACGACGTAACCCAACTGTCCAATGGTGGAGAAAGCAAGACGCCGTTTGAGGTTGTCCTGAGAAAGGGCGATCAGGGAAGAAATGATTATGGTGGCGCAGGCGATCCAGACCATGATTTGTTCGCCATCGAGGGCTTGGAGAGCCTCCATGCCGAATACGTCGGAATACACTCGAATGACGCAGAATACACCAACCTTCACCACGGCCACGGCATGGAGCAGAGCGGAAACGGGAGTGGGGGCAACCATGGCGTTCGGCAACCACGAGTGGAAGGGCATTAGTCCGGCCTTGGCGAAACCGAAGGTGAAAAGCAGTAGCAGCACGATCTGCGTTGTCCCGGAAAATTGCTCGGACATGGAATTTCCAGCGAGAAAATCCATTGCTCCTTGTCCTTCATCCAGCCAAACGTAACACCAACTGAGGGCGGGCAACAGCAAACAAAGGGAAGTGAAAAGAAGGTAACTGAGGTAGGTACGACCTCCCTTTCGAGCCTCCTTGTCCTGCATGTGGGTAACCAGCGGGTAGGTCGAGACCGACAGCATCTCGTAGAAGAAGTAGATTGTGAGCAGGTTGGCCGAGAAAGCCACCCCCATGGTGGCGCAAAGAGAAATGGCGAAGAAGGAATAGAAGCGCGTCTGGGCGTGCTCGTGCAGACCACGCATGTAGCCGATGGCATAGAGGGAGGTGGCGACCCAAAGTACCGAGGCAACCGCGGCAAAGGTGAGCCCGAAGCCGTCGACCCTCAAAAGCATGGGAACGTTCGTAAAGATTTGCCAGATATGGAACTCCACGACGTTTCCTGCCAACACGAGAGGAAGCAAGGATAACACTACGCTCGCCTGAACAACCCCGGCGACAAGGGTAAAAATTTCGCGCAGGTTCTTTCGCTTCTCACCCGCCCAGACAATTGCGGCCAAAGCAACCATAGGAGCAAGCATGGCAATGAGCGGGCGGGCGTCGTTGATGACTGTCGGCTCAGCTACCATGTCAGCGTCCGGTTCCTTTCGGCAAGTTGAACGGTTCCAGAAAATCCTGCAAAAGGTTTACCACGTCTTGATTGAAAACTCCAATAACCAGAACAACCCCTGCGGAAAGCAAAAGCGGGATGAGCATGGAAAGAGGGGCTTCGTCGAAAAAGGTTTCGCTTTTCGGGAGAGCGAGGTCGCCGTGACCGTGACCGATGTTCTCACCGCTTTCCGTTACGGCAAGGTGAATGCGCTCGATGAGCCTGAAAAAGAGCACCACCATGACCATCGTCGAAAACATGAGGGCCACTATGTATTCCCAACGCTCAGCCAGCATACCGCCAGTAATCAAATACCACTTGCTGAAAAATCCGCAGGTGGGAGGCAAACCGATTATGGAGAAGCCACCTATGAAGAAACCGGTCATGGTGAAGGGCATCTTGCGAAAAAGCCCGCGCAAGCCATCAAAGTGGGTAGTTTTTCTCTTTCGAAGAATTATCCCTACGCCGAGGAAAAGGCAGAGAGTCATGCAGGCATCACTTATGATATGAAAAATGGAGCCGATCAAACCATAGTAGTTGTAGACCCACACACCACCCACCATGTAACCGACCTCCGCCACAATTAGGTAAGTGAGCATTTTCTTAACGTCTCTTTGAGCCAAAGCCATGGTAGCGGCGCACAAGATGGCCAAAACGACCAGCCAAGGAAGAACTTCCGTCCAAATATTTCCTTCGTCATCATGCGTGTTTTTAAAGGAGAATTCCACTCCGAATACCGTAAGCAACATCCGGATCATAACGTAGATCATAACCTTGGTCACGAGAGGAGCCAGCAGGCATGAAGTCGTCGTCGGAGCATGGAAATATGCACTCGGCAACCAAGCGTGAAAGGGGAAAAACGCCATTTTCATCAGTACTCCGAGACAAACGAAAACAAAAGCTACCTGCATGGCGGCGGAGTCTGCCAATGATTCGTTGTCAGTTATGAACTGCTCGATACCCACCATGTTCAAGGTACCCGTCTTCATATAAAGGTAGCCCACGCCTAGGAGATAGAAAGAAGCTCCGATGGTTCCAAGTATGACGTATTTGAAGGTGGCTGCAGCAGCCCTAGCTGATCCCATGGCTATAAGCCCATAGCCGGTGAGAGCCGCCACTTCGATCAGAACGTATAAATTGAAAGCGTCACCCGTAAGAGAAATACCAGCAAGGCCCGTTACCTGAAGCAAAAAGAGGGAGTAGAAATAGCCCTCCTTCTCAGGAGTTTCCTCAGCAACGGGAAGCTTGGAGTACCAGGCAACGAGAAAAGCCACGCCCACCACCACAAGCATGATGAGGCTTCCGAGGTAATCCGCTCGAAACTCAATGCCCACACCGCGCGGATAGGCATCGGCGTTCCAACCGCCGAAAAAGTAGGAAACCTCGTTCGCTTCGCTGGCGATCACCCTGCGCAAGGTCTCGATTCCGGCCCCGAGCGCCCCCGCCAAGGAAGCAACCGATATGGGATGACACAGGTTGGGAGACTTACGGCCGAACAAGGCGCAAAAAACAGCCCCGAACAAGGGAAAGGCAAAAATCAAGGCTATGGAGTTTTCGCTCATTGTTTACCCCTTTTTTGCCTTGGGCTTCGTTGCCAAAACATCGGGAATTACGGTTGCCGCATCTTCCGCTTGAATGGCCGCCAAAACGGCGTCTTCCTCGATCGTTCCGTAGGCCCGGTAAATACGCTGAGTCAAAGCTAAGGCCACGCCAAGCGTAGCCACCCCAACCACGATGGCGGTAAGCATCAAGACGTGTGGGAGAGGATTTGCATAGCCCAAGGTCTCCTCGTCAGTCAAACTGCGAGGAGCGTGATGACCATGATCTTCCTCGTGCGAAACCCTCAATGAGGTCGCGTTCTCTTCAGATACATCGGTAGTGTTAGCCTCGTCGAGGTGAACAATATGCTCGGCATGATGACCATGAGGATCGTGCTCTGCTAAGTAAATGGGAATGGTCGCCCCCTCCTTGACCCCGATAGAAACATAGAAAAGAATAATCGCCGTCTGGAAGATCGACATCCCGATCAGCTTCTTGATCAGATTGTTCTTCGCGATCATGGCGTAGAGACCGATGAGCAACAGCACCACGTATACGCAGTAGTTGAACCGCTCGACAAGCAGTACGTTCAATAAGCCTTCTTCGCCAAACATAAGGATTAAATCCGGCTCAGAGACCGCCCTCCAGGCGTCCTCGTGTGGAAAGGTTGGCGTATATGGCGAACATCACGGTAGTCACCGTAAAGGCTACGCCGATCTCCACTCCGAGCATAGCGTGGTAACGGGCCATCTCACGGGAAACAGGAAGAACATGTGAGAGTTCCGCATAGTCGAGAAACTCCCCGCCGAGCAACATCGAGAAGAGACCAATCCCAGCATAAATCAAGATACCCACTCCGGCCAGCATGATGGCCCGGTCCACGGACAACCTGTCCAACGCCTTGGGCAGGTCCCAGGCTAAGGCCACAAGAATGAAGCTCGCGCCCATGATGACACCACCTTGAAACCCTCCTCCCGGACTGACGTGCCCATGGGCGAGAACATAGAAAGCGAACAACTGGATCACGGGTATGAGAAGACGCACCGTATTTGTAACGATCAGGTCTGGCTCAGCCACAACGTCACTTTCGCGTTGGATCGCCGGGGAATCGGCATCGGCACCGGTTCGCCTAAGAATCGCAATAATGGCTATGCCCGCGATGAAAATAACGACGGTCTCGAACATGGTGTCAAAACCCCGATAGTCCGCCAACACTGCAGTCACCATATTAGGCACCTCGGTATCGACGCCCGTGTCCGCTATGAAATGTTTGGATACAGGGGAGGCGCTGGCAGGAGATTGCAAGTGGCCCCATACCGAAAAATCCTTCGCCGCATACAGCAACAGGGCTCCGATAAATAGAGTGACGGCGAGAGCGACTTTCTTCATCAGTCCGAAGAGCTCCTCTTTACGTTGAATACGGTGGCGACCAAGAACACTGCGCTAACGCCTGCCCCGACGGCAGCCTCAGTAAAGGCCACGTCCACTGCGCCCATCTCGGCCCAGAGCAAGCACATGAGAAAACTGTAGATGCCGAACACCACTGAAGCCGTCAGCAGATCTTTGACTCGGAGGGAAATCACAGCAGCCACCACCATGAAGACGAGGATGAACAAATTGAAGAGCGCCAAGCCGGTCATAACTCGCCCTCCTTCTTGGTACTCTTGGATGAAGAACCTTTAGTCACTGGTTCGACACCGTCTTCATATCCCGCTCGCATGAGAACATGCGTGCTGGTGGGACTCGTAAGCATAATGAACAACACGATCGCCAGCACCTTGATCACCAACAGCCAACCCACCATCGAGAAGTCGTCCAACGTAATGAGACCAAAACCCAAAAGGATAAGCAGACTGGAGAGAGTGTCACCCTTACCGGCGGCATGCATACGGGTGTAAAAATCAGGAAAGCGATACAATCCGACGGCGGCGCCTAGGAAAAAGACCAGACCGACGCTTGCCAGAATTATTCCACAAACATCAAAGACAGACAGTCCCTCAGACGTCGACTCAACGGAAGCTTCTGCTAGAAAACCGAGGTCCCACGAAACCTTACCCAAAATAGAATCTGCGATCCTCATGCTCATGAGGCCTTGGCCTTTCTCTTGCGAGGAGTCCGCCTCTTGGCTGGTTTCTCTTTGGGCATGGGTCGAGTGCGGTTCAGGTAGCGAGCCACTGCCAGCGAGGCCACGAAGTTGAGCAAGGCATAGGCCAAGGCAAAGTCCACGAACATGTCCAATCTGCCGAACAGGGCGCCAATCACAACCAGAAGCACAGCAGTCTTGGTACCTATCACGTTCACGGCAACCAAACGGTCGAAGCTGGTTGGTCCTACTGCAACCCGGTAAAGGGCAGGCAACATCAGGACGAAAAGGGCCGCTCCCGCAAAAACCGTAAAGCCCTCCGTCGTCATGCCGAAACCTCCGGTTCGAACACCTCGGCCACCCTGCGTTCCATCTCACCCGTGGCCAAATCCTTGGCTGTCGCCTCGCTTATGGAGTGCACGAGAAATTGATTTCCCGTAATGCTTATAGTCACAGTCCCGGGAGTTAGCGTAATCGAATTGGCGAACACGAACTTGGCGAAACCTGATTTAAGCTTCGTCTTGAACTTTACGACTTTTGGAGAAATCTCTGCTTGTCCGGAGCCGGTTATCGCCAACTTGAACACATGAACGTTGGCCAAAGTAATCTGCCAGAGCAACCAAAAGACGTAACGCAAAAATCGGCCCGCCTCGGCCAAACGATCGCCGCCACTTTTCTTACGGTCAGAGAACAGCAAATCCTGAGAAAGCAACGTAACAACAAAGGCGGAGAACACTCCAAGCCCGATATGAAACGCATCGAACTTGCCGGAGAAAGCCACCCAGTTCAGCAAAAGCAGGACAAATACGAGGAAAGGATACACAGATTGGAAGGAGATCGATTTTGAAAAAAAATATCAAAAAAGAAATTCGAATAACCGCAACACTATACCGCCGAATCAATAAAACCAGAATATGGGGAATTAGGCTTGAAAGACCTAGAACAAAAGTTTTGAAAAATGGAGTATCTTAAAAAGTCAGCTTATCGACTCTCCCGCGGTTTTAGGGAAATTACGATGGACTTTGAAGTGGGAGTATTACTTTTTCGGGCGGTGCTATCCAAAGGGACCAAGACGTTTGTCTCGGGGAAATAAGCGGCTGCGCAACCTTTGGGAAGATCGTAGGGAATTGCGAGAAAGAGACGAGCTTCACGAGTCTCGCCCTTCCAATGGCTCGTGACGTCGACCGGTTGCTCGTCGGATAGTCCTCGATCCGCCATGTCTTGAGCATTCAGGAAAATAACGCGCCGCTCATTCTTTATTCCCCTATATCGATCATCCATACCGTAAATGGTGGTGTTGAACTGATCGTGACTGCGAATCGTCATGAGCAAGAGTTGATCATCTTCGAGATGAATTGGTTCTAGAGAATGAATGGTAAAGGGAACCTTGGAATTTCCATCTGCAAAGACGCGTTGCTTGGCATTGTTCGGAAGATAAAAGCCACCGGGTTCACTGACCCGTGATTCGAAATCATCAAAACCCGGTACCACCTTTTCTATTAGAGATCTAATCTCAGCATAATCTTTGGCGAATGTATCCCAAGGGATATTTTCTTTTTTATTAAGAGTAGCCTTAGCCACTCCTGCGACGATTGCAGGTTCGCTCCGAACCAAATCGGAGATTGGAGATAATTTTCCGCGAGACGAATGAACTACGCCCATCGAGTTCTCGACGGTTACGAATTGGTCCTGATCTTTTTCACTGCGACCTAGGCAAGGCAGGATTAGAGCTTGCTTGCCGGTAATAAGGTGACTGCGGTTCAACTTAGTAGAAACCTGCACCGTAAGGCTACATTTTTGTAAGCCTTCCGCCACAGCTTTCACGTCGGGCGTAGCCGAAAGAAAATTGCCGCCAAGAGCAAAGAATACCTTTACCTTGCCATCTCGCATGGCGCGGATGGACTCCACGGTGTCCATTCCTGTTTCCCGAGGCGGATCAAAAGAAAACTCTTGGCCCAAGGCATCGAGAAACGATGATGGCATATTGGTAGCGATTCCCATGGTACGATCACCTTGCACGTTGCTGTGACCCCGAACGGGGCAAAGACCGGCTCCCGGCTTGCCGATATTGCCGCAGAGCAAATGCAAATTGACTATTTCCTGAATGCAGGCGACCGCCGTCTTATGCTGGGTGAGACCCATAGCCCAGCAGGAAATAACGGACCCGGCTTCCCAATAGGTTCGAGCGGCTGACTCGATTTCCTCTCGGGTAAGTCCACTTTGGAGAACTACTTCGTCCCAAGAAACCCCACCGATTGCTTTTTTCCATTCCTCGAAACCGGTTGTGTGGTTCTCCATGAAAGAGTGGTCGATAACCGTACCTGGTCTGGCTTCTTCTTCCGCAAGGATCGCCTTTTGCATTCCCTTAAGCAAAGCCATGTCTCCGTTGAGGCGGACCTGCATAAATTGAGCAGTCAATGGCGTCGCCATACCGAGTAGTCCCCTAGCCTCTTGCGGGTGAGAAAAACCTAGTAGGCCCGCCTCCTTGAGAGGATTCACGGCAACTATCCGGCATCCATTTCGCCGAGCAGCCTGCAAGGAGGACAGCATACGAGGATGATTGGTTCCGGGGTTTTGGCCAAAGATAAAAATAGCTTCGGCCCTTTCGAAATCGTCCAGAGAAACCGTTCCCTTCCCTATGCCAATGGTTGGCTTTAAAGCGGCACCGCTGGACTCATGGCACATGTTCGAACAATCGGGCAAATTATTGGTGCCAAAGAGACGGACGAATAATTGATACAGAAAGGCCGCTTCGTTTACGGTTCTTCCCGAAGTATAAAACACCGCTTCATGAGGAGAATCGAGAGCATGCAACTCATCAGCGACCATAAGAAAAGCTTCATCCCAATCAATGGGCTCGTAATGAGTCGCTCCCTTTCTCAACACGACGGGTTCGGTCAAGCGCCCCTGCAATTCATGCCAATGATCCGATTGGGCTGCAAGTTCCTCGACGGACCACTTCACAAAAAAGGCGGCATCACAACGATTCTTGTTCGCGGCCTCGGAAGCCACGGCCTTGGCCCCGTTCTCACAAAACTCAGTCCGGGCTCGATGGCCATCCGGGTCAGGCCAAGCGCAACTAGGACAATCAAATCCATTTTTCTGGTTTAAACCTATCCAAGATGCCGCCGCTCGACCTACTCCGGACTCACGAAAGGCATGCTTCATGGAAGAAGTCACAGCAGGCAAACCAGCCGCCGACTTGGCAGGACGACCTCGACGGAGGTCACCCAGCTCCTCCGGATTCTCCGAAGACGCCTTTTGACGCAATTTGATTTCCTCCTTTGCCATGAATTTCTAGTAAGCCCGAAAGGGGGAGAGAATCAATCCTCAACGATCCGAGCTCAGGCTTCCACTTTCCAGTTGTCGTGATCGATGGCCTCGATCAGATACCCGTTCGGGTCGTTGAAGAAGATGCGCTCAAATGGAGTTGGGCGAAGGGGCGCCTGAACGAGGATGGCGTAGTCGCGCGGCAGCTTTTGCTTGATGTCCGCCAATCGTTCGGCAGAGACGAAAAACGCAAAGTGACGACCATATTCCTTTTCGAAAGGAGAAGCCTCGAAGTCATCAATACCGAGAACGTGCATCTGAGCTCCACGACCGAGATCCAGCCAACGCACCTCGACGTCAACGTTGTCGGGAACCGGAATTTCAGGCCAACCCATAAGGTCGACGAAGAACTCGACCGTAGGGTCGACCTGCCGGGTAGCTAACGTAAAGTGGGCAAGGCTCATCAAACTATTTTACGCGTATTATGCGAGTACCCTTGAACTCGCGTCCGTACATGTCGGTGGTGACAACTTCGATCAGATGCTGTCCTGGAGACAAACTCTCTGGAAGTTTGCCTTTCCAAAGATGCTGGGAAACGGTGGCTCCATTTACCGCTTGCACTTGTTTATTTCTTGACTCCAATTGTTGCATGGCAACGTACCAAGGGTCTTTCTCCGGAGTTCGTCGTAGCTCGATCCACTTGCTGCCTTTGGTTAGTCGCATGCGCACTTTGGACTTTATTGAACCGGCGAAGACGTTCACGTAAACATAAGTATCGGAAAGATCGGCTTGAGCGACCTCCTCCGGAGCGTGAACGCGGAGTTGAAAGTCAGCCGGCTTTCCCGCGGCCTGAAAGTCGAAGGTGGCCCTATGACCATCAAAGGTAAGAACGGAATGACCATTGGGAGCTCCGTCGCGCATGGTAGAATGCGGAATGCCACGATGGTCCTTGGCTCCCCTCCACCAAGAACCCGAAACGGTGACGTTTACGATATGGTGATGCGGCTCCTTGCCTTTCCAGCCCGCATGCTTGTCAATGAAGTGGTGGGCTTGCCAATGAGTGTGACCCGAGAGACTTATCGTGTAGGGTCGATTTTCGATCAATCGAAAAAGGCTCTGGTTGTCCTTGGTGATATTTAGAGGAATATGCATCGATAAAACAACGAGACGATCTTTGGGAACCCGAGCAAGGTCTTGTTCCACGAAGGCTATTTGACGCGCCCCGAAGTTGCCCACGTAATGCCGCCTGCCATCGGCGCGACGACTCCACTCTACGTTGTCCAGCACGAGAAAGTGAACTTTTCCGTAATCAAAGGAGTAATAGGAGGGACCATACACTCGCTCGAAGGTTTCGTCCGAGAAACGATCCTCATCCGCCTCGAAATTCAGGTCGTGGTTACCGATGACGTTATACCAAGGGATGCCAATGAGAGCGACGGTCTTGTTGAAGCTGCCGAAGAGAGACAAGTCGTCGAACATAATGTCGCCGAGGGTTACTCCGAACTTGGCTTCGGTGCCGACGATGCCTTCAACCACGTCGTGGGCAATGTAGTCTATCTCAGTCTGGTTTCGAGGCTGGGGGTCACCAAAGAAAATTACGCTGAACTTTCCGGGTTCATCCTGTCGGCGGAGTGGAAAGTCGATCGAATGCGGCAAAGGTCCGGTCGGAGCTACGCCCGTATGCTTCGTCCCTTTAGGGGAACCCTTGGGCTTGTGGACGTAATGAAACTTGGGTAGCTTGTCCTTGGTCAAGGGCACCATCCACCCACTTGGCTTGATGACGAAGTAAATGACGTCGTCCGCCACGGGCAAACGCCAATGCCCCTTGGCATCCGTCTCCACTATATTTGAACCATCCGAAACCCCGATTCCGGAAATTCCCTTTTCGCCCTCATCGCGTACTTCGTTGCGGTTCAGGTCCTCGTACACAAATCCCTTGGCGAATTCCTCAGCTGAAAGCAAAAAGGGGAGAAATCCGCAAATGGCGGCAACGGTTTTTTTCATAATGGCAATCATTTAGGTAAGGCTTTTGGAGGGAAGCGAATGGCAAAGTCAAGGGACTTGTGGGAACCGGAGACCCATTGTTTCTTCACGAAATCATAGGGCATGGCAACCAGACGATCCGCAGTTATCCGAAAAACCGTGAATTCCGTAAACTTGGACTTCGGTGAAGGAAGCTGCACGAAATTTAGGCCGCGATACTTGTTCACGCTTGAATAATGGTAATGACCTCCGAGCACGAGAACGACGTTGGCGTCTCCGATTGCTTCCACCAATTCGTCCCGATTGGTCATGGCGTCATGACAGAGGTGGGTGAACAAGATTACGGGTTGTCCATCGGTGGTCTTCGCCAGCTGCTCCCGAAGATATTTCAGGGCTTCTTTCGAAAGGGGCTGAAACGGTTTTCCGCGAGGATCGAACTTGGACCACAGGGCAATGAACCTTACGCCAAAAGATTCGAAAACATAGCTTAGGCCGCCATGCCGCTTCTTCGACCAGTTGAGCATGGTCGGCGAAAAGGCGCGACCTCCGTCGTCATGGTTGCCGAGGACGTCGTAAGCCTTCCACTTCAAGTTGTTCTCAAGCAAGCCATCATAAGCTCGCATAGCGGCGTTGGTCGGCCACTCGGTCACGTCGCCCGCACCGATCACGAAAGCCGGTTCAGCCACAATGCCAGTTACCTTTTCAGGGTAAGGCGTTCCCGGCATTTGATTCATTGCCGCGACAATCGGGAGTAACTTAGAAATGTTTCCGTCCGTCTTCACATGCTGATCTGACCACCCGAAGAACGTTAAAGAAGACTCCTCCCTACCCGACAGAAACAAGGGGAAAAGAAAAACCAAAAGATAAATGAAAGGCATTCTCAAGATAGAAAAGGTTGGAGAATAGGATGTTCATGCCTGCTTCAAATGGAGCAAGTTGAAACATGGTCCGGTGGAGAATTAATTATCCTCAATTCGCTCGGGGCGGCAATAGAGATTGAACCGTTTGTCGGACAAAAAACCGGCGAGAGTCATACCGAAGTTGTCCGCGAGTTCAACGGCGAGACTGGAAGGGGCTCCAACGGCGGCAAGAACGGGAATACCTGCAAGAAGAGTTTTTTGAACAAGCTCGAAACTGGCTCGACCACTGACTAGAATCAAGTGCTTGGAGAGAGGCCAGTCGCCCGCGAGAAAGCGACGACCGAGCAGCTTGTCCATCGCATTGTGGCGGCCAACGTCTTCGGCGACGTCGATAATTTCTCCAGATGGATCCACTAGAGCCGAGGCGTGAAGTCCGCCCGTCCGGGCAAAGGTTCGCTGAAGCTCGAGAAGCTTTCCGGGCATCGAGCGAAGAACATCAGAAGTCATACAAAAGCCATCTTCCTCGATTCGTTTCAAACCCCGAGCCGATAGCGCGTCCAAGGTTGCCTTGCCGCAGACACCGCAGCTCGATGAGGTAAAGACGTGTCGGGATAGTTGTTCGAAATCAACGTCGACGCCTTCCTGAAGAGCTACCCGAGCAATGTTCGGGGCAAGACCAAGGCCCGAGTTGTCCTCTCCCGAACCGATGGAAATTTCTTCGATATCCTCGTAAGAAGAGACAATCCCTTCCGTCGCCAGAAAGCCCGCGGCCAGTTCCTCATCTGATCCGGGAGTACGCATGGTGATCGAAATACCCCTGGACGTGAGAACGCCCAGCTTACCTCTGTATGCGAGTCGAATTTCGAGAGGTTCTTCGACGGCAAGCAAATCCTCAACCACTAGGGATTCGTGTTTTGAGCGACGTTGTATTCGCACTTCTTTGGTCGAAAGGTCGGTATTGCTCATAGCATTGAATCGTTCCGGTCTTCTAACTATCCGCAAGCCGAATCGTGTGAGTCTCGCTTGCAAATAATTTAATGAATGGCTTAAATAAATGGCTATGATCATACTAATTTCACCTGCAAAGACTTTAGACTACGAAACGCCGCCCGCTACGGAAGTCTGCACACAACCAGATTTCCTCAAAGAGTCCTCTGCCTTGATTCAGGGGCTGAGCAAGCTCTCCGAGGAAGAGGTTGGAGAGTTGATGGGGATAAGTCCAAAGCTCGCGAAACTGAACAAGGATCGCTTCTCGAACTGGAAGGCTCCCTTCACGCCTGAAAATTCGAAGCAGGCCGCCTTGGCCTTCAAGGGCGACGTCTACGAAGGTATGCGAGCGTGGGAATTCGATGCAAAGGATTTTGCCTTCGCTCAAAAGTCGCTACGTATTCTTTCAGGCCTTTACGGGTTGCTTCGTCCTTTGGATCTCATGCAACCATACCGACTCGAGATGGGCACGGTCTACGCAAACCCGGCGGGCAAGGACTTATACGCCTTCTGGGGAGACCGCCTCGCCAAGGCCATCGACGATGCCGTGGACGCCAGCGGGAGCGACCTACTCGTGAACCTCGCCTCGCAGGAATACTTCAAGGCCGCCAAGGCGAACACCCTGAAGGCCCGCATTGTCTCGCCAGTCTTCAAGGACGAAAAGAACGGCAAATACAAAATCATCAGCTTCTATGCAAAGAAGGCGCGCGGTTTGATGAGCGCATACCTAATCCGTAATCGCGTGACGAAGCCCGTAGATATCGCAGGATTCGACTTCGCCGGCTACCGGTATTCAGCCGAGGACTCGACTGATGAAGCACCCGTCTTCCTCCGGGAGGAAAGCCTCGCCAAGGCAAGTTGAACGACCACCGCACACAGGCATTTCCATGAACGTAGACAACGCCGAGATCAACCATCGCATCGAGGAGAAGCATCGACTCGTTCCCGGCAAGTCCGCCCTCCTCGTCATCGACATGCAGCACGGCTTCCTCGACGAGGGAGCCTCGCTTGAAGTCGTCGCCGGACGGTCTATCATCCCGACCATCCGCAGTCTCGTAGACGCCTTCCGGGCCAAGGAAGCTCCCGTGATCTTCACCGAATTCGTATACGCCGACAACGTGCCCTGCCTGCGGGGCGACCCTTTCGGCGTAGAACACTTGCCCGCCAAGGAAGGCGAGCCGACCGGCCTCGAGCATCCCTCCTCGAACTGCCTCATCGGCCACAATGCAGGCGAAGGGGTGGAATCCGCAGAAACCGTGGAAGCATTGGCCCCACTACCAGGTGAACTGGTGATACAAGGCCACACCTACGACAAGTTCTACGGCACGCCCCTCGATCTATCCCTGCGCAGCCAAGGCATCACCCATCTCGTGGCCACGGGCATCACGACCGACGTCTGCGTAAGCGGAACCGTCATATCCGGAACCACCCGAGACTACCGCGTGACCCTTGCCACGGACGGCGTAGCCTCACCTTTTCCCGACCTCCATGACGCCGCCCTGAAACTGCTCGCCCACAAGTTCGCTCGCTTAAAGACGGGCGAGGAACTGATCCGGGAACTCGTCTAATCTTGAAAAAACAACTTCTTCCCCAAGCTCTTTTACTCGTTACAACGCCGGGGGTTTCTCTTTTCCTGCTCGCCTGTGGAGAGCCTTCGGAACTCATTCAAGATGCAAGTGACGAGGTAAACCAAACGCACGAACAGAACCTCACCACCGTTCCAGAACCAAAGAAACCCGGTACCGTCCTCTGGGAATTTAAAACGGGAGGTTTGGTGCGCTCCTCCCCTGCCGTCGGGTCAGATGACCACAAGCTCTATGCCATCAAGACCGATTCCAAAGGCCCCGCCAAAAGCCCGTGGCCAATGCGTGTCCAAAACGCCCAACACACCGGCCGCGCCATCGCCGTGAACCCTCAATCATCGGCTCGGCTCGAGCCCAGCTCCACCTCACAAGGCACCTTCACCGTCCTCGCCCACAACGTCGAGAACCTCTTCGATCTCGACGGGGTTTCCGCATACAACGACTACAAACCGGAATATTACGGAGCCTCTCAACTGGAGAGGAAACTGGCGAACCTCACGAACCTGCTCGCCCGCTTCGGCGAGGGTTCTGGACCCGACGTCGTACTGCTCCAGGAAATAGAACTCGACCGCACGGCGGAACGAGACAAGTCGGCCGCCGAACTTCTGGACAAAGCCCTACGAAAAAAGGGTCTCGGACCCTACCACCTCGTAGAAGGCCGAATAAAGGGACAGTCGCTGAAAGAATCTCCCTCTATCGTCTGCGTCACGTTGTCGAAGTTCCCCGTAGAGGAAATCCGGATGCACCCACTGGAACGAGCCCGGCCGGTACTTGAAACAAAAATATCGGTCAACGGAAAACCTCTAATCTTATTCAACAACCACTGGAAATCGGGAGCATCATCCGCCTCTCTGGAGAAGGTACGTCTGGGTAACGCCCAAGTCCTCCGCAAACGCATCGACGACCTCCTGAACGGCGACCCCGCCGTCGACGTAATCGTGGGCGGCGACCTCAACTCCCACTACAACCAAAAGCAAGTCCACGGCTCCGCCATGCCCCAAACGGGAGTGAACGACATCCTTCTTTCTCACGGGAACGAAACCGCCATGCTTAAGCTTAAACCTACCCGGAAGCTCTACAACCTTTGGCACGAGCTGCCTCCCGAGCAACGAGGTTCCGACATATGGAAAGGCGAGTGGGGCACCCTTATGCACCTTATGCTTTCGCACGGCCTTTATGACGACACAGGCATCCAGTACGTCGGCGATTCCTTCCGCACGGTTCGGCTATCGGACTTCAACGTTTACCCTGAGACCGGTACACCGCGACGATGGTCCAACGACTTCGGCGGCCTTGGCGTAAGCGATCACCTCCCAATCG
>MDTC01202028.1_pt1 | contig 14708 bp, 15 predicted proteins | sample 811181 | NCBI WGS metagenome assembly MDTC01 (sample SAMN05326644, study PRJNA326480) | marine metagenome | isolation source: seawater | place: Pacific Ocean: North | collected 2011 | reverse complement strand
TGCTTCCAAACTTAGATCAATATCTTTTTTATAATCATTTTTTAGTATTTAGCTAACAACAGATAAGCAATTGACCTCGTTAATTTTTAGTTATTCAAGTAAACATTTAATTACAATTTGTTTACCATTTACGCGTATAGTTTACAATATTAGAGACAGACAGAGCTCATGCTAGTGACTTTTTTAGTCAAAGGGATTGCATGAATAATATTTACAATCAAGGGCTAATAATTTAGGCCTAAACTTCCGTGTTTAACACATTAAAAGCTCTATCAATTAAGCTTCTTTTCTTTGCATAAGCCCCATTAGATCCAAGCAGTGCAAATCGCTTCTTTGCAAGAAACCATCGAGAAAATAATATACGTAAGAAAAGGTCTGTAATGAAATATCAATCTCTTCATTGTTGACTTCTTTGCTTTTCCAAGCGATTCAAGTCTTACTATACAGTTTTAACTAAAAAAGCTTTAGCAACACCTGTGCTCAGACCAACCACTATCCCAAATAAAACAAGAGGAACTGACCCAATAGTCGTGAAGTTTGCTAAACCCATCAACCAAGTCATAGGCCAACTCAAAAGAGCATAAATACATCCAATGGTTAAGGATGCCCAAATAGGCGCACGGTCTCTTCTCCGTAACAGTGCAACCATGAAGGCTTGCCACGCAAGACAAATAAGCACCCAAAGGATGACTGATACAAAGGCAAAAGGCGAACCACTAATGGAGAGCTTCAAACCATGAAAGGTGACGATCCCACATGTAAACAACCAAATAAATAGAAACGCTTGACAAAAACTTTTTAGTGCCACATTAGACATTGACTCATATCGGCTTATCCAAAAGTTAATCGTAAAAGACTCCTCTGATGTACAAGCGTTATTCCACAGTCCATCCAGAGATCGAAAAGGGTGCCTCATCTGACAAGATCATTGCCCACGAGACTCAACGAGGTGAAGCTTCTCAGGCAGAAAAAAAGAACGGTCGTTCGCTGCTGACCGTCCTTTTGAGACGAGCGCCAGCTTCGTCTTCAAATTCAGAATGACTGAGGCATCGGCAATTGTCAGTTGAACAACAGTTGCACGCACTCCCACAAAATCAGTTATTCACTTTTGCGGGTATTTCTATTGTTCAAATGATATGACTCGCTTGGTCAGAGTGTCCCAAGAGCTTTACCACCAATAACACTTGAGTTCTTGAACACGATTCACCCTCAGGGGATCATCTTCCGCCCCCTCAAAGGAGGTCATATCCGCCATCTAACAAGACGTATCAGGGTCAGATGGCCTAATGCTGGTCTGTCAAATCAAAAAGTCATTTGCTTTGACACTCAGACATCAAGGTGGCTTCGTTCCAGCCGATGGATTCATCACCGGATATCAATTAACGCCAACATATACAAATAGACTGCCAGTCGATTTTAAAGTTTATGAGTTCAGTGTGGCAAATGCATGAAATATGCATAAATAGGCTGCTTTAGACGTCTCATCTTATGAAGGCAACTAAAGTTATTAAGCACTGATTGCTGTTGTAATATCTAAATTTCATTAGCAGAATCTGCAGAAATTAGCGTTGTTTTGAGACGTTCAGCCCAACCACTCAGCCAGCGTTCATCTGAACGACTGAAACAGCGTTCAGACCAGCCACCAAGTACGATCCAACCGCTTTGTCCTAACGGCTGAACCATTACAGAAGGCAATCCTGGTAACACAGGGTCAAATTCCTCTTTACCCGGGTAGAGAGCTGTTTTAACCAGCGAAACCAGCTCTTTCTTTCGCTGTGATCGTCGACAAATATCCCCTGGCACGAAATCGCCACTACCTAAAAGACCACGCCGCAACAGAACAGAACCATTCCAAAATACGAGGATCGTGGCTGCAGAAGTTGCCGTAAGAAACTGATGGCTACCCCACGCCATTTCGGCACGAACTGTATCGGCTAAATCAGAGGAAAGCACAAAACCTTGCTCTCCCCCTAGATCAACTGTCTCTGGATTACGCGGAGAAGCTCGGGTCCAAAGGATTGAAACCAGCATCAATCCTACGCCTGCCATTCCAGCAAGAACGTCGGCTCGCTCCAGACTTGGGGTAATTGTGTCAGCTGTACTGGCATTAAGAATGGCAAGCCCTAAGACGAGAAGCCCTGCAAGCAGGCACCATTGAGCGGATCTCAACATGAATTGCGACTTACTAGCAGTCAGATTGGCTCACTCTTGCTCAAATGGAAGAGAGAACTCCAACGACCATGACCGAATCCGAAGCCTTTGCGGCCATCGCGCTGGGAGCTGTGGCTTGTGATGGTGTGCTGGGCAAGGACGAAGCACACGCGTTAAGGCGACAACTTGAATATCGAACGCCCTACAAAGAACGAAGCGAGAGCGAGATGGCAATGTTGTTTGATGTGTTGCTTAAACGCTTGCGAGAGAGCGGTTTAGACCAACTCGTCCAAGATGCATTGCCTCATCTAACTGAGTTACAGCAAGAAACTGCTCTTGCAGTAGCCGTTCAGCTCGTCCATGCTGATCGGACTATTTCATCTGAAGAACAGACGTTCCTTGACGCATTGATTCAAAAAGTTGAACTCCCTGAAGGCAAAGCGAAGACCGTAATGGAAGCAATTATGGCTTTGAATCGCGACAGCCTCGCCTCTTAACAACAGACCTCATCAATCGACTGAACCATGATGCTCAGCCTCTCGAAGTTTTTGCAGCTGCTCGTCACCACAAGTATCTGTCTTTTTCTAATCGTGCCAACGGGATTTGCGTTAGCTCCTCAAGACTTACCAGCCGCGCCTCCTGACGAAGCAGTACTCGATACCGCTGAAGTCCTCAGTCGTGCAGGGCGGAACGAAATCGAAAGTCGACTAAAGCAACTCGAACCATTGCGAGTTGACGCAAAAATAATCACCCTGCGGCGACTTGATTACGGCTTGAGCCTGACTGGGTTCGGGGAAGACTTGGTGAAGCGTTGGTCTGGCGATGGAATAGCGAATCCTCCTCCTCTCATCCTCTTTCTAGAGGAAACACAAAACAAACAAGCAGCCGTTGTCGTATCTGAAGAGCTGAATGATCAACTTCCAGACTCTCTGCTTCGAAGCACCGGACGAACCACGATGAGCCAACCAATGCGAGATGGAGAGCGTTTTCGTCAGGCTTCTCTCGATGGAATCGAACGCATTGCAGTGGTACTTAATGGTGGGGAAGATCCTGGACCACCAATAGAAATTGAACGCACAAGCATTCCGACCAATATTCCAACCGTGGAAGAAACTCGCGAAAGCAATGCATTCACCTGGGTAATCGTTCTGTTGGTTGTTGGAACAATTGTCCCGATGGCCACCTGGTGGGTCTTCTCCCGCTAAACGCTATGGCATTACGCAATTGGATTGGAGCTTTTGGGAAAGCCAGCGCTCTTGATGTCAATTCAGATCTTGAGCGGGGCTATGAGGCAGCGCTCTTAATTCAAAGCCTTGAGCTGGAATATTACGGAGACCGGCCAATTCGACCGGATCTTGAACTTTCTGTACCCAGCTCAGTACAGGCCACTGTCCTCCGCAAGTTCCGAATTGCCATCGGTGTATGCCGCTCATCACTTGATCAGATTGAATTCCAGAGAGCTCAGCTGGATCCACAAGAGCTTCGCCAGCTTCAACTGATTGAAAGTGTTGTCAGCCGATACAGCCCAAAAAGGACCGCCTCAGGTCCAAGTATGAGCCGCTCTCCTGATCCATTACCCCGTTCGTTGCTTGGCGTCTTCGACAAAGTTCGTAGACAACTCAATCCCGCTGGCGAAGCGACATTGGTCGCAGGCTTCAGGCGACGAAGAGATTCAACCCTGATCTCCTTAAAAGTACTTTTGCTTCTGATTCTGGTTCCATTACTAGTACAACAGGTCAGCCGTACGTACATTATTGGGCCTGCAGTTGACCGTTTTGCTCCAGATTTACCTTTCCTAAGTTACCCAAAACCCCAATTAGAAGAACAGGCTGTAGAAAAATTAAGAGTCTTCAAGGCGGAGATCGAATTCGACGCACTACTTCGAGGAGACTCAATTCCAAGCCAAGAAGAGCTTCAACAGCTTTTAACAAAGAAAGCATCTGAACTTAAGGAGGATGCTGACTCAGAAAGCACGCATGCTGTTAAGAATGTACTTGCTGATATTTCAGCAACAATTGCATTCGTCATGGTGTGTTTGTTTAGTCGTGAAGAGCTGAGAGTTCTACGGGGATTTTTTGATGAGGCTGTGTACGGATTGAGTGATTCAGCCAAAGCATTTGCAATTATTCTCTTTACAGATATTTTTGTCGGATTTCACAGTCCAGAGGGGTGGACTGTTCTTCTTGACGGGATTGCCAATCACTTCGGATTTCCAGCTCGGGAAAATTTTATTCTTCTCTTCATAGCAACCTTTCCGGTGATTTTGGCAACCATCTTCAAGTATTGGATCTTCCGCTATCTCAATCGAGTCAGTCCTTCATCTGTAGCAACTTTGCGAGGCATGAACGGAGGCGGATAGGAACTTGAATACAGTGAATCATCCTTTGCTTCCAAATGGAATCATCGTTGTCAACGGACCCAGCCGCGGAGGAAAAAGTCGATGGGCGGAACATTTGGTAAGTAACCAAAAAAACGTCACATACGTTGCCACATCAGCTATTCGTACAAACGATCAAGCATGGGAACAGCGAGTAAGACTCCATAGAGAAAGACGGCCATCTCACTGGCAGTTGATCGAATCCGGAGAGAAACTGTCTGAATCGATTCAATGTGAAGATATTAATCAGACTTTATTAATCGATGCCCTTGGTGGCTTCACAGCAACTCTACTGAATCTCAATAATCATGATTGGGAAAAGGTGTCAGAAGAATTGATCAGGAGTCTTGAAGCACGAATCAGCCCAACAGTGATTGTTGTCGAAGAAACAGGTTGGGGAGTCGTTCCAGCTACAGCAATTGGTGGTTTATTCAGAGATCGCCAAGGATTACTTGCCCAACAACTTGAAAAGCTTGCAATCCAAAGTTGGTTGGTTGTTCAAGGAAGAGCTTTAAATCTTACTCAACTGGGAATCCTTGTTCCATGAACTCTTATCAAGAGGGACAATCTTTAATTCACAAACCATTAAGGGTCGCACTATTTGAGCCTCAAATTCCTCCCAATACAGGAAATATTGCTCGAACATGTGCAGCTTTTGGTTTACCACTTGAATTGATTGAACCTCTGGGTTTTAGCCTCGAGGATCGTTATTTGCGCAGAGCAGGTCTTGATTATTGGCCCTATGTAGATCTCAGGATACACAGAAATTTCGATGTATTCCTTGCTTCTCTTCCAGAGCCCTCAAGGGTCATTGGTTGCAGCCGAAGAGGTGGCGTCTCTTTGCAAAACATGCAATTTGAATTTGGTGACGTTCTTTTATTTGGTCGGGAAGATACAGGTTTATCAGAAGAAACTCGTGAACGCTGTTCCCAGATCACAACCATTCCCATGCCCTTCAGCGCAGAAGCAGATGGCCAAGGAGGCGTCAGAAGTCTCAATCTTTCGGTTGCATGCGCGATCGTCAGCCACCACGCTGGATTTCAACTTCAATTGTGGTGATTGACAAGCTGACACCTAAGCACTTGCGCTAACGATCCACACCCGCTACTTTCAGCCCGTTCCTGAGTTGTGGCGGCTTCTCTAGGGGCAGTCCCTATCGCTGATTCAGATGAAGCCACTTCTCGTTCTAGTTACGGCACTCGTCTCAGGAACGTCTTTATCTGTTTTTTCTCAGCATCCAGGTATTGCTGATTCAGACCATGCACACGAGCCATTTCTCTTGGCGTCTGCACCAGCCACCCAGTCTCAATTTTGGGTCAAGATCTCTTCAAAGAGCACACTTCAAGATATAGCTGCAGACCTTGGCCTCTCCTCGAAGGACTTAACCGCTCTTAATGATCAATCTGCCTCAGAGCAGCTTCAGGCAGGAATCTGGATCGCCTTGCCCGCAGAAACTGAGCAAAAGCTCAAAGGCTCTCGGCGTCTGGATTCAGAAAAAATCCTCAAATCGGCTCCACTCCAACCTCCTGCGCCACCAAAAGAGATTGTTCGTATCAAACCGAATCAATCACTGAATAGCTTTTCACGCGATCAAGGCGTCAGTTTGAGCGAACTCAAAACCCTGAACCCCGGATTAAACCTGGCCAAACTTGTTGTAGGAAGTGAAGTACGCGTTGCCAAAGCCTCTCCTCGAGCACTCTTAGCGATCCGTCCAACCCGTTCAGGAGGAGCTAGTTGGCCATCACTCCCCGAATTACCTGGAGCTGACCTTGATTCGATTGGTAATCAAAATTTTATGTGGCCTGCAAAGGGTGTGTTTACCTCAGGCTTTGGTTGGCGTTGGGGACGGATGCACAAAGGAATTGATATTGCCAATAACGTTGGAACCCCAATCGTGGCCTCTAGAGACGGTGTTGTGAAATTTTCTGGTTGGAGCAGTGGATACGGCTACTTGGTGGAATTAGCTCATTCCGATGGTTCATCCACTCGCTACGCCCACAACAGTCGGTTATTAGTTCGAAAGGGGCAGCTGATTCCCCAAGGTACAAAAATCTCACTCATGGGTAGTACTGGACGAAGTACTGGTCCTCATCTTCATTTTGAAATCCGACAACGAGGAGGATCCGCTTTAGATCCAATGGCAAAGCTTCCAGCTCGTGGCCGCGCCTGAGTTGTTCTGGTGATCGTTTAAAATAATTGAGTTAAGGCTCGGTAGCTCAGCCGGTTAGAGCGTGGGATTCATAACCCCAAGGTCGGGAGTTCAAGTCTCCCCCGAGCCATTCGAACATTTATTTTGTTGTCATTTACATTGACTTCTTTATCTCATGTCAATTGCATTAAGACGCTCGCGAAATGATTTTGGCGTGTCTTTGATTGTTTCTTCTATAGATAAAATTGGTTGATCTTCAGGAACTGGATTTGGTCGTCGCTGTTGCCGTACTGACTGTCCATGGTGAGGCCTTGCTTGGAGCAGGAGTTTCCCTGTCTCGGCGTCCCTATTAAGAGGCTGACTTTTGAGTTCACTACGAACTTGATTCAACAGTCGAAAATGGCCTGTACTGCTGAATTTACGCAACAAAGCCTGATCCCAAGACATTGGTAGAACATTCATAAGCTTATTTTAGAATTTTATCAGTGAATCAAGCCTAGGAATTCGAGATTCATCAGTGAGGGGCATTAACATGATAAATTAAGTGATGTAACTAGACGTTGAACCAACTTCGGATTGAGTCTGGTTTCTAACTTCCGTCACATAACCATCGCCCTTACATCATGACCGACAACGGTTGCCTGCGCGTGGGTCAACAGGCCCCTGATTTCACAGCTACCGCTGTAGTAGATCAGGAATTCAAAGATATTAGTTTGTCTCAGTATCGAGGCAAATACGTTGTGCTCTTTTTCTATCCACTGGATTTCACTTTCGTTTGCCCAACAGAAATAACTGCGTTTAGCGATCGCTATCCAGACTTTTCAAGCAAAAACACAGAAGTACTTGGTATCTCAGTAGATAGTCAATTCAGCCACTTGGCATGGATACAAACTGAGCGTAATCAGGGTGGGATTGGTGATATCAATTACCCATTAGTTTCTGATCTGAAAAAAGAAATATCAACTGCCTATAACGTCTTAGATGAAGGAGAAGGAGTTGCACTTCGTGGCTTATTCATTATCGATCCCGAGGGTGTAATTATGCATTCCACCATCAACAACCTGCCTGTTGGGCGAAATGTTGATGAAACTCTGCGGGTACTTCAGGCATTTCAATACGTACAGTCCAATCCAGATGAAGTTTGCCCCGCGAACTGGACACCCGGAGAGAAAACTATGAAACCTGATCCCAAGGGTAGCAAAGAGTTTTTTGCTGCCATCGGCTAAAGACAAGTCATCGTTCCCCTGTAATTACCAGTTTGAACAGGGGATAATTTAGTTAGATGTCTTGTATGCGAAACAATTTTAAATGTCTCCGACATTGCTCAAAATTGAGCTTCTAACTCTATCTTTATGGTATCTGAGAAACAGATTGCTATCGATTCCATTCTTCGGTAACTGTTTTGATCAATCAGCGTCAGTGAAACTTCCGTACGAAATCCGAATGGAAAGACACTTTTTGAGTCAGCAGAAAAAGTCACTCTAGATCAATTTAAATATTAAATTCAGAGAAAACCATCGACCGGGGAGTCGTAAATTAATATTATATTAATAAATATTCGCTCAGTTCTGATTGAAGTAGTTCGAATTAGAACAGTTCCTGAAAGTAGAATATACTTCTTTTCATACAAGGAGGAAAAAGATTAAGTTTTACTCATTGACATTTCGATGGTTGGCAAAAAAAATTTTAAATCAAAAATTCTTCACAATGCAAAACTTTTAGGGCCTCTATCATGTCCTAAAACAAGACACCTTCTATTGCTCGATTTTCTATTTCCATGGCGAGGGACATGATGATTTTGAAAGTTATAAAGAATAATAGTGGCTGAACTTTTTTGACCAACTGATATTAAACACTACCCAAACAGTTGCATTCTCATTTTTTTCTCAGATATTTATAAGCTAACTCTAAATTTGTTCTTTGAAATGAAGATATATTGATAAGGCTCCACACAAGCAGATAGAAGCAGGCTTGACTCCCCTGCTTTTTTATTCCTAAATTCTAAATTTCCATTCTGAAAGCTCTGTAAAACCCTTCAGCCAAAATTTAAAGATAGGATGAGCCTCTCAGGGTACAGGGAATATTATCTGTTATTCATGGATGAACCGAATGTATTATTGCGGAGCTGCATTAGGAGCTTGATCAAGCTCCTGAACAACGACATCTTTAGATGCACTCCCTTGAACAAGGGCATCAAGACCAGTACGTAAATCCTTTGCCATTGCAACACGACTTCCATCGCTTACAACGACGCGGGTGAGAGTCGGCAGCCCTCCACGACGAGCTCTAAGGTAAATAGGCTCTACATACAGTAGGGAATTACCAAGAGGTACAACTAAAAGATTGCCTTGTACAACTTGAGAACCAGCACGATCCCAAAGGCCGAACTGTTGACTAATAGAGGGATTTTGATTGATTAAGGCCTGAATCTGCTCAGGACCAAAAATTGGAACATCACTAGGAAACCGCAACAGAATTAATTCTCCATAGTGTTCACCGTCATTCCTGGCGGCTAACCAACCTGAGAGGTTTGGACGTGCTAGTGGTGTGAGCGGTTGCAATAATAAAAATTCAGAGTCAAAGCTTGGCTTTACTTGCGCAGTAATATGATAAGGAGCTACAGGGATTTGGGTCTTTCCATAGAGCTCTTTAGGTACCTCCCAAACATCATCTCCGCTATAAAAAATTCTTGGATCAGTAACATGATAACGAAGTAATTGCTCCACTTGCAATTCAAACAAAGCGCTAGGCACCATTAGATGCTGGCGCAAAGAGACCGGCATAGCTTCCAAAGGCTGGAATAATTCAGGAAAAATTGTTTGCCAGCCACGAATAATTGGATCTTTAGCTTCACTTATATAAAGTTGAACAGTTCCATTATAAGCATCTACAATCGCTTTCACGGAATTACGAACGTAACGCAATTCTTCCCCATTTGAGAGAGTTGATGAATAGGGATAAGTGTTGGAGCTGGTGTATGCATCAACAATCCAATACTGATGTTGCTCTTCCTGATAAAAATCTTTATCAGGCTGCATTGGAACCGAAACAAGATAAGGTTCACCCTTTAGTTGCAGAAATGGTGCTAGAGCTTTTACTCGCTTTTTAACATCCCTGCGAAGCAACAAGCGTGAATCACTATTCAATACCCCTGTATTCAGCAATCTAGGGTCACGAATATATACCGCTGCAGCGATTCGCTGCGATAATGTCTTTAAAGGAACCCCAGCTCGGCCAGAATAGTAATTATAAGTATTTTGATCACCCTCAGGATAATTAAATTCTTCGATCTGAGTTGGAGCTACTGCGTAAGGTGATGGAAGAACACCAAAGTAAAGAGCAGCTCTACCGATGGGTACTTTTTTCTTAACATCGTCTCTGCTAATTCCAAGAGATTCATTACCATCAATTCGTGTCGAACGCCCTAAATCACTAATAAAATAATCAGGAAGTCCATCGGGAGCGCTTGTATTTACCGGACTTAAAGTAAATCCAAAACCGTGAGTAAAGACAAAGTGCCTATTTTGCCAGGTGCGATAACGCTTTGGTAATGTCGTTTGGTCTAATTCTCGTGCCGCAACAATAACTTGTTGGCGTTCAAGTAAATCTGAGCGCAACTGATAGCGATCCACAGCTGCATTGCTAAAGCGATAATAAACCCTGAGTTGCTGAAGCTGTCGATTGGTAGCAAGAAGAGGTTGACTATCCCACAATCTAATATTTCGTAAAGTACTGGCACCTTCTTTTAGATCTATTGGGCTTAATCGAGGGGAAGGATTAATTCTTCTGGTCGTAATTCCATCTAATTGGTATGCATGGCGTGTTGCTTCAATCGCTCGGCTAATGAAAGGTCGCTCGAGCTGTAACTCCCGAGGACGCACCACAAGCCAATTCATCAAAGGAAACATAAACAGTTCTAATCCAAAAGACAAAAATGCAATTAAGGAAAATATTAATCGTAATTGACGTCGCCGAAGACTAGAAAACGGTGATGGCAAAATAACAATCGCCAACACAAAAAGGGCAAGAGCGGTGAGAGATCGCAGAGGAAGCAGCAAATGAACATCAAGCCAACCAGCACCTGCCACGATTCCGTTTTGAGTCCAAAGCAATTGGTGCCTTGAAAGCCACATCAGACCTGAACAGGTGACTAAAACTGAAGCAAAGCCTGGCCTCAGACCATGACGCTGTCGCACACTCAATCCGGGAAAAACCCAATCAGAGAGACAATTTGAGCGTGTTAATCGACTCCAAAGCGCAGTACTTAAGGTGAGGAGAAGCTGTAACAGAATCAATTCGAGGGCAAATGCGATCGCTGAAAAGCGACCAAGACCAAAGCTGACATCGGATCCGAGCATCGGTTCTGTGCGTCCCATATCAGGAATCGCAATAGCAAGACTCCAGAGTCCCCAGCTACGCGCAACGATCAAGCAAATACAGACACTTCCATAAAGTTGGGCAAGGCCCAACCGACGACTGCGCGTAAGGCCGAAAGTAATAAGAGTCAGCACCAGTATCGAGACACTCAGCAGGGGCCAACCGGTCTGAAACGGAAGACTCCACCAATAAATAAGTGAGAATGGATCGTTCCAGGCCAGCCAAGCCAATCTCGTATCAACAGCTAAAACTGAAAGCAATACCAAAAGGCATACCAGTAGGCAAAACCCATATCGATATCCATTCAGAACTGGGCTCCTTGGCTTCTCTTCAGATGCGTCAGGAAGAAGCCAAGACTGACGCCAAAGTGCGCAACAACCTACAAATAGAAGGGCAATAAGTCCTCCCGCTAGTTGAAGAAATAAGCGTTTGCCGTAAACGGAACCGAGTTCAAATTGAGCAAACCAAAACCACTCAACCTGTAACCTTGAAAATACCCAGATCAACGGAATCAACAAGACCCCGAACCGGGTAGTGAACCGTATGGTCTGCGATAACAAACTGGAGCGAATCAAGTCTTAACGGGCCCTTTTGCCAAAGACGATGAATTTTTAGAGGAAGCCCCTAGACCGGCTAAATCATAAAAATGCTCACTAGTCAACGTCTCCTCAGCAATTAATGCTTCAACAAGAAGATCCATCACTTCCCTCCGCGGTTCTAACAAACTGATGGCCTCTTGAAGAGCTTGTGTAGCCAATTGGCGTACGCAAAGATCAATCGCTTTACCAGTGCTTTCAGCGTAAGAAGGACGGGTATGAACTAGATCTCTACCAAGAAAAACTTCCTGATCTCCGCCTTCTAGTGCAACTGGGCCCAGCGAAGAGAAACCAAAGCGAGTCACCATTTCTCTTGCAAGTTGAGACACCAGTTGGAGGTCTCCACTTGCACCTTGTGTGATCTCACCTGGCCCAAAAACCACCATTTCGGCTGCCCTTCCACCAAGAGCCATGACAAGACGGGCTCTCAGATAAGCCTTGCTGACAAGACCAGAATCAATCACTTCCTCATCAGGAAAGAAACGGGTAAAACCACCAACTCCGCCGCTACGTGGAAGCAATGTGACCTTGTCGACTGGATCGGCATGAGGAGTATGGGCAGCAACCAGTGCATGACCAATTTCGTGATAAGCGATTAAACGCTTTTTTGCACTGTCTTGGAGTGGAGACGCCGATAAACCCATGGTGATGCGTTCCAGGGCTGCTTCTATTTCCGAACTACCCACAAAAGAGCGTTCGTTTCGGGCTGTGAGGATAGCCGCTTCATTGATGAGATTGGCCAGGTCTGCACCAGAAAACCCTGGCGTCCGTTGTGCCCAATCGCCCAAAGACACGTCATCTGAAAGAGGCCTACTGCGGGCATGCACAGAGAGAATCGCTTCACGACCTTTACGGTCAGGGAGATCAACATGAATACGCCGGTCGAAACGACCTGGACGCATCAGGGCAGTGTCCAATACGTCAGCTCTATTTGTAGCTGCGAGGAGGATCACGCCAGAATTATCCGCAAAACCATCCATTTCAGTGAGCAGTTGGTTCAGGGTCTGCTCGCGCTCATCATTACCGCCACCAATTCCTGCTCCCCGTTGACGACCAACCGCATCGATTTCATCGATGAAAATGATGCATGGAGATTTTTCTTTGGCCTTACGAAATAAGTCTCGGACGCGACTGGCACCTACGCCAACAAAAAGTTCAACAAACTCTGAAGCTGCAATTGAGAAGAAAGGCACTCCTGCCTCCCCAGCAATGGCCTTGGCAAGAAGTGTTTTTCCAGTTCCAGGCGGCCCAACCAAAAGCACACCCCTAGGGATCCGAGCTCCGAGGCGAATGAAGCTCTCTGGCTGTTTGAGAAAGGTGACAACTTCTTGGAGTTCTTCCTTTGCTTCGCTGATTCCTGCAACATCCTCAAACCGGACTGTAATTTCGTCCTCAGGGCGTATCCGAGCTTTGGTTCGTCCAAATCCCATGGCCTTATTTGCAACCTGGGCAGAGCGGCGAAGAAGGAAGGAGAGCCCAATGACGATTAAAGCGATCAGAGCAAGATTGCCTGCCAAACCAGCCAAGGCTTGTTCTTGACGAACATCTTTTACCGTCAGAGGTACGCCAGCAGATTCTGCCGTTCGCAAAATCATCTGATCATTCGCCAAAGTTGGAACCGTTGCCTTACGACCGTCGTCGTACTCAACAATCACCTCGCGACGGCCGGGAACCAACTGCAAGTCTTTGACTTTTCCAGCAGAAATTTGAGTCAACAACTCGCTGTAACTCGGCGGTGGATCTGATTTGAACCGTGCAAAAGGGCTGGTGGGCATATCCTTTGAATCGCTCTCAGATGCCTGAGAGACGATGATTTCCCGATCTTCCGGACCTGAACTCACACCGTTCCTGCGATCTATTAACAGTAGCGATTTGACGAGCGGACTCTCGAAAGTGGAAAATGGGTGTTTGGAAGAGATCCGGCTGCAATGGCTGTACCGAAGAAGAAAACCTCTAAGAGCAAGCGCAATCAACGTCACGCTGTTTGGAAGGCAAAAGCAGCCACCGCTGCTCAACGGGCAATGTCAATCGGCAAGTCTGTATTGAGTGGTCGTGCTCAAGGCTTCGTGTACCCAGTTGATGAAGCTGATGACAGCGAGAGCTGATATTCATTTCAAATTGATCTCACGAACACTTCGGTGATTTGTGAGATCAATCACGACATCAGATTGATTGAGGTTCTGCAACCAGTCAGAGGGAATTGCCGTTTCAATCATTCGGACGAAAGAAGTGAGATCACTTTGATGAACACGAACTCCTGTTTGCTGCTCCTGCGTATCCATTTGCTGACGCTTCCAAAGCCGGCTTGATCTGCCGTCCTCTGCTCTTAGATGCCAAAGCTTGTCCACCCGATTCCAAATCGAGGCGTAGTTAGGCAAGATCTCAATGAGTCCCTTCCGATAAGCCAGTTCATCGTTCGTGAGCTGGAGTGAATCAAAATTCTGTACAGATAGCTGTCCGTCGGGTACAACAACTCCAACAAACCACCCTTCCAAAATCACGAGATCAGGTTCAGAACGAACCCAACCACTGCGATCTCCACGGCCTTGACGTAAGGACTTATTGAAACGAGGAGCAAATAGTTCTCCCGTCAACTTCCACTGATCGAGCGCGTCAGCCATCAACTTCAAATCATGACTTCCTGGTAAGGCACGAGGCACACCCCAAGGGTTTCCAGCCATGCGTCGCTCTAGCTCCTGGCCAGGCCAATAGAAATCATCGATTGAAAGGAAAGCGACTGACCAGCCGAAATCTTCACTGACATGAATGAGCCAATCGCAAAGGGTCGTTTTCCCACATCCAGGAAGAGCACTCAGGCCAAGCAACTGACGATCACCCATCTCCAGAAGGGTTTCAACTTGCGATAGCAACGGCAGAGCAACACCAAATAACCATTCATCTCTGATATCAGAAGGCCAGACGCCTCGACCAATCTCAAACCCACCTCGATGCTGCCAGTGGGTCCACCAACCATCCGGATCAGTCCATCCAAAAGCCTCTAACAGCGAGGACAAACCCTTTGGTGCAATTGGCGTGGTTTCAAGATCCAAGTTTAAAG
>MDTC01154108.1_pt1 | contig 14711 bp, 19 predicted proteins | sample 811181 | NCBI WGS metagenome assembly MDTC01 (sample SAMN05326644, study PRJNA326480) | marine metagenome | isolation source: seawater | place: Pacific Ocean: North | collected 2011 | reverse complement strand
TAATGATTTAGATTGGTTAACTGAAAAAATTAAAAAATTAGGGTTTGGTTATGAGATAATGAAACACAACAGTTTATATCATACTCATAATATTTTAATCGCTGATAACAGGCAGTTCTATTCAATAATTATTAAGTCTTAGGAAGTAAAGATTTTGGGTCTATAGAAATACCATTTTTTCTTAGCTGAAAATGAAGCATTGGTCTTTGAGCATCAGTACTACCTAAGGTAGCTATTCTGTCTCCCTTTTTAATTCTAGAACCTTCATTAACAAGTAGTTCTTTATTATGAGCATAAGCACTAAGTAATGAATTGGAGTGTTTTATAATAATTAAATTTCCATAACCTTTTATGCCATCACCAGCATAAACGACAGTTCCATCTGAAGCAGAAATAATACTATCGCCTTCAGAGCCTTCAATATCAATACCCTTTTTACCAATTTCAGAAAGGTTGAAATCTTTTAGTATTCGTCCTCTATGAGGCCAGGTCCATTTTAGATTTTTTTCTTCAATATCTTTTTTAAAGTAAACTATTTTTTTCCTTTCAGCAGAGGGTTTTATTAATATAGAATCACCAACCTTAATTTGGTAGGGTTTAGAAATTTTATTCCATTTGGCGATATCTAAGTAATTGATTTCATACTCGAGAGAAATTGAATAAAGAGTATCCCCTTTTTTTACTATATAAGCATCACCCTTTTGCCTAGCTTCTTTTGCTTTCAAACCGTATGTAAAATATTTTCGCTTAGATCTTTTTTCTTTTTTTTCACGCGTATCTTTTTTAGCGCCTATGGGGGATTTGTCTTTGTGGTAATAAATTTTACAGCTATTAAGATTAAAAATTAAAAAAAAAGAGATAATAATTATTAGAAATGATTTATGAATACACATATAATAAGAAAATAATAATCAATATTAGTCCAAAAATTTCAAAGTATTTTTTAAAGTTTCTTGCTATTAAAATACCATATCTGCTAAAAATATATGATACTATAAAAAATCTTAACCCTCTACTTGCAAATGAAGTAAGAATAAATATTAATAAATTAATTTCAAAAAAGCCTGCAGTAAGTGTGAAGATTTTGTAAGGTAGTGGTGTAAATCCAGCTAAAAAAATCATTACGATATCATTCTGATTGAAAAAAATTTTCGCTTTATCTATTTTTTCAGAGTTAAAGATATCCCAACTTACAATTTCTTCATAAAAATAGTATCCTAAAAGATATCCAACCATACCTCCAAGCACAGAAAATAAGGTAGTATAAAAAGCATATTTTTTCCATAATACTTTATTAGATGTTGATACTGGTGCCAATAAAGCATCGGGTGGAATTGGGAAAAAAATCGATTCTATAAAGCTTACAAAATATAATACAAATTCTGCATATTTCTTTTTACTTAAGTTTAAGACATAGTCTACAAATTTATCTATAGCTTGCATTTATTTTTTACCACTTAGTAAAGGAACAAAATTTACCTCACCATGGTCTACATATATAAGTTTATTGTCTTTTTTTAAGTACTCTCTTAATATCTGTTTTGACCCTACGCATACTGGCGCTAATAAAATACCATTATCGCATAGTTGTAAGCTAATAGATGTCGAAATTGTATTTGCAGCTGCAGTATATATAATTGCATCGAAACAAGCTTTTTCTGGCCATCCATTATTACCATCAGAGTATTTAGAATAAATATTGTGAATATTTAAAATTTTAAAGATTCTTTTAGCTTCATCATGCAATGTTTTTATTCTCTCTATAGTAAAAACTTTTTGAGCAAATTGTGAAAGCACAACTGCTTGATAACCTGAGCCAGTTCCTATCTCAAGAATTCTTTTTGGATTTTTTGAGATTAGTAATTCAGTCATTTTTGCTACTATCAATGGTTGGGATATAGTTTGATTACTGCCTATTGGTAAAGCAGTATTATCATACGCTTGGTCAGAGATTGCTTCATCAACAAAAATATGTCTTGGTATTTTTTTCATTATCTTTAAAACTTCATTATTTTTGATACCCTTTTGCTTTAGAGTTTCGATAAGATTATCTCTTGACCTTTCTGAAGTCATTCCCATCCCTATAAACTCATTAAAACTATCTTTCATTTTTTATACTTTCTAATATCTTGTAGTTCGTAAGATCTAAAGTTATAGGTGTAATTGAAACATGACCCTTTCTTACAGCGTAAAAATCAGTGCCTTCATTAACTCCAACTGGAATACCAGCATCTCCAATTTGATAAAAATTTTCATTAATTTTTATAGCTGGTTTTGGTAAACCTCTGTAACCTAATTTTGTATAGCTAATTTTAGATGGATTCGGTTTTTTTGGAATATTAATATTGATTATAGTTTTTTCTAAATATTTATTACCTATAATTTCTTTTTCAAAAATAAAGTAAAATATTTCAGCAGCATCTTTAAAAGAAATTTCTGCATTATTAACTAAAGAAACTGCAATTGGTGAGTTTTTTAAATGCCTACCTTCTATAGCGGCTGCAACAGTCCCTGAATAAATAACATCATCGCCTAGGTTTGGGCCTGAATTAATCCCAGCTATTACTAAGTCAAAATCAATATTACTTAAATAATTTAAACCTATGTGAACTGAATCTGCTGGAGTACCATCAACCGTATAATGATTAGATTCTTTTTTTTCAATTTTAAGATCCTTTTTTACACTTAAACAGCTACTAGATGCACTTCTATTAACGCGAGGGCAAAAAATGTATACCTCGTGTTTTGAAGACAAAACATTATATAACTGAATAATTCCCTCAGAATCATATCCGTCATCATTTGAAAGTAGAATTTTCATTTTCAGGGTAGTAATTTATAATACGTAAATGAATGATAATGATATAATAACTTACTGTAAACCCGGTTTGCAAAAAAAACGCTTTCAGAAACTAAAAAATGGGGCCTTAAAAATTCATTTTGAGATTGATCTTCATGGAAAGACATTGGCCGAGGCAAACGATTTTCTAGATATGCATATTCCGACTCTACTAGAAAAAAATTGCAATTGTGGATTAATAATACATGGAAAAGGATATAATTCAGGGCCTGGTGGGCCAAAATTGAAAAGCTTTGTTCAAAGTTATTTAATAGAACATAAAGACACACTTGGCTTTCACTCAGCTTCTCCTAAAGATGGAGGAACTGGAGCATTATATGTTTTATTTAAAAAACACAAAGAAGAGGAAAATGAGAAAAGTATATAGTTGCAAAGATGATTTCGATCCCACGTCTACTACTGTTTCAAATGCAATAAGAAAAATTTTATCAGACTATAGTAGAGAAGTTAAAGTTAAGGTTCCAACTGAAGAAGCGCTATCTTATGTTTTATTTTCCGATATAAAATCACCTGTAAATGTTCCTAATTATAATAATTCAGCAATGGACGGATATGCAATTCATATTAAGAGTATAAATATAAATGATGAAATTAAAGTAATTGATAAATCACTTGCAGGAAAGGCTTCCAAAAAATTACCAAAAGAAAACGAATGTGTAAAAATTACAACAGGAGCTGTAATGCCAAAAAACTGTGATGCAGTCGTTATGCAAGAAGAGGTAAATATCGTTAAAAGTAATTTTATTAAAATAAATACTTCAAAAATAAAAAAAAATCAAAACATTAGGTTTTTAGGAGAAGACATTAAAAAAGGAGATTTAATATTAAATGCAGGAAAAAAACTTAATGCTGCTGATATTGGTGTAATTTCCTCAATGGGGATAAAAGAAGTATTTGTTTATAAAAAACCTATTGTAAGTTTTTTTACAACTGGTGATGAAGTTAGACCAATTAGCAAAAAACTAAAGTACGGTGAATTATATGATAGCAATAGATATACAATTAAAAGTTTATTAAATAAACATGGTATAAAGTCTATAGATCTAGGTCATGCTAAAGATAGTAAATATTCGATTAAAAATAGATTTACTCAGGGAATAAAAAAATCTGACATTATTTTAACAAGCGGTGGAGTCTCTGTTGGCGAGGCAGATTATATAAAAGATGTAACATCTAAATTAGGAAGAATCAATTTTTGGAAAGTATCAGTAAAACCTGGTCGTCCATTGACATATGGAAAAATTAAAAATAGATTTTTCTTTGGGCTACCTGGCAATCCTGTGTCTACAATGATAACTTTTATCATTTTTGTTTTACCTCTTATCTATAAAATGAGTGGTGATGAGTTAAAACTAAATTATATAGATGCAATAACTTCTACTGTACTGAAAAAGAGAAAAGGAAGAGCCGAGTTTCAACGTGGAATATCTTATATTAAAAATGGAAAGCGTTTTGTTAAAGGTGTAGGCAGCCAAGGGTCTGGAATATTATCCTCAATGTCTAGAGCTAATTGTTTAATATATTTAGATGATAATACAAAAGATCAAAAAATAGGTTCGAAAGTAAAAATCTTAGAGTTAGAAAGTTTAATCTAAGTATTTTTTTCTACCCATAAATATGATCCATCTTCGAAATACTCTTTTTTCCAAAATGGAGCATTATATTTTATATCTTCAAGCGCAGCTTCTACCCCATTGATTGCTTTCTTTCTTGTATCTGACCATGCGCATATTAAAACTAAGATATCGCCAAGTTTTACATCGCCATATCTATGTAATATAAATAGATCATTAAGTTCAAATTTATTTTTATAGATATCTTTAATTTTTTTTAAATATAGCTCCGTCATATTGGGGTATATGTCAAGATGCATTTTAATTAATTTTTTATCTGAAAAATAACTTTTTTCTTTAAGTGAGCCAACAAAAAAACTTTTTGCACCACTATTTAAAAGGTGTGGCTTAGAATTCTCGTATTTTAATAAATCACTTTCAATAGATATTATATTTTTAGTTAGCAACATAAGTCTTTATAGATATTTATTATATTATATATTAAAATTTTATAATGAATAAAGATAAGTCACTTAATATAGCAATTCTTACTATTTCTGATACTAGAGAAAAAGAAAACGATAAGTCTGGAAAAATGCTAAAAAGTTGCATTGATCCTAGTGTTCATAACGTTCAGGATTACTTAATTTGTAAGGATGATAAGTACCAAATTAGAGAAATTATTTCTAAATGGATTAATACTGAAAATATTCATGTAATAATAACTACTGGCGGAACAGGTATTACTGGTAGAGATGGTACTCCTGAGGCAGTGATTCCTTTGTTTGATAAAGAAATTGATGGTTTTGGTGAGTTATTTAGGTATATATCCTATGATAAAATTAAAACCTCTGCCCTTCAAAGTAGAGCATGTGCAGGAGTATCTAATGCAACGTATATTTTTTGCTTACCAGGTTCACCATCAGCATGTAAAGATGCATGGTCATCAATCATTACATTTCAATTATCATCAACACACAAACCTTGTAATTTAGTTGAGCTCATAGACAGGTTGAAATAAACATTTGTATTATATTTACTTAACCACCAATATATGACATTTCTGCTTTGTCTTTTACTTTATTTACAGTAATGAGTTTTTTTCTGTCGAGAGAATATGAATCATCTCTGCTTTTCCAAAGATTATTTAAAAAATTTATTAATTTATCGTCCATATAAAAAGGTCTAATAAATTTCATAATATCGTAGCCATTTGAAGAAAAAAGACAATTGTAAAGTTTTCCATCACAAGTAAGTCTAATTCTCGTGCAATTTGTACAAAAAGGTTTTGTCACAGAGCTTATAATACCAAATCTTCCATAATCATATGACCAAACCTCTGAGGTTGATGATTGAGCTAGATCTTTTACTTTTTTTATCGTGTATTTTTTTTCTATTTCATTTAAAATTTGGTCTCTTCCAAATACTTTCTCAAAGCTCCAGTCATTTGTATTTCCAACATCCATGAACTCTATAAATCTAATTTCTATATCGTGATTTTTAAAATAAGATAAAATATCTACAATTTCATTATCATTAATACCTTTTTTAATAACAACATTTATTTTAGTATTTTTAAATCCTGCACTTAAAGCATTTTCTATACCTTGAATAACATCTGAAGGTGTGTAGTTGGTATCAGAAATTTTTTTAAAAGATGACTCATTTATTGAATCAAGCGAAAATGTAATCCTGTCAAGGCCCGAGAGTTTGAGATTATTAACTAACTCCTTTGTCATTAGAACGCCATTGGTAGTAATACAAACATCCTTTATCTTATTATTAACTTTAATACGTTCTACTAATTTATGAATATTCTTTCTAAGTAGAGGCTCACCTCCTGTAAGCCTTACTTTTTCAACACCTAAGTCAGAAAAGCTGTTTACAAGTAGCTCTATTTCCTCAAAAGATAAAATCTCTGCTTTTTTAAGGAATTGGTATGAAGAATTATAAATATCTTTTGGCATGCAATAGCCACATCTAAAGTTACATTTATCTGTAACAGATATCCTTATATCTTTTAAAGATCTATTTTTTTTATCTAAAATTTTCATAAAATATTATGTGGAGCTAGGCGGTCTCGAACCGCCGACCTCTTGCATGCCATGCAAGCGCTCTACCAGCTGAGCTATAGCCCCTCTTCTATAAAATTATTAATAATTATATAAAATTTATTATATAATTAATTAACTAATTTTTGTAATATCTTCGAGTGAAAAAATTTATACTTCTAATAATATTAATTCCAAATATATCACTTGCCTCTGATGGTATTTGGAAAGGTTTTTTTGATATAAATGGCCATGGTGCGTACGATTTTACTGCTATTATTGATAAAAATAATATATATGCTTATACAGAAACGGCAAAAACTATTTGTCTAGGTCAAATAGAATTTCCAAAAGATGAGTTTAAAACAAATTTAGATATGTATATTTTAGACGGAACTAAATTTAGTACTGCTGTAATTCAAGGAAAAGTTATAGAAAATGCAATGAGTGGTAAATTTGTTACTCAGCCAGCAGTTGACACGGGTAATATGTATCTTGTAAATATCAATAATAAAGTTATCAGTACAAAGGAAAAACTGGATAATAGTCCTTGGGTTGGTAAAAATAACAAAACAGACATAAAAATTTCATTTGATAACGATAATAACATTCAAGGTTCTGATTCAAACAACTGTAATTACTATGGACAACTTAGCCCTTTAAATAATTTTGTTTACAATGTAGAGATTGAGATTGCTTCATGCGGTACGTCTGACGGTTTTTACTATGGTATGGGCTACTCATATATCAATGGTTCAAAAAAATCACTAGATATTACTGCTATCGGAAACAGTTTTAGTTTATTAATAAATCTCACAAACTAACTAGTCTTTCTGGATAAGAATATACCCCAAAGAACAAGAAAAAGAGAAAATACTAGATTATAACTAAAGGCTTCATTCAAAAAGATTACACCTATAATCACGGCAACAACTGGCACGGGATAATTTACTAAACTTAAAAAGTTGGGTCCGTAATTTTCTATGATTTTGTAATAAATTAAAGTTGCAATGGCAGTACAAAATAAAGAAAGTACCAATAATGAAATACTTTCTTTAGCGTATATATTTTTAGATAAAGTAATAAATTCATTTATATCAAGAAGAAAAACTAGCTGAATGGATGAAAAAAATAGCACAATAGCTGATAAAGGCAGAACACCAACATGAAGTATTTTTTTTACAAGCAGAGCATTTGTTGCATAAAAAAAGGCTGCTAGAACGATAGCTAGAAAAGACATAAAGTATACTAGATTATCTTGTATATTAATGATGGAATCAAAACTTAGTAACACTAATCCCCCAAACCCTATGATAAACCCTATCACTTTTTTTAAATTTAATTTTTCGTAATTTAAATAATGCGATCCTAAAAGAGTAAATAAAGGCATAAATCCTATTAAGACACCAGTATAGCTACTAGATAATTGCAATTGCCCCCAACTAATTAATAAAAAGGGAAATGTAGTTCCCGTCAATCCTAGAATAAAAAGTAAAATAAAGTTATTAGAAACAAAATCAAATTTAACATTTCTTTTAATACAAATAATAGAAAGAATAATAAAAGCCACAAAAACCCTAAAAAAAGCTATAAAGGATGGGCTGTATCTTTCTAAAGATAATTCAATGAAGGAAAATGCTGAACCAAAAAGTAATACTAATATAGATAGAGATAACCATTTACCAAACATAGAAATCCTTGAATAAATAAAATATATCAACAACAATAAAACAATAGAAAGCAGCTGCCAAATCATCAAGCATTACTCCAAATCCATTTTTAATATTTTTATCAATAATGTTAATAGGGTAAGGTTTGTAAATATCAAAAAATCGGAAAACTAAGAAGGAGAGTATTATTTGATAAATGTTACTATTGAAAAAAAGCAATATAAATAAAAAAGCTAAGATTTCGTCTATGATAATACTTTTATGATCAATATTATCAAAAACTTTTTTTGAATAAGATATGCTAATTATAAAAGATGAAATAATAGTAAAGACAATTAAAACAAAAAAAGATGTAATAAAAGGTAAATCATTTAAAAAAATGAAGTAAAGAGGTATAGCAATCAACGTTCCAAACGTACCAGGTGCAAATTTAATGCATCCAATATAAAAAAACGTGCAATATGATTTCAAGAAAAAATTAGTTAATTTAAAAATGCTCATATTCTTTAGATAAATCAAAATCAATTTTTTTATTACCATCTAAAAATTTTATAGAATTTTTTTTAGAAGTTATTCTTCCAATGTGGAAAATTTCAAAACCTAAAGAGCTGCAGGCTGTTTTTGCTTGATCTATTTTGCTATCTGGAATAGTAAAAAGTAATTCGTAGTCCTGTCCATAACTTAGAAATTTCTGAATTTTTTTATAATTTTTTTTTATAGATTTATATTTTTTGGGAATTGGGATATCTATTATATTAATATCAGCCCCTTTTCCATTAGTAATGCTATTTATTCCTGAAAATAATCCATCTGATAAATCGATACAGGAATTAGCAAAATTACATAGCATTTTGCCTAGTTCAAATTTAATATTAAGAGGTCTAATTATCTTATTTTTTCTTGTATAATATCCATTTCCTATTGTGCCTGACGTAAATATATTATCATTTTCTTGTGCAGAAGATATTAACATAGTATTTTGAGATGTCGCATAACCAATAACCGTGCAGCTAAAATTTTCTTTACCTTTAATTGTATCTCCACCAATAATTTTGATATTGTAATTTGTTGCTGTTTCTGTAACTCCTCTTGCAAATTTTTTTACCCACTTTTTATCAAATTTTGAAAAGCTTATATTAAGAATTGCAAAGACTGGCTCTGCACCCATGCACGCTAAGTCACTTAATGAGGTTTCTACTAAATGCCTACCAACGCTATAAGGCGTGTTATTCGAGTTAAAATGAACTCCTACAGATATTGAGTCTGTAGATACAATAATATTTCTTGATTGCATGGGATATAAAACGGCGCAATCCTCCCCTATGTCAGTAATAACTTCTTCTTTTATGATATTATTTTTAAACAAGTTAATTATATTTTTTTCTTGTTTACCCATTTTTTGATTTACTTATAGAATCAACTATAGCGTTAACGTACTTAGGGCTGTCATTTGTCCCAAATTTCTTAGAAAGTTTAGTGTATTCACTTATTAGAATTTTATAATCATGTTTTTTCAAAAAGCATAACTCATATGCTGCACACCTGATTATTGACATTTCAACCATATTAACTAATTTTACATCAAGATGATTATTTTCTTCAATAATAACGTCAATATCTTTATGATTATTTATCACACCACTTACTATTTCCTTAAAATAGCTTTGATTACATTTTTTATAATCATTTTCAACTTTAAAGTTACTTAAAATCTCCTCAATAGAAATACCATTAATGTTCCACGAGTAGATAGCTTGAAGAGCTAATCTTCTTGACCATATATTTTTATTGGAATTAATTATTTTTTGATTAAGCATTCTTCAAAGATAATAATTTAATAGCAGCGGAACAAGCATTATAACCAATATTTAAATTATTTTCTTCGTCAAAATTTGTCATTGATCTGTTTAAAGCTTGATTTCGATCATATGAAGTAATTATACCTAACAAAATAGGAATGTTGCTTTTAGTATTTAGATTAGCCAAAGAATTAATTACTGAACTTGAGATATATTCAAAATGTGCAGTTTGTCCCTTAATGATACAACCTAAAGCTATGATAGCATTATATTTCTTTTTTCCATTTACTAATCTATTACAAACATAAGGAATTTCAAAAGATCCTGGCACATTAATAACGTTTGTCTTAATTGAAAGATTTGAATTTTCGGTTATACATCTTTCAACTCCTTTTAAAAGATTGTCATTAATTTCTTCATTAAACTCAGATTTAATAATACAAAATTTATAATTTTTCATTGTTATAATTATTCCGTTACATAATCTATAATTTCAAGACCAAAACCGCCTAATCCATAAAAATTTTGAGGCGCACTCATTAGCATCATTTTCCCCACATTTAAATCAAATAATATTTGCCCACCAACACCAAGTGCTCTTCGATCATATATATTTTTAGAAAAATCAGGATTTGTAACTTTGTTTATGGCGTTTTCTAAATCATCTTGGCTTTCAGGCCATCTTAAAATCAATAGTACACCAACATCAGAGTTATTTATTTTTTTTATAGCATTTTCTAAAGGCCAGCTTTTACTATTTTTTGTATGAATTATATCCTGAATGGTATTTTGTACATGAACTCTCACTAAAGTTGGTTTTTCTTTTTCGATATCGCCTTTTACTAATGCCAAATGAGAAGTTTTGCTAATTAAATCTTGATACAAATGAACATTAAATTCACCATAATCTGTTTCAATTTCGTTACAAGATATTTTCTTTACAGTTTTTTCATTAGCAACCCTATATTTTATGAGGTCCTCTATAGAACCTATTTTAAAATCATGTTTATCAGCAATTTTTTGAAGCTCTGGCAATCTGGCCATTGTTCCATCTTCGCTTAAGATTTCTACAATAACTGCAGATGGTTCAAATCCAGCAATTCTAGCAAGATCACAACCTGCTTCAGTGTGCCCAGCTCTAGTAAGAACTCCGCCTGCTTGCGCCATAAGTGGAAAAATATGACCTGGTTGGTTTAAATCACCTGGTACAGCATCAGGCTTAACTGCAGTTCGAATTGTATGCGCCCTATCATAAGCGGATATTCCGGTAGTTACACCTTCTGAAGCTTCTATTGATAAAGTAAAGTTAGTTTTATGTTTTTCGTTAGTTTCATTTTTCATCAATGGTAACTTTAATTGCTCACATCTCTCTTTTGTCAAAGTAAGACAGATTAGACCCCTTGCATGTTTTGTCATGAAATTAATATCTTCTGGTTTAACTTTTGAAGCAGAAATTATGAAATCACCTTCATTTTCACGGCTTTCATCATCTACCATAATTACCATTTTTCCATTTTTAAAATCTTCAATAATATCTTCGATTTTTGATAACATTTTAAATTATTCTTTTATAAGTTTTTCAATGTGAACAGCAATCTTGTCTATTTCAATATTAACAAGAGAGTTTAACTTGTACGTTTTAAAAATTGTATGTTCATAAGTATACGGAATTATATTAATTTCAGCTACATTATCTTTAATATTATTAACAGTTAAACTAACACCATCTACAGATATAGACCCCTTTTTAACAACATATTTTGTAAAATTTTTATTTAATTCAAGTTGATATCTCCAAGATCTATCGTCTGATTCAATTGAAATTACTTTTCCAACGAAATCAACGTGACCATATACAAGATGTCCCCCAAGTTTATCAGACAAAGATAATGAATCTTCAAGATTTACTTTGTAGTTAGATTGGAGTGACGAAAAATTTGTTTTATCCAAAGTCTCATTAGAGACATCAACAAAGAAGGAATCTTGTTTTAAATCATAAATCGTCAAACAAACACCATTTATACTTACGCTTTCTCCATCTGAGAGTGATCCAACAAAAGAATTTTCACAAGAAACTTCAATTTGAATATCCCCGTGTTTCGAGTTTATTGACTTGATGACTCCAATAGATTTTATTATACCTGTAAACATACTATTTTTTTTTAAAAGAAATTTTAATATCTTTATCAAAAAAATTAACTCCATTCAAAGAAAAGTTAATTTTTTTATTATTTTTTAAAAGATTTTCATTTATATATTTTATTCCACCTTTTGATTCAACAGTTGACGACTTATATATAATAATTTCGTCGTATAGATTTTTTGATAGAAATTCAGTAAAGACTTTTTGTCCCGCTTCAACAAGCAAGTTGTTAATATAGAATTCTTTTGCCATAATTTTTAACACTTCTTTTAAATTCATTCCATTTTTTGAGGATTTAACTTTTCTATATACTATATTATTTTTTTCGTCATTTGCATTTTTCTTTCTATTAAAAATTACTTTTTTTCTGGAGTCTTTAAATAATTTATATTTGTTTTTTTTTATTTTTAAATTTGTATCAAGAATAAAAACAATTGGCTGCCTAACTTTCGTATTTATATGAAGTTCCTTTCTTTTTAAACGAACATTAAGTTTTGGGTTATCATTAATAATAGTATCTGAGCTAGTAAGTATTCCACATGATGATGCTCTTAAAAATTGTACGTCTTTTCTAGACTTTGCATTACTTATCCATTTAGATTTCTTGCTGGATATCATGTTATTTGTGCTTAGTGCAGATTTTAGTGTTACGTATGGCAAATTAAATATCATTCTTTTATTAAAGCCTTTATTTAAGTCTTCGCATGTTTTTTCTAATACCCCAGTTTTAACTTTGATTCCATGTTTTTTTAAGAAACTAATCCCTTTACCGTTGACTTTCGGATTAGGGTCTTTTGTTCCGATAATAACTTTTTTGATGCCTGATTTTACTATCTCATTAACACAGGGGCCTGTTTTGCCAGTAAAAGAACAAGGCTCTAATGTTACATACAGCTTGGAATTACGATGAATTTTTGGTTTAAAATTTTTTAATGCATTAATCTCAGCATGTTCACAGCCAGATTTAATATGATATCCTTTTGAAATAATCTTATCTTTATGAACAATTACGCAACCAACATTTGGATTAGGGGATGTGCTAAACGAACCTTTTTTAGCTAACTTTGTTGCTTCAAGCATGAATTTAGAATTTTTAGAACTATTCTCCAATTCTATTTATTCTCTTCGATTAGCTTCATTTGTGCTTTATTCATCTCAGGTGAAAGATCTTTTTCTACTGTCTCAATAACATCTTGGAAAGCTTGAAGATCTTCAAAGCTGTAATAAACTGACGCAAATCTTATATACGCAACTTGGTCTAGTTTTCTAAGCTCTTGCATAACCAGGATACCGATTTTTTTTGAATCAATTTCTTTTTCTACACTCGATCTGATATTTTTTACAATATTGTCAATAGATTTTTCTATTAAATCGCTAGCTATAGGCCTTTTTTCTAGAGCTAAATAAAAACCTTTCTTAAGCTTATCTAAGTTAAAGGCTTCTCTTGCATTATCTTTTTTTACAACTCTGGGTAAATTAAGTTCGATTGTTTCATAAGTAGAAAATCGTGAGTTACACCTTAAACACTCTCTTCTTCTTCTTACCTGCAGGTTATCAGCAGTCAAACGCGAATCTACAACTTTTGTATCATTATAGTTACAAAAAGGACAATGCATTTTATCCTATAACCTATTTACTAGGCTGCAGCCGCCTTAGATTGAGATTTTCCATAGACTGGAAATTTTTTGCAAAGACCAACAACTTTATTTTTAACTTCGTTAATAACTTCGTCGTTATCCATGTTCTCAATAACATCACACATCCAATCTACAATATCTTTGCATTCAGCTTCCTTAAAGCCTCTAGTAGTTGGAGCTGGAGTTCCAACTCTAATTCCACTTGTTACAAAAGGTGATTGAGGATCGTTTGGTACTGAGTTTTTATTTACAGTAATGTTAGCCCTTCCAAGAGCAGCATCAACATCTTTTCCTGTAATACCTTTATCTATGAAGTCTACTAGGAATAAATGGTCATCTGTACCTCCAGATACGACTTTATATCCACGTTTAATAAACTGTTCAGCCATGGCATTTGCATTTTTTAGAATTTGCTGTTGATATTCTTTAAATGATGGTTGAAGAGCTTCTTTAAAAGCTACTGCTTTTGCAGCAATAACGTGCATTAAAGGACCACCTTGAGTGCCAGGAAAAACCATTGAATTAACTTTCTTTTCAATTTCCGGATTTGATTTACAAATTATGAATCCGCCTCTTGGACCTCGTAAACTTTTATGTGTTGTTGAGGTAACAATATCAGCGTAAGGGACTGGATTTGGGTAAACTCCTCCTGCTACTAATCCAGAAACATGTGCCATGTCTACAAAAAAGTAAGCACCAACTGAATCAGCTATATCTCTAAATCTTTGCCAGTCAAGTACTCTTGAGTATGCAGAAAAACCAGCAATAATCATTTTGGGCTTATGTTCTTTTGCTAATTGCTCAACCTCTTCATAATTGATTTCACCCGTATCAGGATTTAAACCATATTGATATGAATTATAAATTTTTCCAGAAAAATTAACCTTCGAACCATGAGTTAAGTGGCCGCCATGAGCTAAGCTCATTCCCAATATAGTATCATGAGGCTCAAGAAGCGCCATAAATACTGCTGCATTAGCTTGTGATCCAGAATGTGG
>MDTC01235860.1_pt1 | contig 14713 bp, 27 predicted proteins | sample 811181 | NCBI WGS metagenome assembly MDTC01 (sample SAMN05326644, study PRJNA326480) | marine metagenome | isolation source: seawater | place: Pacific Ocean: North | collected 2011 | reverse complement strand
TTCCCATCGGTTCTGTTCATCTAACACTTCACCAACTAAACGAAGCATAGGTAACTCTTTCAATACCTTTTTGGAAATCTGTGCTAGTTTCTTCTTGCCTTCTTCTAAAAGATTACCGAGTTTCTGATCTATTTGCCTAACTAGGTCAACAGCTCCTGTTGCGGTCACACCAAGCATATTTTTAAACTGATCCCATGCTTGAGGTGCTTTCTTAAAAAGTTCTATTAGTTGCTTCACTTTTTTCACGATGGAAAAGAACGATTTACGATTTGTGAAGTCTTGTTTGCTGTTCGCAGTCAAATGCTTTGCAATGACCTGAACCACTTCAAGTGATATATCGCTAGTTGTCGAAGCACTTTTGATATGAATAGTTTGCTTATATGCTTCAACACAAGCTCTACGAACCATATACTTTTGGACTAATAGCGTTTCCATAATGTTCTCCTTATCTAATTTGGGGGTAATAAAGAAACTACAAACATATAAGGGGTATGTATATTTTACTAGATAGAGAGGTACAATATGAGTGAACTTTCAGAGCACATATTGGACGACCCCATGAGAAACATATACTGGTCTCACTTGAAGATGATGAGGGCTTGCCCCCAACAGTATCTTTGGCATAAGGGACACTACAAACACGATTTAGGAGCGGGTTTTGGAAAACCAAAACCTCTACCCGATGAGTCTAAAGACTCTGAACACCATCAATTAATGGGTACTGTTCTTTCAAGAGTAGTGGAAGAAATATATGACCATGAACTATATCTTGATGGAGATAACATCCAACAAAGAGTTAGGGAGATCGTTGAGAAAGAATTTGCGATAGCTGAAAAGAGACACTATGTCATTTGGTCATACCTAACTAGAGAAGAAGCTATGGATGTATGCCAAAAAGGTGGACAAAACTTTCTTGAGCTTATGAAAGACCACAGGTTTTTAGGTAGTTATGCTAAATCAGAATTGAGAATGACTCCCCCGATGAACAAATACTTTAAAGTATGTGGGATTGCAGACTTAGTTTATCGGGATAGCGATAATAAGGTACATATTCTTGATGGGAAGAATGCTTCAACACCAATGAAGTATGAAGATGAAGATCAACTTAGATGGTATGCTCTTTGTTTTAGGTTGCAATACGGAAAGACTCCAGATCGCTTAGGCTTCTTCTATTTTAGATACCCTCGATCTAACCCTCCAGAAAAGCACTTCGCTGATAAAGATGCAGAATGGACTGGATTTGTCGAAGTCTCGATCACTGATGATGACATTCGCAGATTAGGTAAAGAAGCAATAGAAACCAATCGTGCAATCCATCGTGGAGTTTTTGAACCAAACCCCATTCCTAAGCACTGTACTTGGTGTAAGTTTGAAAACATCTGTGAAGAAAGACAGGCTCAAAAGAAGAGAAATGCGGCGAAAAGAGGTATGGGTAAAACAAAGACTCCAGACCCCACAACTCAAGGTGGTGGTTTTATTGACCTAAAGATGAAGTGAAATCATATAAGGTTAATATCACTAGATATGAAAGGAAGTTCAAATGGATCTTGAACAACTTGTAAATAAAAAACTTGATATAGAGCGTAGGAGAGAGAGACTTCTAGGTAAACTAGAAGCGGCTCGTTCAAGTTTAACTGAACTAGATAAAAGACTTGTTGAGAGAGGTATTGATCCAAATACCCTTGAAGCAGAAATCAATCGTCTTAAGCAGGAAAGACAAAACGCAATTACCGAACTTAACCAAGCTCTGATAGAAGCAGAGCAAGTAATCACTCGTATTGAAAGTAGAGTTGAAAGCCTATGAAAATTACAGTCTCCGTACAAGACTTAAAGGAAACCTTAAGCATTGCTCAAAGCACTTTGGGATCTCAAAAAGATATTACTTCACATTTTATCTTTCTAACTGAGAACACCGGTGTGAGTGTAATGTCTTGCTCACCCCCTCGTCAGTTTTCTAAGATTCCGGTTATCGGAGCAACAGTCCAAGATGAGGGTTCTTTTTCAATCGAAGGTAAACGATTGTTGACAAGTTTAAGTGCCTTATCTTCGGGAGTTATGGAAATCTCTTACGATGACGAGAGCAAAGTCGTAACATTGAAAACACCTAATGGTGAAGCAAGTGTGAGTTCTCTCGATCCAGAAGCATTCCCTCCGTGGAATGATAAGCTAACACAAGCTACCAAACTCAAAGATATTTCTTCTTCTGTTCTATATGACACACTTAACACAAATAGAAGATATGTCTCTCAAGATGATTCTCGCAGGCCAGAGCTTGCAATGCTCATTATTGAAAATGGTAAGTCTTTTGCTTGTGATGGGTTTATGTTAGGTATCGCTCGACACGATGACCTTAAAGACCTAGACATTAAAATCCACTTTAAAGATTTGTCTCCACTCATCAAGTTCTTAAAAGCGTATGACGGAAATGCGATTGAAATCCTTAATGGTGGACAAGCTACATTCTTTAAGGCAGAAGATGGAGCTTCTTTTGGAATCATGGACTTACCTTATAACTTCCCTCCGATCACCGCTCAATATGCAGATGCTTTTGAATGGATTCCTCGTAGGGTTTGGCGGTTGTCTAAAGAGAACTTCTTGAATGGTCTTTCGTTCGTTTCTGCATGGGCTGATGACACTGACTTTCGTGTTACATTCAAAGATCCAGAAGATGAAGCTCTTTTACCACCAAGTCTTGAAATGAAAGGTTGTAAAAGTACCTACAATCTTGAAGTTCCTAACTTTGAACATGAAGAGACTCCATTAAACGAGATCACAGACTTGTCAGATCTTATGTATGCTACACGCTTGCGTGAAGATGGTGAGGGTGATGACATTCCCTCATTTGATCTCAACTATATGTCAGTAAAAAAGGCTATTGAGATCTACGATAATATAATGGTCTTTGGGTGTACTAGAGAAGGCAATAAAGGCTATATGCTTTTCAAGTCTGATCAATCTTCTGGAGTACAAACTGTTTCTATTATAGGTTGGATGCTTTGATTTAATGAATAACTTAACCTCAAGATTCTATCGCTTAAAAACACTCAAGGAAAATTGCGAAAAACGCATTGATGATCTTGAGACTGAGATCGCATTCCTTGAACTTGATAAGGATAAGAAAACTGAGGCTGGTGTTATTCTTGACACCCTCGCTCAAGATGAGGTTGAGCGAGGTGTGTCTGCTTATATATCCCTCTTAGAAGAGGGTTTAAAAGCTATTTTCCCCGAACAAGAGGTCGGATTAACAGCCGAGATTACAAAGGTGAGAGGAAAAGTAGCTGTCAATCTTAAGACTACATTTAAAGGTCAAGATGGTCTTGAGATAGAGGGTGATGGATTAAACGCTTTTGGTGGGGCTGTGACCACAATCCAAAGCCTTTTATTAAGGATTTCTCTTATCCTTAAGAGAAATCTAAGACCTGTTCTCATTCTTGATGAAACATTCCCTGCTGTAGATGAAAGCCGAGTAGAGATTTTAGTCGATTTTCTCAAAGTCCTCTGCCAACGATTGAATATGGATATATTGTGTATTACACATGATCCTACCATCGCTGATAACTGCGATAGGGGTTATAGGATAACCCCTAGTAAAAGCGGTGCGACTTTAAAGAGAATAAAATGAAGAAACAAGGTGCAGTTAGACATAAACTAAAGCAAGTTAAGCACCGACTTCTTAAGAAAGCCATTCGCAATGGTATGTCGAAGAAGCCTTGCAACTGCTCTCACTCTGGTCAAGTGAAAGGGAACGCTAACGATCCCCTTTTTTATGTGTGCTTACTGGACTCAAGTAAACCCAAAGAGTGGGATGGAGTTATATGCGACCCCTCTGTTCCAAACAACTGTCCTTTTTTTAAACCCCATAAAACAGAGCAAGAAATCAAAGAAGAGTTTGAAACTGAATTTGACTCCCTCATAAAAGAGGGAGACATGGGTAAGATAGCTACTAAGTATTCCGATGTAGCCGCTCTGTTATGGGTGCTTGCTGATAGCACAGATGAAACTGAGGATGATGATGATGATTGAACCTCAAGTATTTCTTGGTGATTGTTTAGATTTGCTAGATACCATAGAAGATAATTCCGTATCAGCTATGATCTCAGACATACCTTATGGTATCAACCTTGATGATTGGGATGTTCTCCACAAAAATACAAATACCGCTTTATTAACAGACCAAGAAGAACAAGGTACTGCTTTCAAAAAAAGAGGGAAGCCATTAAACGGATGGAGTTCTTCTGATAAAAACACAGGTAATGAGTATGAAGAATGGTGTCGAAAATGGATCTCAAAAAGCTACTATAAGTTGAAATCTGGATCTTACGCTCTCATCTTTAGTTCAAGAAGAAATATACATCATGTCATAAATGCGTTTCAGAAAGAAGATTTCATCTTTCGTGATATTATCTCTTGGGAAAAGTCATCTGCACACCATAGGGCACAACAAGTCTCAAAAGTCTTTAGTAAAAGAAACGATAATGAAAACGCAGAAATGTGGGATGGTTGGAGAATAGGAAATCTAGCACCTATGTGGGAGCCGATTCTTGTTTTTATGAAGTCTTATCCCATAGGGTCTACATTAACAGATTGTATTAGGGATAATGAAGTTGGGGCTATGGACACTAGAGTGCTTTCAAAAAACATCATCAAGTCTGGATTTTCTAAACAAGAACAAAAGATACATGAAGCTCAAAAACCAATTGGACTTATCGAAACACTTGTAAAATTGGTAACAAAAGAGAACCAAATAGTTTTAGACCCATTCTTAGGTTCTGGAACTACTGCTGAAGCGTGTTTGTGGCTTAATAGGCATTGTGTAGGCTTTGAAAAAAATGAGCATTACTTCAATGCTTTATCCAAAAGATTAGAACACGCTAAAAAAAGTAAAGAGATGAGTCTCTTTCTCTGAGGATGATAATGATGATTGAAATAGTTGAACTACAAGTTAAAGGTAAGACCCCTGTTTTCATGGAAGTCGAAGTACCGCCTAAATGTATGCCCTTGTTAGTTGGAAACCCTAAAGGAGAGGGATTACTTAAATGGGTAGAGAAACCATCTAATAGAGAATCTGTTCTCACATGGGGCATAGAAGCGTCTGTTAATGATATTTTAGAAGCTATGTTAGGTCTAGCCTTAGACCGTAGTGAAAAAGATCAATGGGGCATAAAACAAGACTCATTCACTAATGCAGAGCAAAGAATGAATGAGTTAGGTATAGATGAGATTGCAACCACCAATAATATAGTCCACCCGAAAGACCCCTCCATGTTAGGAACAGTCATTGTGGCGGGTGGGAAATGCTTTCCTGTGATTCACAATGTGAGTCGAGGACTCTGCGTTTTACCCTAACTCGCTTTTAGGTGTCAAAACAAAGCTCTTACGCTTTGCAAGGTTGCGTTGGCGATTACGCTCTAACACCTCACGCTTGAGTCGTTTACGCTCTGCACGATCATGTTCCATTTTCCTCATGTGGATAAGGTTCTTCTCATTCTTAGCAGACATGAGTATCATCTTAGCAAAAGAATCTGGATGATTAGTAGACACCAACTGACTGTTTCTCACTATGTTGGCTACGAAAGTCATAGGGGAGTCCATATACTCATTCTCAATTGTAATCGTAGACTTAGCGGTTATGTGGCGATTGACACGACCCAACTTAGTTGTAGCCTTAAATGTGTATTCACCAAGACAAAACACACCAAATAACTCACCATCAACAATCTCAAACTTAGAGTCATCAGATAGTTTATGAATCTGATATTGAAACTCATTAACCCATTCAAGGTAGACCTTAGCAACATGGGATTGATACTCTCTGTCTCTTTTGTCAGATTCTTTCTTTGCTTTAGCTGAAAGTGCTTCTGATTCTGCTTTTTCTCTTTCAAATCGTAAACGATTTCGTTCATTGAGAGAAAGTGTTGGACTTGGAAGTTGTTGTTCAGTCTTTCGGAACAAGTTAAATAAAAATCTCATTTTTTCTCCATTTGGGGAGTGGTAGGTTCACCCTATAGGAATGAAGAGTAACTTGTGGTTCAATAGTTTTGGTTCTCCCAAGTCGCAGTCCTACCACGCTTTTCAAGACTGTCAGAAACAGTCTTCTTATCTGAGATCATAGGATAAGCACTATCGGATGTTATTGGATATACTGCGTCTGCTCTAGCTGTGTAGGTATCTCTCTGCGGCCAATAACCATATCGAGTCTCTGGCCATGAAGCAGGTACACCCTCTATAGGGAACTGATAACGAATATCTCCACTATCTAAGTACGCTATATTAAACATTTGTTGTAAGACATTACCTCGATTAGAGGGCATATTCACTGCACCACATGAGTATCTATCGTTATTAGGTTTCACGATGAAGTCTTTCTGAGACACAATAGGACTTGGTCCAATCCAAACCTCATAGGAATGTTCTTTGCGTCTACCACGATCTTCTTGAGAAATCCTACGCTCACCATCATTTGGTCCAATGATAATGTCATACGGACCATCATACCCACCTTTGATCCCTGTGCCAAAACAAGTCTTACATAAACTGTCTGGCTGCTTGCCATACTTAATAGTCTCTTTGTTAAACGCCGTACAATAACAAGGAATACCAACGACTCTGCGAGTAAACAACTTAACTCGCTCTCCACCTTGTTCAAGAATCCAGTTGTTTCTACGAATACCCTCTCTCCACATATAATCTACCTTTTCAAGTTCTCTATCTGAAAAAGGTTTACAGTGTTCTAAAGGTGTTTCATGTAAAATACCTGTTTTCGGATCTTCTGCTACAGTAGCGATACGATAGAAATCTCTCTTGTCTGTACCCATCCTCAAACGACTCTGAGGATCATAACCTATATAACTAATAGTTACTACAGTGTTGTCATCTATAGTTGGTGGAAGACTTGATTCTGTTAAAGTGATTGCATCAGGTTGTGGTCTACCTGTGAAAAATAAAGTAACCTCACCGAACTCACCTAGAACTCGACTTGTAGGAACAATAACTCCGTTAATCATTACGATTACATCTCTAGGTGAATCGGCAGAATCGTTGATACTATTTTGTTTAGCTATAGGGAACTCCACTTGAAACCTAAACGGATCTTCACCCTGTGTTCCTTTAGAAATCCACTTGTCATCTGTAATCACTTCATCATTAACTGCAAAAGTGTCAATACGATCCCTATATATCGTTCCACCTATAGGGGTTATATTTACCCTACGATACGGACCTCGATCAGAACTACCAGAACGATATATATTCACACCACGAATAATCCAACCCTCATTGCCATGTAAAAGTGAGGGATTATCCCAATGAACATCTATTTCCCCTCTAGCGAAGGGAGATATGGCATTTGTATTTCGTGGTGGAACAGGCCAAGGACTTCTAGTGTCATACCAACCATGTTGTGTTGTCATAATGATAACCCCCTTATAAGTGGTTTTACTTATAGGAAGATCATAAATGACTTATTACTTAACGATTCAGAAATAGTCTTCATCGTTCCACACACTAATATAAGCATTTGCAATCAAGTAGTCTCCATCAACATCTTCGATTTCAATCTCGGTAGTCATACGAGTTCTAGGGTCACTCTCAAGAAAATGACCAAGTTCCTCGCTGTAAGTGTCGGTCATATCCCAAATGTCATAAAATCCACTATCCTGAATCTTTTCGGGAGTTCCATCCAAATTCATTTCTTCGGGGTAGAAGTCATTAAGAAAAGGTTGGAGATCATCTCTAGTTACTTCTTGCCTAAAAATCCTAGACAGCTCTTTACAGATAGGTTGTAAAGGTACTTTATATGCCAATTCAATACTAGCGGTGAACCTATGTCCATGACGATCCCCTTCAAAGTTCTCTTCGGCCCTTCTATCTGGAATGTAGTTTTCCAACATCTCATCTCGTAGGATTTCGTGGACTTTCTTTTTATCTGCGTTTGAAGCTCTCTCAAAAAGAGTTTTTTCTTTCGCAGATTGTTTCTCAAGACGAGCAATTCTCATCTCAAGACTGCGAATAGTTTCAGAAGCTGATCTTCTCATGGTTTATTCTCCATTTAGGTTAAGGCAAGATTAATAATGGTAAGCTATAAATAAACTACAAATGAAAAAAGCCTATCCTCTCATGTAAAGAAGATAGGCTCTTTTAAGTCGATCTTATCAACCATTAAAGGTTGTATAGGTTAATCAACCCTCGTCTGTTGTAGTCTCTTCAGCACTAGCTTCGCTAGAATCACCATTAAGGATAGCTACAACCTTGCCATCCTCTTGAATCTGCCACGGTGCGTCTTCTGGAATCTCTAGTCGTTGACGAGCTGAAGCAACGACTTCCTGTGCTTGTGCTTCATTACGCTCAATCTGAAAAGCTAAACGAGTCTTACGAAGTTCTAACTGACCCAACTGATTCAATAACTGATTAGCGTTCTGTCGAAGTTGTGAAATAGTGTTCATTTCCTCTTCGGTGAGATTGCCTACTTCTTGTGGCTCTTGTGCTTGTGTGTCTGACATCTTGATCTCCTTGTTTTTTAATCAACAGACGATTGAGTTTATATGTCGTATCGTACAACTCGTCAACTTCTTCTTTCAAGGATTGAATCAGTTGAGTCTGTTCTGAAACGACATTATGTTCTACCATGACCTCATCTTCTTTAAGCACAATTTTTTTAGATACAACCACTTTTTCAGAAAAGCTAAGAATACTAACTACACAGATCGTGAAAACGAGGATTAAGGCTACCTTTTTCATTGGGGGTTTCTACCTTGTTGCCTTAACACCCATTGATAAACTTCACTCATCATTGCGTTCTGCTTATTTAGATCAGACCTCATCTGACGCAACTCTTGGCTATTTAACTGGACTTGATTGAGATCCCCCTCAATCTTTTCTATCTTACGCTCAATCTTATTTACTCTCTCTTGTTGCATTACTATGGTTTGTTCCATTAACTTTTGCTGGGTACTCATACTCAATATGTACATGAGTACGGGTATGATGATGATAGATAATATCTTGAAGCCCCACTCTAATGTACTTTTCATTGATTCAGACATAGCCATAGTTACACACTCCCTACGAAAAAAATTTATAGTATTCTCTAAAAATAGAGATATATAAAAACTATCAAGAATTACCCCTAGACCAATATCTTCTTATATCTTCCCATATTGTGTCCAACCCTAAAGAAAAGATCGTGTCCGTATCCTCATTTTCAAATTGACCTTCTAAACCCACACGATAGCAAATCACTTGATCACTATTCAACTCTACCAGATATAGACGCACTATCACTCCATCTAACTTCAAGTCAGATACCCTATTTAGCGGAGAAGATGGAACATAATCCATCTTCTCAAATCCAGACTCCACCAGTCCGAGAACTAAACTCAAATAGCGATCCTCGACACTAATGTCATCATACCGACTTAAAAAGTCTTCTGACCAAACCCTACGATTGTTTCTTTTCTCTGTAATAGACATTTGGCATATATTTCACCTCCTCATGCCTATTACTTCATCTTATTTAATGATTACCACATTTACTTGGTCAACTCTACCAAAACGACCACCACAACACACTTTAAGAGTATCATCTCCCACAGGGGAGACACGAATACCGTACTCTTTAACATAAGTACCAGAACAACTCTCTCCAATACAACCCCAATACCCAATTTTTTCTTGGTCTATTCCCTCGATACTTAAATAACCAATGTGTTCACCAAGTTCAACTTCTGGACATTTTGTCTCATAAACTTCACCATGTTCTTCAACGCAACCTAATGCAAATAAAAATAAAACCAATAATCTCAACAAAGCTAGACGCTCCTTTTAATGTTTAATGTTTAATGTTCAAAGATAGAAAAACCTACTCGTGGAATCGAACCACCTTCTCTATAATCCCGAATCGAAAAAAAAGACTTGAGCTGATCCGTATTTCCTTCAGCACAATCAGAGAAACCACCGAGGTTGTAGGTAGAGGTTGGCACGAAGCGAGGGGAAACTTCGTCCGACCTTAAAGCCACATGAGGGAGTCGAACCCACCACCACATCAGAACAACAGCGAATTATAAAACCGTTGTTCGTTCACTAACAACATAAAGCTAGATGTGAGACACCAATCGTCTATGGCATAATGTGTTATATGACTCGCACTAAATAAGTTGCCCTTATTTTAACTCCCTTACGAGCATCAAACTCGGCACTCGTAAGTTTTAAATGATGTCCACAAACTTCATCCTCACTGTGAATGACTAAACCACCTGTTGGATAAGAGTATAAAACCTCAACCTTACCAGGTATTTCACCCTCTGGAATCTTATCCAACAACTCAATCAGATTGTGATCTTCAAAGATTCCTTTTAGGTCTGTAGGCACTTCTTCTTGACTCTCATATTTACGAACTAACATCTTTAACTCCATTTATAATCTTACGCTGTTTAAATTCATGTTGTACATTCCCGTAAAATTCACGAACACAAAACAAAAAGTTGTCTACAAATTCATTCGTGGACACATCTTTAAATTTCTTTTTCTCATAATGAAAACCAAAGTCATCGTACTTGAAAGCAACTACCTTAGTTTCAAAAATATACTTCACATGGAAAGAGCTATCGTTCTTATGCGACCAACCCCAATAATCCTTCGATTCAATAAACCCACACTCTAGTACAAGTATCTCAAACAAATCTGCTTCGCTGATACAACTAAACTTAATGTCGATGTGTGGATTACGAACCCTCTGATTCTCTTCTTTTATGGTCAAAGTATACTTACACATGATCTACTCTTACCTTTGTATAGTTATCCCAAGCCATGCGTATATCTCCCCACAAAGCACGAGGTACTAAAACCTGTTCTTCTACACAGCCCACAGCACTTTCCACACTAGCAAACCATTTATCGCCCTTTTTCTTCACATAGAGGAAAGGGTCATTATCATCACGGTTCCTCACCCGATAATGCAATATCTTACTTACCGTTACTCCGTTCTCATTAAATATATTTTCTAACATATTATTATGAGTCCAACCTATCTCTTTTAAGGAATCTACAATCAAAGTATCAATCTCATCAGTGTAGCCCTTTAAAAGACTAAACGAATCTAAGATACGATCATTCTCATTTGTACGACACCAAGACCTCTTGCCTTGTTCGTTAATGAAACTGTTCATCTCACTACCCTAAAACAATACGAAGTTGTAAGTTTCTTTGAGAAGCAGAACCCTCAATCGAAACACCCTTAACATCGTATTTGCAGATGTACTTTAAAAACTCCCTCACCTCTGTGATTACCTTACTTGGTTGAATACCTAACAGATCAAGTCCGAAAGTGTAAACATTACCCTCAACCACCAAATCACTCACGCCAACAAAATGTGTTCCCTTAATCATCTCATCAAAAACAACTTCCAAGTCTCTCTGTAAATCTTTCATCTTAAATCCTTTCAAAAAAAACTACACTCCCCTGTTAAGAAGAGTAACTATCCTCCAGCCAGACTCTTTCTCCAAAGATCACGAATGTAATCCCACAGATAATGTAGTTCTTCATCACCCCAACAAATGGTCGCACTCCTAACCCAACCATTTCCTTTGCAATGATAATTCGTGTGTATTCCTTCCTGATCTAAATTAATAAAAACCCTACCCTTTAAAGAGTATTCCCACCATAACCTCTCTATTGTGAAACCACGATCAGATAAAAGACCGCCCACCATCTTCCGTAGCTCAATCTCACAATCCAAGTTATATAAAACCTCTAACCCCTTAGCACTCCAGTTTACACTTCCCTCAAACCTTTCCAAGTATTCGCTTGGATCTATCATTTGGAAAACTCCCATGCTTCACGAATGATCTCAAAAATATTCTCCATGTCTATCACTGTCTTTTCAAAAGTACCACTCTTTACCACCCACTTGTACTCTGAAGTAGCAAACGGACAAACCGACACACGACCACCATCAATAGACAAACAATATTTACAAAGACAATCGTAGGCATTGACATAAGTAGTGTAATCACCCTTTTTTAAACCCAGTTCACCTTCAAAGACCGTATCAAGAAAAAGCCAGTTTGAGTATTCCTCATTCCTGTAATAACGATTAAACTTCTCCGCAAGGTAAACCGTCTTCTTCCATTGACGCTTACCATTGACTATCTCTGTGTATTGTTCAGTCATCTTTCAACCCCCCTATACATTTCGTTGAGATCACAACTCAACCTAGATTTAAAACACTCGTAAATGTTATCCCAAAAGTTTAAAGGGTCAACATCACACCCATCTAGGTAAACCCAATTTTCATCAATGTCATACATGATGTTAAAAGTGCTGTCTTCGTAAACATCTACTCCAATGTCGAAAAACTTACCGTCTTTTCCTTTCTTTCTCCAAGAAGAAGGCATCACAAAAGTCTCTAATACAGGGTCAAGTCCAAAGCCCGACTCCATTAAACCCCTCTTGACCATAGATAGAACTAAGTCTGGATCGTTCTTTAACCAAGACTTAGACTTATCTGTCCAAACAACTCGACCATTGACCACTTCTGTAAGTTTTCTGACTAACATTAGTCTGTTCTCCTTTAAGCGGGGAGAATACCCAATGCGTTTAAAACAAAACCCTTACACTCTTTAAGAGTGTTCTCACAGAACACACCCAAATGCGTTGGCTCTCCATTGGAGGGGAATACCCACGCCTCATACCTTGAGTGAGACTTACAATGACCACCACCACTCGTACTCCAACGCTCAACTGATCCAATACGCTCTCCCTTTGAGTTCAATAACCATGTCTCACTCGCATAGCGGTAAGTGATTTGAAGATCACTATCAAACTGTGAACCGGCAGAGAGGTCTTCCATTCGTGTCCATTTCATTTTTGTTCTCCTTTCAAGAGAGTTAATAACTTTCACCCTATAGGAATGAAGAGTAACTATCTCAGTCTATACCCCACTCTTTAACTAACTTCTCCACCTTGTACTCTCCCCTACAACAAGCGTCATAGTGGCATAACCTCTCCCACTGTTGACGAATACCTTGCCACATATCCTTTAACAGATACGCTTTACTGTTATGTTGAAGCATACACACCCCTATAAGCGTGTCCTCTGAAAACTCCATGACCTTACCGTCTACTACCTTGCCGACAGTAGGCGAACTCCCATCACTAAACTTTACTCCAACTGCCGTGTCTAAACTGATCATTAAAAGGCTCATATCATCATTGGAAGGCTTTATTGACTTAGGGAGATGTAAATCCCAAGTCTCATAGTCTTCTCCTACTTCAACATAATGAACGAAACCACAATCTTCTAGTTCTGCTATTAAGTCTGCTCGACTTATAACACCATCAAAGGCGTCCTCTCGCCAAACTTTCTTACCGTTCTCTGGTATAGTCAACTTTGTTGCTTTCATTTCTGCTTTCCTCCCAAGAGTTCATGGTTATCCCAAACAGACCTTACATCTTCTATGATCCGTGATACAAAGTCATATAGGTCATACTCTCCACCTATGTTATGTGTTGCGTAAAAATCACCACGCTCTATGCTCAAGATATAAGGGTGTTCTCTCCAAAAAACGCACAATGGAGATACACTGTGATCGTAATCAGTTGAACTGTGAACATACTTTTTTACCCTACCCCCATCTTCTAACTTAAAACCTAACTCACCAAGCAACTTATCATAGAACACGACAAATTCCTTCCCCTGCATTCTCGTTCCTCGACAAGATGGATTGGCTACCCTCTTTCCATTTTCTTTTACTGTGAAGTTCATGACTTATCCCACTTTCTACCTGCTCTTATATGTTCTGGAGTGATGTCAGCTAAGGTCATCGGTTTCTTTCTCTCCTCGATCAAAACAGCAACCTCTTTGATCACATCTGAGGTCCAATCAAAGATTTTATTTCGGTCATATATCAAAACACAAACCTCTGAGGGTCGAGTTAAAGCCGCCTCTTCACGAATGTCCATGTACTCGGTTCGCAAAACCTTGACTAACCCATCAGATACATCGCTTAACGCAATACAATGAGCTACACGGTTATCACTTCGGGCATGGAAAAAAGACTGCCCTTTCTTCCTACCTTGAAGCTCTTTTACTTGATTTTCAAGGTCTTGTATCTTGTCCAATAAATACATATCTGTTCTCCTTTCAAGATTACATAAATAAGGGGTTACAAAATCGACCCCAAAAAATTCAAACGCAAATAATATGCTGATACACTTATCTAAGATTACTTTTTCAAAAAACACATATATAAGATCATAACCTCTGGAAACCTAACCTCATAAGACATCAACCGAAGCGACTAACAACACTATCAACTGAAAGTACACCACATACTTTCTATACAAATAAGACCACACACCTGCACCAACAACCTCTGCTGTCATATCCATCAAGTCTTGATCCTTCATGATCTCCCTAAGCACCTCCTCAGCGTCCATTGTCTCACGATAATTCGGTAGCTTCTCCTCTAACCTCTTACGAGCTTCCATTGAACTCCTATAGTCAAAGTATAAGATCAGCGTGTATATCAAACACGACACCGTTAAGACTACACACGCTAGGAGATGATGGTCATACAGATACGCTCCCAATAAAATGAAGCACACCTGTAGCCCATACATCAACCTCTCTTCCATTGTTATGTTCCAGTCCATTTGTATCTCTCTTTACGATGGGGGATAGAAAATCAACCCCAAAAAATTCAAACTCAAATAATA
>MDTC01082046.1_pt1 | contig 14714 bp, 10 predicted proteins | sample 811181 | NCBI WGS metagenome assembly MDTC01 (sample SAMN05326644, study PRJNA326480) | marine metagenome | isolation source: seawater | place: Pacific Ocean: North | collected 2011 | reverse complement strand
TGTGCATGATCGCCTAACCGATTTGATCGTTTTTAATAATCAAGGTAGCGGAATGGGCTACAGTCCGCTTGATTGGGAGTTCAATGCTGGTGAAATAGACGGTCTACAAATCTCACCAAAAGTCGGCTTAGTATATAAACCAAAAGAGAACCAAAATTTCCGATTAACTTGGGCTACGGCTTTTAACACCCCAACTAACCAAGCCTTGTTCCTTGATATATTTGTAACAAGGGTGTCTGTGTTTAAAGTCTATGCAAGGGGCGCCAATGGTGGATATGTCTTTCCGCGAGATTCTGTGGGTAACCCCTATTATTATAGACCGTATACTGGTGAATATGAAATCATAGACACGAGCAATGCTATTTTATTTTATCCATCTACAGATCCAAAATTTGAAGGGTTTTACGGACAAACAGTTAAAGACCTTCCAGAAATTGAACCGGAAGTTGTAAGAACATGGGAGCTTGGATATAAAGGAAGATTAAATGACCGTCTATACGGTACTCTTGATATTTATACGAGCCACTATAGTAGTTTTGTAAGCCCAGTAACTTTTATAACACCCATTGTTATACCTAAAGACGTTCTCGAAAAAGATTATAATAACAATGGAGACATTAATAGAATTGAAGATGTTGTTAATAATAACATCGTTGATCAAGACGACTATGAAACATCATTTGATCATTGGCAAGATGATATCTTAGGCATCACCGCAATGGATACCATCGCCAGTTATACTCCTCCCGTAGTTGTGGGGTATATTAATTATGGTGAAGTTGATTTATGGGGTTTTGATGCAAGCCTAACGGGTTTAATTAATTTAGAGTGGTCCCTAGATCTAACCTACTCTCACTTGGGAATGACTGAGTTTTTAAACCCTATTACAAACTCAGTTGATCCAATAAATGCACCACGACACAAAGCCGGAATGAAGCTTCAATATAGCCCAACACGTAAACCGTTTACAGCTTCGTTAAACGCAAGGTATGTGGATGGTTTTAAATGGTCATCTGGAATTTACTTTGGCGATATTAAGCCCTATACTATGTTTGATTTTCATTTGGGTTATGAGTTTAATGATAATTTGAAGGCAAATTTTACAGTATCAAACTTGCTGGATCATAAACACATAGAAATCGTTGGTGGTCCATCAATTGGTCGGGTTATTCTATTGAGACTACAAACAAAAATATAATTGTTATACTACCATCCACGATTGTTTGTTAACCATAGCGATCTGTAGTTCCACAATCCCATTAGACCTTATAAGCATCTTTCTATAGCAGAAAAATATTAAATTCTATGAACTAGAATAGAGTTTCGGAGATTTAATATGCCTCAAAATGCATATATATTTGATTCTATAAGAACACCCAGAGGTAAAAAAAAGAATGGGGCTCTTCATGAAATTACACCAACTGATTTATTAGCTAAGTTAATGATTCACCTACAAAAAAAACATGCCCTCGACACGGCGCAAGTGGATGATGTTATTGTGGGTTGCGCCACCCCAGTTGGAGACCAAGGGGGTAATATTGGAAAAACGGCTTCACAATACGCTGGGTGGGATGTTGATGTTCCGGGTATGCAATTAAATCGTTTTTGTGCTTCAGGTTTAGAAGCAATCAATACCGCCGCAATGAAAATACGTTCAGAGTGGGAAAGTTTAATAGTTGCTGGAGGTATTGAGTCAATGTCTCGTGTGCCAATGGCTTCAGATGGCGGCTCTATGGCATTCGAACCAAAAGTAAACATGGATACAAGTTTTGTTCCTCAGGGTATTGGAGCAGATTTAATAGCCACCATTGATGGCTTTAGTAGAAAAGACGTAGATAACTTTGCACTAGAATCACATCAAAAAGCTTTAAACGCCACAAAGAATAAACTCTTCCGTTCGATTGTTCCAGTAGAAGACCAAAATGGGCTATTGCTACTTGATCACGATGAACACATCAGAGCAGATAGCTCATTAGAAAGCTTAAACGATCTCAAACCGTCTTTTGAAACAATAGGTGAGCTTGGATATGACGCTGTTGCTCTTAGTAAATACCCTCAAGTAGAATCTATTAATCATATACATACAGCGGGTAATTCTTCTGGAATTGTGGATGGAGCTTCTCTTACGCTAATTGGTTCTCTCAAAAAAGGGCAGGAAGCTGGACTAAGACCGAGAGCAAAAATAATCGCCGCAGCCACTGTTTCAACAGAACCAACAATCATGCTTACTGGTCCAGGTCCCGCCACAAAAAAAGCGTTAAAAATGGCAGGAATGCATATAAATGATATTGATCTAATAGAAGTTAATGAAGCATTTTCTTCTGTTGTCTTGAGGTTTATGAAAGATCTCCATATCGAATCTCTAGATAAAATAAATGTTAACGGGGGGGCAATTGCAATGGGACACCCTCTTGGTGCAACTGGGTCCATGTTAATGGGCACTATTATAGATGAGCTCGAAAGAAGAAATTTAAATACTGGTCTTGTAACACTTTGTGTCGCAGGTGGAATGGGAATCGCAACCATTGTAGAACGAACATAAGCAAGGCAAATTGTGGCATTTAAATACGAGAAAGACCAAAACAATATTGTAACCCTTACCATGGATAGGAATGGGAAGTCTACAAATATTATTAACGAAGACTTTACTCTATCATTAATCAAGAACATGGAAAGAATTGAGTCTGAATTAAATATACAGGGAGTCATTTTAACATCTGCAAAAAAAACTTTTTTAGCAGGAGCAGACCTACAAATTCTTTACGAACAAATAGATCCTAAAACTTGTTTTGATATTGTAGAAACCGCTAAAAATATTATGCGCAGATTCGAACTAATCAACAAACCTGTCGTTGCTGCTATAAATGGTACAGCCATTGGTGGGGGTATGGAGCTAGCCCTTTGTTGTAACTATCGGATCGTCATAGATAATCCAAAAGCAATCTTTGGTTTTCCAGAAGTGAACTTAGGAATCTTACCTGGTGGCGGTGGTATAACGCGCCTAACAAGAATGATTGGCATAGAAGCGTCTATCCCTTTCCTTGCTAAAGGTAAACAAACAAAGGCTGCGGATGCAGTTAAATACGGTTTAATGGATGAGCTTGCGTCTGATCATGATGACATGATGATAAAAGCACGATCATGGATTCAAAAAAATAGCAAACACCAGCAACCCTGGGATCGAGCCGATTTTAAATTCCCCGGTGGAACCGCACAGCACCCGAACATCGCAAAAATACTTGCAGTTGCCCCTGCTGTACTACACAAAACAACCCGGGGAAATTATCCAGCCCCCGAAGCTGTTTTAAGCGTTGCTGCTGAAGGATCTTTAGTCGATTTTAATACCGCAAGCAAAATAGAAACTCGCTTCTTTGTAAAACTAGCAACAGAACAAACATCAAAAAACATGATGAATGCATTCTGGTTTCAAATGAACAAAATAAAACAAGGTGGGAGCCGACCATCCAATGTTTTACCAACACATGTCTCTAAAGTTGGTGTTCTTGGGGCCGGTCTTATGGGCCACGGCATTGCCTACGTTAGCGCATTGGCAAATATGGATGTTGTTATGATAGACACAACACAGGAGAATGTTGAAAAAGGCTTTCAGCGCATAAAAGATATCTTTCTCAGTGGAGTTAAAAGAGGGTTGCTAACAGAAAAATTTGCTAAAAAAACATTAAAAAGAATAACCGCAACAAGCGACTATTCTTTGCTTCAGGGTTGTGATTTAGTTATTGAAGCTGTTTTTGAAGATCAAGATTTAAAAGCACAAGCAACATCTAAAGCCGAAGCGGTGATGGACCCCGATGGTGTTTTTGCATCAAACACATCCACAATTCCTATTACAAGTTTAGCACAAAAATCATCACGTCCAGAAAATTTTATAGGCATACATTTTTTCTCCCCAGTACATAAAATGAAACTTGTTGAAATTATTAAAGGGAAAAAAACAACGCCCGAAACTTTAGCAAAGGCTTTTGATTTTGTTTTAAAACTAAAAAAAATACCCATCGTTGTAAACGATAGTCGCGGCTTTTATACATCTCGCGTCTTTGAAAAATACACATGTGAAGGGATGGCCATGCTAGGCGAAGGCCAAAGCGCCCAGACTATTGAAGCTGCAGGAAAACAAGCCGGGTTTCCTGTTGGCCCACTAGCCGTAATTGATGAAATTAATATTGCGCTTGCGGCCCATATCCGAACTCAAACATGGAAAGATCTCGAACGCAAGGGGATTAAAATTGAAACCGGCCCATGGGATCCCGTTATTGATATCATGACAAAAACGGTAAAAAGAACAGGGCGAGCTGGTGGTGGTGGGTTTTATGATTACCCCCACAATAGAGCAAAACACATCTGGAGTGATATCAAAAAATATTTCCCTCTAGCAGAGAAACAGATGACACAACAAGAGATGATTGACCGATTATGTTTTGCTCAAGTAATTGAAGCAATTCGTTGCTATGAACAAGGTGTGTTAACATCTGTCCCAGACGCAAACATTGGGAGTATCTTTGGTTGGGGGTTTCCCGGGTTTAAGGGAGGGGTTCTTCAATTTATTAACGACTATGGCATTTCTCGGTTCCAAAAAAGAGCCAATGAATTATCAAAGAAATATGGAAATCGATTTTCCCCACCAAGGCTTTTAGAAGAAATGATTAATTCTGGAAAAACCTTTTAATCTTTTCTTTGTAAATGCTTTATCCTGAAGTAAAGATTAAATTGAATTAGTAAAAATATGGATAAAAATAAAAAAATTAGAATCGGCTGCGCTTCAGGGTTTTGGGGTGATACGTCTACCGCTGCTGCTCAGCTAGTGAAAAGTGGTAAGATTGACTATTTAATATTTGATTTTCTAGCTGAAGTCACAATGTCAATTTTAGCAAGAGCTAAGCTGAAAAATGCCGATCTTGGGTATGCAACAGATTTTGTCGATCAATTGGCCCCTCTCTTAGAAGAAATAAAAAACAAAAACATTAAAGTGTTATCCAATGCCGGTGGCATAAACCCAGAAGCCTGCCGGTTAGCTTTAAAAAAACAAGCAGATAAATTGGGTATTACACTAAACATTGCTGTCATACGCGGAGACGATCTATCACAAAATATTCCAAACTTAAAAAAACAAGGGGTTGTTGATATGGACAGCGGTCAACCGCTACCCGATTCATGTTTAAGTGTTAATGCATATTTAGGAGCACCTGCGCTTGTAAAAGCGCTTGAGCAAGAAGTAGATATCGTTATCATTGGTCGGTGTGTAGACAGCGCCATGGTCCTTGCTCCATTAATGTATGAATTTGGTTGGGAAGAAACAGACTATGATCTGTTGGCGTCTGGAAGCCTTGCTGGTCATATTATTGAATGTGGGGCGCAGTGCACAGGAGGTAATTTTACAGATTGGGAAAAAGTCTCTGGTTATGAAAATATGGGTTTCCCTTTTGTAGATGTCTATAAGAATGGCGATTTTATCGTCTCTAAACCAAAGAATACCGGAGGCTTAGTAAACTTTGGTACCGTTTCAGAACAGTTTTTATATGAAATTGGTAACCCATCAGAATACATCTTGCCAGATGTTATTTGCGACTTTACTAATGTAACAATTAATGATTTAGGATCAAATCAGGTTCTGGTTAAAGGCGCAAGAGGTTTCCAGCCAACCAATCAATACAAAGTATCGGCAACCCACTTAGACGGTTATCGAGTCGCCGGAACCTTGGTCATTGGTGGCAAAGATGCACCGCGAAAAGGAGAAATTATTGCAAATGCTATACTCAAAAAAACTAGTGCTATATTAGAAGATCGGGGGCTCTCCCCTTTCACAAAAACATCATATGATTTATTGGGCGCTAATTCTATTTACGGCCCCGATGATTTAGACACAAACGCTAAAGAAATTGTTTTAAGAGTTCTGGCCAGACACCCAGAAAAAAAGGCATTAATGATTTTATCAAAAGAGATGGCCCAAGCCGTAACCGGAATGCCTAGTGGTGTCATCAATTATTTAGGTGGCCGGCCAACAGTATCGCCTTCAATAAATTTATTTTCTTTTTTATACCACAAAGATAGCATCTCTTTAGCCGTTGATTTTCATAACCAATCTATTCCTGTAAAAACTCAATCCGTGGATGAAACTGTCCATCACCCATTAAATATCAATACTGGTGATGATATTAATGCAATACCAGCAACCACAACATCAACTCCTCTAATAAATTTAGCCTATGGAAGAAGCGGAGACAAAGGTGACCATGCGAACATTGGTATTATAGCAAGAGAACCTCATTATCTTCCATATATTAATGACGCACTCACCCCAGATATCGTTTCTAATATTTTTAGTCACGTCTCAAAAGGAGATGTCTTTAAGTGGGTTGTGCCTGGCATACATGGATTAAATTTTCTATTAAAAAATGCCCTTGGTGGGGGGGGCATGGCAAGCCTAAACATAGACCCCCAAGGCAAAGCCTACGCCCAACAATTACTCGAGTACCACATCCCCATTAGTGAAAATATTCAACTTGAACTTCAAAAAAACGAATAGAGGAATATCGTATGGTACAAGCACCAAAGACTCAACACTCCATTATTGATCTAGAAGATGGGTGGCTAACAATTTGGTTTAATCGACCAAAAAAACGAAATGCTCTTTCAAATAAATTATTAAACGAAATCCTCAATGCCCTTGCATCGGTGCATAGTGATAGAAGCATCCGTGGTATTCTTTTACGCGGTAAGGGAGGCGTGTTTTGCGCGGGTGCAGATTTAGAAGAACTAAAAAAAATAACATCTTCTAAACATACATCTAAAGACATCGCTTTTAAAATGAGCACCCAAATTGGCAAAGTTTTTGAACAAATCAGGAAAGCCCCACAGATTACAATTTCAGCTGTTGAAGGCCCAGCAATGGCTGGCGCTTTTGGTATCGCATGTGCTTCAGACATTTTAATAGCGATGTCGGATGCGCGATTTGCCCTAACAGAAACAAAACTTGGATTAACGCCTGCTCAAATTGCTCCTCATGTTCTAGGTAGATTAGGATTTACACAGGCACGAAAATTAATGTTACTCGGAGGTGCTTTTGATGGAAAAAAAGCATTTGATATGGGAATGGTAGACTACTTAGCCGAAACTGAATCAGAACTAAATAGACTAATTCAAGATATAAAAACAAAGGTGAAAAACTGCGCTCCCATGGCTGTCGCAACAACTAAAAAATTAATAGCAAAAGCCTATCCCGCGGTCGATGTAAAGCAGGCAGCAGAACTGTTTTCTGATTGTGTAGTTCACGATGAAGGCAAAGAAGGCCTTTCGTCATTTTTTGATAAAAGAAAACCTTCATGGAATATTTGAAAAATACCGCTGGGTTGAACATTGAATAAAAACTTTATAGCACTAATTTCATCTCAAAAAGAAGACGGCTCTTTTTCAAGCGTTGTTGGACAAAAATCAATAAAAGACCTACCCAAGGGGGACCTGCTAGTTCGGGTAGAATATTCATCCCTAAACTACAAAGATGCCCTATCGGCTTCTGGGGCCCCTGGAGTAACAAAAACATATCCCCATACACCGGGGATTGATGCGGCTGGAGTAGTAGAAGAATCTTTAGATAATAAATATCCAGTCGGAACTCGAGTAATTATAACAGGGTTCGACCTCGGTATGAATACGAGCGGAGGCTTTGGACAATATATACGAGTTCCTAGCGCCTGGGCAATACAGTGTCCCGATGAATTATCCAATAAAGAAGCCATGATGCTTGGAACCGCTGGGCTCACAGCTGGGCTTTGTATTCATGAAATCAATCAATATCTAAAACTGGAAAATGCATCCGTCGTTGTTAGTGGTGCGACTGGGGGTGTCGGAAGTATGGCCGTAAATATTTTATCTTCGCTTGGGGCTATCGTAACCGCGATTACAGGCAAAAACGAAGAAAAATTTCTTCATAATATTGGCGCCAACACTGTTTTACATAGAGATGAATTTCTCTCTTCAACGCGACATCCATTAAACCAGGGTGTCTATGATGCAGCCATTGACGTAGCTGGGGGAAATGTTCTTTCTTGTATCCTAGCTAGCATGAACTACGAAGGAATTGTTGCAGCATGCGGAAATGTCGCAGGGGCCCATTTTGAAACAACTGTCTTTCCTTTTATTTTAAGAGGAAATCGCCTAATTGGAGTTGACTCTGCACAAAAAAAAATCAACATACGAGAAACTGTTTGGCAGATGCTAGCTTCGGATTGGGCCGTTCAATCTCTCAACTCTATGTGCAAAGAAATCAGGCTCGATGATTTATCAATAGAAATCGAAAAAATTCTAAACGGAAATCAAACTGGAAGGGTGTTACTAAATCTCCATTAAGTATCTTTTTTAGCTTTTTATTTTAATAGCAACATCTTTTGACTTTTTGTAAAGCCCTTAGTTTTTAGGGTAACCAAATATACACCGCTAGTTTGTGTTGATGCGTCCCATTTCCAAGCGAAGGACCCAGGGGTAAGCCTGTCATTGATTATTGTTTCTACCAATCGACCCGTGACATCAAAAATCTGAATAGACACTGTTTCTTGAATTTTTTCTGACACTTTGAATTGAATAGTGGTTTCCGGATTAAAGGGGTTGGGGTAGTTTGGAAGCAGTTCTATCAACTGAGCAATTTCAATTGGTTCTATAAATGACAAATCATCATTATTGTTCATTCTCACCCTAAAATCTAAGTGAGCCCCTTGCAGATCTCCTACTCCTGTAAACATTGAAAACAAATCATAGCAACTAGTTCCACCGTAGTCACCATCTCCCATTAAATCACATACATTGATTATCGTATTTAAATTAAGAATTTCATTTTCTACCGTATATGCAAAAAAAAGTGTATCATTATCTCCGCCTTCACCAAAGAATTGTAATACAACCATTATAGAGTCGTTGTCTCCAGACCAGGTTATATCTGTGGTGTCAGAATAGGAATAATAATATTGGCCATCATAATCTTCTTCACCAGAAATAATTTGATACCCTGTGCCGCCTGTATCAAAATACCATACCATCGCCTCTCCGCTACCAACAGGACTAAAGTCAGATGTGATGCCAGGAAAATTAAGCTCTGTCGGTACCCCTGCTTCGATCTCAATTATATCCGGGGACAATGACCCCGATAAGGTATAATGTGTATCGCCCTGATACTCCCCTGCTGTGGCTTCTGTAAAGATTATCCGACTCGAACTTAAATCGATTTCTATTTGATCTAGGGGGCTATCAAACCAATAAGAATTACTAATTAACTCTCCTCCAACTGTATCTTTAACTTCTAGCTCTCCTTCCGCATAGGCATATGTAGGTAAAAACAAATACTCTAATTGGTAATATGGCAACACGACATCTTCAGAAATTGTATCGCCCGAGAAATAATCAAAACCTCCTTCAATATCAATAAGTGGGTTATTGCCTAAAAATAATTGTACAACTTCATAGCCATCCTGATATTCTTCATAAGCCAGCAACCACATATAATTTAGACTTCCAGATGTGATTCCTTCTATATTAATTCCACCAGGTACAACCTCAACTCCTTGGGTCTGTGAAGGATTGGCTATGGATTGCTCTGTCCCTGTTGTCAACCAGAGACTAGTAGAATCGCTCTGATGAATCCACTCACCATACAAATCTTCAATATCTCGATTTGAGAAATTTTCAATGTTTCGACCTACAGCACCTGACCCAAAAAAAGACTCTAATAGAACTGATTGTTGGAAAAAACGTATCGGCGGTGTTGGCAAATTCTCTTTATTAAGTTCTGTGGTTTGGCTAAAACAATAACAAATTAAAATCATGATATATAGAACCTGCTTGCAATATCTCATCGTATTCAATTCTTATCTTTTAGTTAATGGTTTCGCCTTCGCCAACAAATCCATCAATGGGTTTACACACAACGACCACCCGGTCTTCTTTAACATTAACGTCCCAAACCATACTTAGCATTATATATTCACCGGTTGTTGCGTGTTTCCATCTTTGGATTGTGCTATACCTTGACTCAGCTATGGACTCTGACCGACTAAGTCTTTCTTGATTGCTCTGCACGCGCACTAGCTCATCTGGGTGAATTAGCTCTTCTCTATCATAGCGGCTATTAACAAGCTGGGCATCATCATACCCAAGAACATCTTTCCAGTTACCACCCACTTCCGTAATAACCCCATCTGAGACTCTCCCACATATTAACAACGAATCTGAAACAATTCGATCAATGAAGTCTCCTTTTGTTGATGGTGTTTTCAAGCTAGAAACTTCACTCTTTAGAGAATCTATTTCGTTTTTAAGGCTAATGTTTTCCCTCATTAAATAATCTATTACAGCTTTGGGTTCTTTCTGTTTATCTTCTTCTTGTGTTTCTCCGGGTTGCTGATGAATCGATTCTCTATCCTGAATCAACTTAAGAAGATGCTTTGGCGGAATTTGATCTTTTGCAATCCAAAGGCTCAGGGCCTGCGGTGAAACTCCAAAATAATCCGCAACATCTCTTTTCCGGCGAAAACCTTGTTTTTCCATCAGGTTATTCAGTATTTCTGAAATTTTTTGTTCCATTTCTTTCCAGTATATAGATTTATTTCTTGTTTTTTAATTTTTGCTTAAATAAAATTAAGCATAGATTAAAATTAATCAAAACAATTTTTATAAACTCTAAGGAAAATATAAAATGAAAAAATATTTAATAATTTTAGTTCTTTCTTTTTCGGTTGGCGCATTAGCCCAGGAAGAAGGTATCCTGTCCCAGCAAAAAACCGCAATAAAGCGCCTCGCCGAAAGAACCGGTATGTCTGATGAATTGCTTGATGATTATATTCGTAAAAATTATGGTGTCGGGCTTGACATGCTTTCTCGAAATGATGGCAAAGAAATTATTGATGATTTTCAAAAAGGGAACATATCGCCATCTGAAAAAACTTTAGAACAACCATCGAGAAATGTCGAACCAATTTTAGAAGCAGGAATGAAAAAACGATTTCACTTTAGAGATGGCACCGTTCGAGAAGGAAAAATTCTTTCTCTAGAAGGTAATGTTGTTCAATTACAAACTGAAAATGGCACCTTCCAAGTTCCCAAAAACGAGTTCTTATCAGAATCTGCGGAGATTACTAATAAAAAAGGTGAACTGTTTAAGGGAATGGTCCTTGGGGAGACACCTGAAGATTTTATTATACGAACAACTTTTGGTGATGCTATTGTACAAAAACGGGATATCTTATCAATGAAGCGATATCACGGAGGCGTGCTTGATCGTCGCACAGAAGAAAGAAGAAAGTTTTACCAAGGTGAAGCCCAGTTAATTAGCGTCTTTTTAGACCCAACGGCTTTCCCCTTAAACGGAAATACTTTTTATATGAGCGGGCTATCTATTGGATACGGCCTTACCGATCGTTTTATGATTACAACAAAGTTTGGGTCTAATTTTAGCGGAGATCTAAATCTTCACCCTCGCTTACGTTTTTTCCATAAAAAATCTGCAGAACGGGAGTTTGCTGCAGCGGTGGGCTTTGGGCTCCACCGCGCATATCCAACCCGTTCTATTATCGGTAAGTACTCCCACGCAATTTCAGTGACTGGTAATGAAATCAATACCTTTCTCAACGATGACAGTCTAGATATTCCATTAGACGATATAATAAACCGGGATAAAGACAAAACTCTTTTTGCTCAAGCCTTTCTTGTTTTTTCATCTCGTAGAGTAAACCCCACGGGCCGCGGTAAGATTGGCTGGTCAACGGGTATTAAAGTTTCAAATGCATTCATTGATCGGGATTTGTATCTCAAAAAAACATATTTAGAACAAATATCAGATAATCAAACCGATACGCTTTCTCTTTCCTGGAGCAATGAAAATAAATACGTTGTCCCATTTCGGTATTGGCTTTCTCTTGAATATGATCTAAGAAAAGACCTGAAGTTTGTTGGCTCTGCCTGGGTTGATAATGGCTATAAAACAAGCGACCTTGAATCTGTGGTTCAAGACTATCTCGGAGATGATGGAAGCCCTAGTTTTGCCCTAGACTCACCAACTGGAGATGTCAGTATGATTGATTTTGATTTTGGGATCCTGTATGCCGTTAATGAAAACCTTCGTATCGGTATTCACTTTCAACAACCCTTTATTGATATTTATTGGGAGTTTCTTGAGTTTTAATATATTAATGAACATGAAAAAACTAATTTTAATTTTCATCGTGTTTGTTTCTTCCTTTATAATAGGACAACACTCTGTGGAAATTCCAAATTTAAAAGAAGTTCGACTCAACAAACTAAAAGAAGGGTATATGGGTCAACCAATTCGGTTTTTAGATAAAAACTCTCTTTCAGTAAAAGGTGTTCTGCTAGATGTAACAAAAAACAATATCATTATATCAGAAAGAGGGGTCTCAAAACCCTATGATCACAAAAACATTTCATCTGTTTTTGTTGATCCAAAGCCAAGCGATCTATTTATCGTTTTTGGCTTAGGGGTTGTTGGAGCCTTAGGTGGCTACTTAACCGTCATCGTTGGGCATCCCAACCCTGATGCTAATATGAAAGGCGTTGTCTCAAGCATTGCTGCGGCAGCGACTAGCCTTTGGGGGTACCAGTCTTTTTATAAGCCTATTCGCGTAGATGTCTCAAGGAAAACCTTGAGTGAATAATTATTATCTTTTTTGTTCCCTCTTTATTTTTCTTTTAGTTGGGTGCCACAACAACTCCCATCTTCGCACCCAGCGAATACTAGAACCAAATCAAAAACTGATTTCGGCTAGCGTTGTAAACAATCTTGGCGCTGGAGAAAGAAACTACAACAACCGATATATGTTTACACAGGCCGGTGTCTTGGGCTCCCGCGTTGAGGTGTCATCTCTTCAGTCTAATGGTCAATCCGAGTATGGACCATATGTGGGGGCGGGTTTTGATTTTGGGGGCTTTGATGGACAATCTCTTGGTGCCTTGGTTGGATATGATTACAGATCCTATTTAAACCAAAACCCAGATCGGCCACTGAAGTTCGGCGGGCAAATTGAAATAAACGCTGTAGACTCCGATGTTGGCCTTAACCTAACGGCCCACATGCGCCCATCCCTGACAACCGCATCAAAAGACAACGATTTTTTCTATCTGGGGGTGCACGGCATCCTCGCTTATGGCCGCCTCACCCAAAGAATTCAATGGGATCTATTAAATGGAACACACCAAGATGAATATGCTCCATATACTGTCTCAAGCTTAGGAGGTGGAGCTACGATCGGTTTTGAACAAGCTATCAGTTTTGGTGTCTTAAAAAAAATATTTCCCAGCTATCAGTTTCAGGTTGATGTTTCGTTTGTAAAAAATAGCTTTAAAACAAATTTCGAGCTTCCCGATGGCGCAACATCAATTTCTTCGGATAATAACTATCATAATATCGACGATCCAATCTTTGAAAGAGAGTCTGGTGGCCTCTTGTTAGTTACCGCTGGGCTCGGGATGAACTTTTTTAATTCAAACATAAAAAAAACTAAAAACATCAACCCAGCCCCGGCTCCATGGCCCAGTAACAATATTAATGGACCCCATCAATATTTTGACCCAGAAACTGGGCTCCCAACAAAATCTGAACCAAATATAGTCTTTGACCCAGAAACCGGACTACCCATAACCCCATCCGTAAAAGAGTTGTTTGATTCAGAAACGGGGCTATCCATAAATACAGCGCCAAAAAAGACTATTACACCGGCCTACTATACAGACCTGGAAGTGACAAGCTTAGCAAAGGAGGCAGCACAAACTAAATACAACCACAGCATGACCACTACCAATGGCGCTCTGGGGATCGCATCTTGTGTCTTTTACCCCATTGGAATTCCATTATCAATTGCGTATACTGAATTATTATTAAATTCTTCATTTACTGAATTTGACCCTGTTTATGTTAGTTTATCTACCGAACAAAAACAGCTTTATGAAAACGAATATCACAAAAAAGAAAAAATACTTCGCAGATCAACTATTTACAAAGCCCAGGCCACCTGCGTGGGGATCTGGTTTTTATTATTTCTTGCAAGCGGAGCATGATTTCAATTAAAAAACTCTCAATCATTACATCTTTCAGAAAGGTGCCTAAATAGTGTTACAAAAGTTTCTAGCTTGGTTTATTCAACTTGCGCCCAGCACAAAGCGTGCTTTTTGGAAGTGGTGGTACAATTTTTTTGCAAAAAAAGCCCAAAACCCAAAATTCCAATTTATGAATTATGGCTATAGTGACGATGGTTTTTATCCAAAACTTGAAGACATCGACGAAGCGGAGCGGTACCCCATTCACCTATACCACCATGTTGCATCACAAATTGATCTAGCAAAAAAATCAGTTTTAGAAGTTGGGTCTGGCCGAGGTGGAGGGGCATCATATTTGGCTCGATATTTAAAACCTTCATCAATAATCGCCATTGATATTTCTAAAACCGCGATTGATCTTTGCAACGAAATTCACTCTGTGGAGAACTTATTTTTTAAAGAAGGAAGCTCTGAAAATATTCCATCTAACGAAAGTGCTTTTGATGTTGTTTTAAATGTTGAGTCTTCTCATTGCTATGGAAACGTGGATGTTTTTTTTTCTGAGGTCTTTCGAGTTTTAACACCGGGGGGAAGTTTTGTCTGGTGTGATTTTCGACATAAAAATGACATTGCTAATTTAAAAAAACAATTTAATAATTCTGGCC
>MDTC01011331.1_pt1 | contig 14715 bp, 21 predicted proteins | sample 811181 | NCBI WGS metagenome assembly MDTC01 (sample SAMN05326644, study PRJNA326480) | marine metagenome | isolation source: seawater | place: Pacific Ocean: North | collected 2011 | reverse complement strand
GACGCTGCTGCTGACCGTGAAGTTGGGGTATGTCCCGCTAACTGTGGTGCCGCCAGAGCCTGTCAGTACAACAGTTTGGTCAGCTTGCGCGGCTGTGGCTTTGGCGTCTAGCTGCGTCTGTATCGCTGATGTAACGCCATCAACGTAATTGAGTTCTGTGCCCGTTGCCGTGATAGCGGTACTGCCAAGCGTCAATGCTCCAGTAACCGTAATATCGTTCGAGAAGGTTACGTTCTCACTGGAGTCGATGGTTATGGCAACCGCATCTGCCGAGTCACTGACAGTGCGACTGAGTTCTGCAAGCTCTCTGGCTTTACTCATTGGTTATTCTCCAGGCTTCGGGTTAGCGTCTTTGATTGCTTTTATGTCAGCCTTCCACGCATCAACCCCGTTGTGATAAATGTTATCTAGTTGATCCTCAATGCTTGTACTCAGCAGACCTCTGGAGACCTTGGTAAGTGCCATTCGCTACTCCTCGGATGGAATTCTGGGTTGAGCAGCGGCTCGTTCTGCTGCGGACTGAATCTCAGCCGACAAGACCACTGCGTTCTTATCAGCAGGGATGCTTGTGATTTCTGGATCGGCAGTCATGCGCTCGACCTCATCGGCATAGATCTCGTCAATAGCGATCCGAGCGCGATTCTTCAGTGAGTTATCGACCCACGCCTGTACGTCGGCGGTGATGTACTCCATCGCCTTTGTTTCTGCTTCGTTCAGTTCAACTGTGTAAGTTGCCATTGGAAATCCTCTGTTGTTTATCCGACTAGGTGGCCCGAGAAAGAACCGTAGTTTGTGCCGTACGTAGCAGCGCCTTGGTTCTTGATTCTGATGTAGTCGTCTTTGTTCAAGTAAATGGTGATGCTCATGATGGCAGAACTGTATGAACTGCCTGCCTGTTCCTCCAAGTTGTCGCCATACGAGGTTTGCGTTCCGCTGGTGTTGATCTCGAAAAGTATGCGGTGGTAGTCGGGTGATCCAGAGGAGGAAATTAGAATGGCGAAGGTGAAGTGGTATACCCCCGCCACCGGAGCGGTAAACGCACCTGTAGTCGTGCTGAAGTTGTTGCCTTGGTTGAGCCTTGTTGCGCCACAGATGATGTAGTTGCCGTTCGATGTAGCAGGAGGGTTATAGGCATTAAATGCTGGGTGATCGTGTTTCCTAACAATACCATCAGGGGTGATGGTCATTGAGTTGACCCACGTCGGCTGGCTTCCTGCGTTTACCGAAGCAGAAGAGCGACGAATAACATATTGACCATTTCCGACGGTGTAGCTTCCAACCATGTGACCGGTGTTGATGGCGCGATAGGTGCCGTCTGCTGCGTAATACCCATTGGTAACCCAGTAATAATCACCGCCAGTAGCTTGAGACATCTGGCTTGATGAACCTATGAACAGCGGCTGGTAACCCGCATGTGAGTCAGGACTGAGCGTAGAACTCAGGTTGAACCGAGCAGATCCTGTGCTCGTGATGCGGAGGCGTTCTGAGCCGTTGGTTGCAAAAAGCATGTTAGTGTTTGAATAGTTCCAGAACTCTGCGTTCTCTGAGCCGTCTATGCCGACAGTAAAGCCATCACCTAATCCGGTTCCAGTCGTACTGTTCGTGTATTGAGTTTGGACGCCAGAGCTGTCGCCTTTGCCTAGCGTGAGTACGCGCTGGGGTGACGTAACTCCGATGCCGACGTTGCCATTGCCCTTTGCAACGATAACGGGTTGAGCGCCGCTGTTTGTTGTGACTTGGAAGACTGTGTTGGTCGCAGTATTCCATCGGGTGTCTACCCAAAGTCCATTTGAAGTAGTTGAGTTACCGTCGTTTTCCAGTTTGGCGATAAAATCATCAACATCTTTTTGAACTGTTAACGTATACGCGGGGCTGCTAGTCGAGATGCCCAAGTTCCCTGATGAGTTTAGCTCCATCAAAGAAGCGCCTGTGTTGCCGTTTCGGAAACTAAGGCTGGTGGCAGAGTTGACATTCGCTTTGCCGATAGAAAAGTCTGTGCCTGGGCTTGAAGAAAAGTGAACACCGCCAAAGCTCGTATTACTTGCAGTAGCATCTCCATTACGCAAAAACACAAGTGCGCCGTTAGTTGCCTGTGGACTTCCTGCAATATGCAGCTTTGCTGACACTCCGCTTGTGCCAATGGCTACATTCCCTGAGGCAGTTAGATCAGAAAACGATCCGGCAGCTTGAGTCGTACCACCAATAGCGACGTTGTTGATCGTGCCGCCAGATATAGTGCTGTTGTTACTAACAAACGTATTGAGAGTTGCTGTTCCGCTTGCAGACAGTGTCGTTGCCGCAATCGAGGTTCCGCTAATCGCACCACCTGTTATCGCAACCGCCGAGCCCGCTTGACCAGTGAAGTTACCGTAAACCTCGATGTCGATAATGTCGGCTGTCGTAGCCCCAGCATTCAGCGTGATCGTGTTGTTTGAGGCACTGACGGAGTAGTCGGTTCCTTGAACAAGGCGAACCCCGTTCATATACACATTCACTAAACCAGCCTGTTGGATGACCAGTGTATTACTAGAGTTATCAGCGCCAGAAAAAACAGTCTGTCCCGCCGTTGGCGTATACTGAAAATTGGTTTTCACGCCATCAATTGAAGAGGCGTCGATCACATCGGTGAGCAACGCAGCGGTCATACGAAGCTCAACAATATCATCAACCGACCAAGTGCCAGCAGACGTATCGTCCTGCGCCCTCACGATCGTGAACGTATTACTGGACAACGCGGTCGCCTTAACCACCTCTCGGACTGTCCCTGTTGCCTGTTGAATCGTCAGGTAGCAGTAATCAGCAGCACCAGAAAGCTGGGGGAACGCAGAAGCAGACGCTACAGTCAGAGACGTAGCTGACGCATTAATGCCTGTCGCAACAGTCGTACTGGCGTTGTTAGTAAACTTAACTGTCATTGAACTTTCCTATAGAAGGCCGTTGTCTAGCTCGCGGTCACAGTCCAGGTCACAGTCATCGAGTCACTTGCGCCCTTATTGACTACTGCAAAGACGGTTCGGCACAGCATCGTTCCTGAACTGCTAGCGTTCAGAATAGCCGCCTCCGTCAGAGCCGCTGTTCCTGTGCCAGCGGGGAATGTAGCGGCATACACAACGTCTGCTCCGCTTACTGTTGTAGATGTCAGCGCGACCCGTGCAGACTCGCTGCCAAGCGCAGTGTCCGCAGCGGCAGCAGCGGTGCTGCCTGATCCAACCGCCATATGGCTCATTGCTGTAGCAGTAGCATCTTTCATGCGCGAAGCCACATAACCTTTGCCTGTGGTGACAACCAAGTTGTCTACCTCTTGAACGACCTCGTCGTTGAGCGCGATGGTCAATCGACCTTTCATCGCAAGTGGTGAATTAAAATCCATGGTGTTTCTTCCTATTGGTTGAATGGTGATGCGTTAAGTGGAGAGGCATTCATCGCCCCCGTTGAGATCAGTGCGAAACTGAAGCTTTCAGAAACACTTACTGTGTCAGTAATTGCTTTGCCGACATTTAATGAGTCAACGGCATCCGAAAAAGAGAAAGAATCTGAGGCGGTCTTGCCAAACCCAAGCGCCTGATCGTCAGAAAATCCGAATACATTCGTTTTTGTGTTAGCGCTGTCTTTGATCAGAGCATTTATAGTTGCGGCATCGTCAAGAGAGAATGTGTCTGCAAAAGTCCTGACACCAGCGACTTGTATAGACAGTGATTCTCCAACCGACACCTGATCAGCAACCCCCTTCCCAAACTCTAGGGTTTCTAGATCCGCGAACGAAAGAGTTTCTGCCTTACCAAGAGAGATACCGACTGCCGGTGAGTCATCTAATTGATATTGATCATCAAGTCCTTTGCCGAAATCGGTAGCAGGCGAATCGGAGAATGAGAGAGAATCAGAAAATGCTCTAAGTATCTCCAGTAGTATCGATATGTTCTCAGTTACGCTGATTGAGTCAGACTCTGTCTTGCCGAATTCAGCGCTATTAACGTCTGCAAGACTAAACTCATCCGCTTCAGACTTGCCAAATCCCAAAGCCGCAAGGTCAGAAAAGTTGATTTCTTGACCTTCACGGAAGTACCTGTTCAAAGAATTAGGATTTAGGGCAGCGAGAGCCTTTAGGTCTGTTGCAGACAGGACAGACTGTAAGTCCCCGCTAGCAAGCAGAGCCTTCAGATCTCTGTATTCAATGATAAGTTTATTTGGCATCAGTCGAAATCTTCACGGATCTTGAACTTCACAAGGTCAAACACAGTCTGCTTGCCACCACCGCTAAAGGTTATTTCTACCTCACCCTCATAATTGCCAGCCTCGGTGAAAACAGACCCCCCGCCGCTAGCAAAGTTCGTCACACACTTACCGGCTGAGCCGTCTGTTATCGTGCAAGTAAGAGTTCCAGTTAGCGTGGTGCTTCCCAATGCCCTAATACGCAAAAGGATTGTGGCGCCCACTACGTTTATGGGAGCCCAAGTAGAGCTATCCTCTTCGTCAAGTACCAACCCAGATGCAGCCTGCGACTTATCTTTCAACGTAAGCGTTAGCTCTGGAAGTGTGTCGCCTACCACGAGGCTTAAAGTTTCTGAATACGCCATTAGATAAACTGCCTGTATCTGACTTTGAGAGAGCCGCCAGAAAAGCCGTATTTGACTTGCCTGATCGTCCGACCTACCTGTCTTTCAAATAACTGCTTGTTGTTCGCTGCTGATCCAGGGTCGGTAAACGGTTGCCCTGGCATCATCTGTAATCTGTAGATTGCGCCCTGAGCGATAGCTTCTCGGTTCTCTTTGCCGACAGTGTCAGGGATGCTTGTCGATGTAGGGGATGGCTTTAGCGAATAAAGAACCCGCAAGGTATCCGCTGCATCAGGAATAGGCGCTACAAAGAACGACGTGTTATCTCTCTGAGAATAAAACGACGGTGTTCCTTGCGTATCTTCGTCACCAAGCTGCTCCAGTAATCTGTTGTAACTGACTGGCTGCAACTTAAAGTTGTTCGCAAAAATGTCTGTGATGTAGTTCAACTCAGTGCCGCTAGGGACTGAGACTTCGTATTCGTTGATGCCCTTGATGACAGATACCTGCTCTGGCTCTGGGATGTACACTCCAGTCCTTTTGCAGAAGTCGATAGCAGAATCTCGAACCGCTCTCTCAATAACGAAATCGGGAGCGCCATGACATTCCGGCCTGATTATTTGTGCGAAATCTCTAAACTTCATTAGCCGCGCCCCGTGTTAGCTGCAAGCGTTGCTGGAAGAGGTGTTAATGAGGCATCGACCTGCGTCTTCACTCCAAGTGAGTTAGAGAAGCCGTTCAGGTGCATCATTGCTCTTTGCGAGTTACCTGCAAACTCACTGTCTTTTTGATAACAGCGGTACAGCACATAATCGAGAATGCTGTTCGCATAAATGTCGTCCACCAAAATAGTCTGCGTGTCGGTAGAAAAATTACTGATCGCTATGTTGCTAGGCGTGGCGCTATATATGATCTCCAGCACATCACTTGCCGCAACAGCTTTGGGGTATACATAGAACGTCTTAGGATCAGCAGGGTCGAAAATGAAATGCTCGACCTTGCGGGATGCATCCTGAACTGCGTTGTGCCAATTGGGCAACGTCTCATCCAAGATCTTCCGATCAACCTGAGTGATTGCCTCGCCACCAACATTGCGAACAACGTCAACTAGCCGTATTCCGCCCGCTGGGATACTTTGCTTACTCCCATCCACCAGCGTTGCTGGAGATGTAGAGCCGCTTATCGATTCGTTTTTCATGTTCGCGTCTGGTCTATAAAGAACGACTTCTTTCTGCGCGTCGTTGAAAAACTGCAAAAGTTCCGCGTTTGGGAATCGAACATTCGCGCTGTCTTGCAAGATGATCGATGCACGGTCGATTACGTCTACGACTTTAGTTGTCGCCATCGTCTTCCTCCCACTCGATCACCTGAAGATCTGGGTTACCCGCAAACAGTTCGTTGTATTCAAATATGTTTCCGGTGATCACATTCTTCACCCGCTTGGGAACCGGCGCCTTGCGCTCTGGCTGCGGGTTGTCCTTAGCTGCCTGCAACCTTCTGACCTGATCCTGAAGCTGATCGAGAGACAGCCGACGGTCTAACTTCACGTCATGCTGATCTAGAGCTTCTTGGTAAAGGTCATCTTTCTTGGTTGCAGTCATCTTTAATCCATCATGTAAGTTGTGAAAATTGCTACTAAACCGCTGAACACAATCCATCCGGCTCTTTCGTAGAGCTTCATGGAGGCGCTTCCTCGCTGAACTACCGTCTCTAGCTCACGCTTTTGCTCCTCTAACCAATCCATTCGTTTTTCGTGCCTATCTAGGCGCTTATGGATCGATACGACTCTTTCGTCCACACGGGCGATTTGCCCGACAAGCTCACTAAGCTGGTCGAGCTTGCTTTCAATTCTTTGCAGCCTTACTTCGCTTTCCATAAGTGACAGAGGGAGAGCAAAAGCCCTCCCCCCGTTGACCTATTTCTAGGTCCACTTACCGACTACGAGAGCGTCAGGTACTACTACCTTGCTGCCGTAGACTTTCAGACCACGAACCTGATCGCCGAAGGTAGATTCCATTCGGTTGGTTTCAGTGTTTGTGAACTGAGAAGCGAAGCTAATCGCCTTCGGATGACCCGCCAAAACGTGGGTATAGCCGCTGTCAGCGCCTGAGCCAGGCGTAAAGAGCATGTTGCTTTGATAGACCGTGAAGCGGTCAACAACGCCAACCTTGCCATTACGCAGAGGAGACTCAGAGTCACCAGTCAGGTATGCCTGACGCAGTTCTGATTGCTTGAGCAAAGAGATGAACTCAGGAGACAGGACGATGAATCGACCTTCTTCTGGAATGTTCAGTTGGTCTAATGCTGTAGACATGCTCAGGATGCTGGTCAGCACGTTGGCAGCGGTGATTGAGGCTTGTGACTGAATCGTCGTTGCGCCAGTAACCACACCCGCCAAAACGTCTGTCTCGACCGCAACACGCATGCCTTCGGCAGCGTCATCAGACGCCTTAGTAACGTAATCAATGTCAGCTTGCGCCTTCAAGATATCGTCGCCAAGGAAGCTGAAGTACTTCGCTTTGTCGATCAGAAGCTCAACCTTGCTGGTTGTTAGCTCTTGAGTTGAGATGGTGCCAGAGTAATCGTTGATCGTTACAGAAGGTACTGTGCGGATAACAACCTTGTCGCCCTGGCCTGATATTTCGCCTTCGTAATCTGTATTAGAGATCGCAGGCAATACTGAAGTCTTATAGAACTTCGCTTGTAACAGTTTAGAGAATACCTCAGGTATAAAATTTACTTCAGAAGTAGTCCCTGTGCTGAATTGTGAAAAAGCCATTTACTTAGTCCTTTTAGCAAGAGTAAAAAAATTAACTCCGGATTTGGTTTTGGGCATACGCCTCTAAGATTTCCGCCTGATGCTTCTCGAATTCACGATTAGGCATCCGCTTGATCTCATCGACAGTCCAAGTTTTCTTTCCGGACTTTGTGTCGGTCTTTCTCGCAGAAGGCATCTTCGGTTCTGCAACCTTTCTTGCCTTCGCTAAGACCTTCTCTTGCGGCGTCGGATCACCAATACCCAGATCAGTTTTGAACTTTGCCAACACCGAAATAGCGTCATTAGAGCTACCCTCGTTCACCCATCGCTGGACAGTCGGGGTCTGTTCTTCTAACCAATCGTTCCATTCACTCGTGACAATTAGATCGTCTGCATCGGGATGGACTTCTCGGATTCGAGACCAGTGTTCCTCGATTGCGAGGTTCTGCTCTTTCTCTACGTCTATACGTTGTCGCTCAGCCAAAGCCTCACGGGTTTGTTGAACCTCAGTCTTTTGCTTTTCTAAGGCGTCGAGCAAGGGGCCGGCGATATCAGGGTAGTTTTCCCTGACCTCTTCCAACCTATTGTCCTTTTCCTCAAAAGCAGCCAACTGTTGACTTAACTCGTCGTTCAACCCCTGGAGTTTCTCAAGATGTTTCCTGAGAGCAGAGGTTTCCTGCAAAGCTTTCGTCATTTTCGCCTGAGCATTTTTTACGCGCTGTTCCGCCTTAGTGACGGCATCGTCCAGTTGAGTTTCGCCGCGATCCTCTTCTGGCTCCTGAGCCTCCGCATCGATCTCCTCAGCCGTGTCCACAGACTCCGTGGGGGCTTCTTGAAGCTGCTCTTCTTGCTGTTCAGAGGTGTCCGCCTCAAGACCGTCATCTTGATCGGGTTCTGAGCCAGCCTTCATTGCCTGCTCCATCAGTTCTCGCGCTTCGCGTTCTAATTGCTCTGGATCATTTCTCATCAATCATTCCTTGGGTCTACTTGCGTAGAGAGTCCTTACATTTCGTAACCAGGAGTACTCGAAGGTGTCCGGCTACGGTTCAAGACAGCTTTCGCCGTCTCTTCCAAACCAAGCATGAATCTGATCTCAGCGATCGCTCCTTGCTTAGCTCGAAAATGCTTTTCGTCCAACGTCTCTAAATCACGATGGGCTTCATTTAATCTTTGTTCACATAACTGCATTAACCCCTCCCATTCCGGCATCGAGGTTAGGCGGTTGATCGCCCTGGCTTGCTGCGAGGAGCATTTGTTGCTGCTGTTGGGCTTGCTGGATTTCTGCATTGATCTCCTCCTCAGACTTCATAAATGCCTCAGGATCGATGTCCATTGACTCCGCAATTTGTTTCAGCAACTGCGGACGGTTCACAAGCATTTGATCTTCAGGACTACCAAGCAGTGACATGAACTGAAGCAGTCTCTGGGACTGAACTTCTTTTTGAATTAGTGCCGTAGAGCCACGGGCTACGACCTTGAGATCGCCTTTCGCCTTTTCATTCGTGCCGTACTGCATGTTGAAATGGAACAACGACTCGATCATGGGTCTGACCAAAAAGTCATCGAGATTCTTGATCGTTGATTTCAGAGCAACATTCGCTGCTCCCATCAACATGCTGATGCCCGTAGCTGTCTTGTTCAGAGACTTGGTCTGCTCACCGTGGGTATATGAGGGAAGCGATGTGGTTTCATCGGCGAAGCGTCGGAAGATATCGATGATCGACGTGAGTCCATTCGCGTTTGCAATAGGCTGAAAGAATCGCACTGCGGGCATAGCGCCATCGCCACCCTCGCGCAAAAATACCCGCCAAGGATGGATATCTGTTGGGTCTTCCCCCGCTGCCAGCAAGTCTGCGTTCACCTCTAACATCGGGCCGGAAGATAAAGCCATGTTGTCTAGGTAGATTCGTGTCGCGGCATTCATTGTCGATTGACTGTCGCGCATCATTTTAGGAACGCCTGTACCCCAAAACTGGTGAGGAGATCGCTCGTAAGGGAAAATCTGGTATGGGATTTTGTAACCCATCACTGGATTGAGTTGGATCTTGATCACTCGACCAGACAACAGCCATACATTGCTGTCGAACTGCTGCGTGATATCTACGTCTTCGCCGAGTTCTACGCCGTGATCTACAAGATCTTGACCATCTATACAGCCCCAGTATTCCAGCACCTCGTATCGGCGAGACTCGCCCTGATCATTAATGCCTGAAATCTCTCTGCGAGTGCGTTCGTGAGTCTCTTCTGTGTGATCACCTTTACGCTGGGTCTTGATGATGTGTTCGATAGAATCAGAATCAAAACCTGGCAGGTCTTTCAGATCGCGCAACTGGCGCTTGGTCAGAATGTGTCGCCGGAACAGGCCGTCACAGTCTTTGAGATTTGTGCAATAAGGATCGGGATAGAGATCAAAAATGCTAACTGACTCGATGTCAGGCGTGACCTTCTCGATCATAGCCAGCGCGTAGCCGGAGTTGCCCTGCTCGTCCATGATTCGGCTATAGGACTGGCTGCGGTCTATCGAGACCGTGCCACTCTTAATAGCACCGCTACCAAAGATGCAGGACTCCATGATCGCAGACTTAATCTTTTGATCAGCGTTTGCCTCGATCAACTGGTCAAGGATATCGACTGTCATCTCTTTAGCGGCTTCACCCGCTATCTCTTTCTCCGCATCGAGGAACATGGGTTCTAGCTCTTCCATGCGCTGAGCAACCAGATCGCTCATCCCGTCCGCGCTCATCAGGCCGGATGCCTCTGCTACCTCTTGGGTCGCTTGCTGACGCATCTCCATAGCCCGAATAGGGTCAATAGTTGGGCGAGGTGTAGGCTTGATACCAAAGTAAGTATCGGAGGCTTGGAACATCAGATCGACAATACGGGAGTATGCCGCCATGACCTTGGTTCTGGTCAGACCGACGAAAACTTTCGAGCGGGCGCCTTGGGCGTCTAGTCGCGCAATAACGTCGGGCTCGTACTGCCCATTGTATTGACGCAAATCCATAAGCCACTCGTCCTCGATGTCACGACGAGCGTCTTTGTATTCGGTGTACAGATTTTTGAGTCGAGCGCCAAGGTTAGCTAGTTCAACATCTTGAACTTCGCCTTCGCCTTCGCTTTCCTCTTCGATGAATTCTTCCATCAATACCCTACCGCCGGATCAAAAGCTTGGAACCTATTCGCCACTACCCTTTCTCTTGGGCGTGGGAGGCTCTGTAATCCGTGTAAGGCAATGGCAAAAGCCATTAGGCGGTCATCGTAACAACCGCTTTGGGCGTTAGTCCCGCCCTTGTCATCAATAACGTATGTCCTGCACTCCGACACTAACTCCATGTCGGCGATGCCAGAATCATTCTGACGCAACAACGCAGCCAGATTATCAATGATCAGAGGCTTGGTTTTACTTGTCGTTAGAAAACCACCCCTCTTTGTAAGTCGATCGCCGTAAGCATTGTCTACGCTCGATTCGATGTACAAGTTAGGATATTGTAGCTCTTGAAGTCTGCGAAGGGTAGTCAGTCCATGATTATTTCTTTCAACGATAAGATAGGCATTATTCCACCGTTTTGCCAACGATAAGAGCAAATCGGCGTACTGATACGGGTCTATGTGACCATGCCAACTTGCAAGCTGTCTGCCTTCAGCATCTAGAATCTGAGCGCAAGAATAGTCCCCGTGACCCAAACCCTCAGCAACGTCCACACCAATAACGTAACTTTCATCTCTAGGAGATTCCCATTCTTTGTAGGGGCCGTTGGTGCGAGTGATGCACTCCGAGTTTTTGAATTCGCCACAGAAGTCTGGCGTGTAGCAGTTTTCTTCAGCCTTGACTAAGCAGCCGTCTTCAACAAAACAGCGGCCCGAAGTGAGGAATGCCTCCAGCGGAGTAGAAGGATATTCTTGGCGGAACAAGTCCGTGGAACCCAACTCATCCAACTTGCTCCGCCGGAAGCACAACTGAGCATCGTCTAACTGATACCGACGCGCAAGCTCTTCTTCCTCAGGGCTGCGCTCAAAGTAAGGATCGGGCTTCCTGCGATACTCTGGCATCCAGTACCACGGCACGAAACAAACAATCCAATCGCTCTCTCCCCGCAGAGATTTCATGCACTGATCGTAAAACCATCCACCCGCGCCATTGGCAGTAGACTCCAAGATAACCTCAGAGCCCGTGTTGCCTACCGTTTGAAGCAGGCCCGCAACAATGTCAGATCCCTGCGGGTAAAACGCGACTTCTGACCCGTGTACAAACCTGTTTGTCTGACCTCGACCAGTCTGCGTGGATCGGGCAGTACCTACTCGGTATCGTGAATTGAGTTGATCAAAAGCGAGCGTCTGTGCGCTCTGCGATGCAAGAGGCGGCTTGAAGGCCGGATGAGGTACGTTATCGTAAAAGTGACGCACCATGTTAAAGATCGAGTTAGTTGATTCCGCCAAGTGGCTGAGTACGAATGCGTTTGCATTTTTGGTTTGAGTGATCCTCCAAAAAAATCTGCCCTCCACATAGGTGCTGATACCTACCTGTCGCGCCTTTAGTACTAGTGCGCGTATACGCCCCGTCTCTTTAAGCTGAGCCTCAAGCTGCTTGTGTATCGCCAACTGACCAGGGTTCAGGGCAAAGGGTTTAATCTCGCCCTCTTTGGTCACTACCTTGAGGATATTCTTCGCGTATTTCGGGAAGTCATCCTTCAGTACTCGTGCGATATTTTCGATATCGTTCATATTGCAACGCCAACAGTATATGTCATACTTTCTGCGTCCGTTTCTCTCCAAAACGACATAGACCCTAGCCCAGCTTGAGCCCTCCAACTCCCCTGTTGTCTGGCGCTAGGGTCACTCCCTTATTATTCCGTACTGAACACCCATGGCTTCTGAAAAAAAAGCCCCGCCTTTGGGCACAGGGACGGGAACCTGCAAGGAGGGAGTGTGTTTAGTCTCCCTGCCCTTTTCCCCCCAAGGGAAACTACGCAAACTGTGGAACAGCCGCGTCCTTCGTAAAACCAACTTGTAGCGTCCAATCAGTTCCGCTCGTAATACTTTCTAGATCCGATATCGCTTTGCGACTCTCACCCACACCGATCGTGTCGGCGAGAAGAGATCTACCTACCGCAACACAACCCACTACGTCCCGCGGTGTATTGCCTACATGGATCAAGATATGAGTGCGACCAGGAACATCGTTCACATGCCAACACATCCCAAACTTAGGGCTCTCCTCCCACGTCATCGGATACTCGCCCTCAGGGATGCAACTCTTAAATGGGGTATTGCTCTCCCATGGCTTTTCAACCGTGTAGAAGCTCGCTACAGAGGCTCTCAGCACCCCTAACGTACCCTCTGGGTGATATGCGAAACGGTCCAGTATTAGGCTAGGCAAGCTTTTGCTCCTTCTTCTTTCTGAAGATACGGTCGTAGTTATCGCTAAATTTCTTAGCGTCCGTAGGGCGACGAAGGTCACCCTTTCCGTACAAGGTCTCCTTGTGATCGCAACGTGATTTCTTCATCTCTGAGGCTTCTTCTTTTTCTTCTTCTTGGTAGTAGCCCGCCTAGTCGGGGACATCTTTGGCTTGCCATAATTTCCGTAACCCATACTCATTACCCCTTTGCTTGTGATCTAGATTTCCTAGCTTTCGCTTGTGCCGTTTTCGACAACTCAGAAAAATGGAATAGCTTTTTGCTGCTAGCGCTGTGCTTAGCGCCACTATGCATCTCCCCATTCGGCATCTTGTGCATGCCACCGCGATGTACAGAGCCATCCTTCATGTAGTGATTTACACCCTTAGCCATACCTAACCCCTCTTCGATTTAGCGCCGACACACTTCCAGCGTTTTCTGCTCAAATTGTTCGGCGTGTTCGGATCGTTCTGCTTTTTCTTCGGTAAACGCTTCTTTATCCCTAGCGATCGGGCGCAATAGCTATCACCCTTTGCGCTGCCTGGCTTTACCCTGCGCCCACCGTCCTTAGCCTTACCGGCCTGACCGTAGGAAACCTTCCTACCAGACGCAGTTACCTTTACCTTCGCCTTACCTTTCGCTGGCTTAGCCATTAGCTTTTAGTCCTACGCCTGCCCGCGGAACTCGCAGGAGAAGTAGCCTTCTTCTTGGTCGGCTTCTTCTTAGCCGTCTTAGCAGCATTCTTAAAATCTTGATCACTAGGCGCACCAGGATCTCCCTTCTTACGCATTTTCTTCCCAGAAGCCCTTCGTTTAGCGATGTTTCTGTATAACGACATTCAACATTTTCCTGTTTTGGTTTCTCAAAAAGACCGCCCCCCTCCTAAATAGCTCCCCCCACCCCCAACAACAGAAGATGAAGACAGCCAACATGGATAAGAGTGCGAAATCACGTTTCCTCATTTACCCCTCGAAATCGGGAGATAGCCTCCATGGAGCCTGACCATCGATCGCCGCCATCGACCCTCTTTGCTATGCCCCCCATGCCACAGATCGACCGCGGCGAGGCACCCTTTATGGCGCGATCGAGGCACTTAATATGTCGTATGTTAAACGCCATCGTCGTAACCAATTGATTCGACTGGCAATTCTTGCAGCAACTCCGCTTCTTCGACGTCGCTGAGGTCCAGATCAGCCAAGAATGACCCTCCGAACACGCTGATCTCCTTCTTTTCGGCTTCATATATGCCGTGAACTTTGCCCAGCAACTCCAGCGCCCTGACTCTGACGGCTTCGGAGTTCTCCATGTTCTCGGCTTCTGCCCACAAACGGTCGATGACGACATCACCCTTCTTCTGCGTTCTGACCGTCAGAGCGTTGCGTTGACGTGTGATAGCGGCGATTACGCGATCATTCCTTAGCATTCGACTAGCGTGGACATCTGGGTGGCTATAACCGGCTTCCCTTGCCGCCTTCGTTCCGTTGCCATGCTCCAGATAAGCAGCCACAAACAAGGCTTGCCGGTGATTGAGCCCCTGTATCTGGTTCGTCCAGCCGATGCCTTGCTTGCCTTCTTCTTCTATATGCGCTGAGGCTTCTGCCATTACCTTGTCCTTACCTACGTCTAGAGGAGATCGGCTCATTCTGGGGTGGATTTCTTTTTCCGCCGAAACAATTTTTTCCTTGCTGGAATGATAAACCTGTTGACGCTCGATATCGACCTGTGCGTATAATCCAGCCGTCGGGGCAGAAAGCCCCACTTTTCAGAAAAACAAACGGACAAACGACAAGATGAAAACCACAGACAACCAGAGACAATCAGTGCGTGTCCTCAGCTTCGGCGGCGGCGTCGATAGCTCAGCGATCCTTCACTACCACCTCAACTACGTTGACCTTGATATCGATCAGGTCGTCTTCGCAGACACCGGAGCAGAGTCCAAAGCAACCTACGCAAACGTGCAGCGCTTCAAAGCTCTCTGCGACGAGGTCGGCTTACCCTTTCAGATCGTAG
>MDTC01228979.1_pt1 | contig 14717 bp, 13 predicted proteins | sample 811181 | NCBI WGS metagenome assembly MDTC01 (sample SAMN05326644, study PRJNA326480) | marine metagenome | isolation source: seawater | place: Pacific Ocean: North | collected 2011 | reverse complement strand
GTTCAGGTTCTGGCTCTGGAGAAGGCTCTGGAGCCGGTTCTGGCTCTGGTTCTGGTTGTGGTTCTGGTTGCGGCTCTGGTTCTGGCTGAGGCTCCGGAGCAGGCTCCGGCTGAGGTTGCGGTTCTGGTTCGGGATACATTGCTTCTGGCTCCGGCTCGGGCTCAGGCTGAGGCTCCGGTTCTGGATACAACGCTTCTGGCTCAGGCTCAGGTTCCGGCTCAGGCTCCGGTTCTGGCTCCGGCTCCGGCTCAGGCGCCGGCTCCGGTTCAGGTTCTGGCTCCGGAGCTGGCTCAGGCTCAGGTTCCGGCTCAGGTTCCGGTTCTGGTTCTGGTTCTGGTTCAGGTGGTGAATTATCGTTTATTACGATAGTAATTTCTTCATCTATATATGAATTATTTATGTATTGTTTGAATAGATTTTCAATCGTTGTTCTAGTATCAGAACTAACTGAAAAACTATCAATCAATGCTATATATAATTGATTATCTTCAATATAATTGTAAAGACTAATTTGTACATAAAAATTTATAATATTTGAATCAGATTCAAATATTATATTAATGTCTTCTATTGATAGGAAATCGTTATTATCTGAAAAATACACTTTTGTTTCATTTAATATATTTTCGCGTTGGTTTATTGATAAATCAGAAAGATTTATGTCGTTAATTTTATATAAAATTAGTATATTAGTACTTTGAATTTCTGGTTCAGGTTCTGGTTCAGGCTGTGGCTCTGGCTCTGGATACAGAGCTTCTGGTTCCGGAGCCGGCTCAGGCTCAGGCTCCGGTTCGGGTTCTGGGGGGGGGGGTAATATTGATACTAATAAATCGTTAGTTGTTCCTGAACCACTATATGACACATTTACTCCTGTAATTTGCCATGAAATTTCAGAAGAGAATGCATCATCCCATACTCCACCACCAACATTAATATAGTAATCGCCATATTCAAGCAAAAATGTGAATATAGTACTAAAACCATTTGTAATAGTACAACTGAATGAGCCTTCTATAGTATTACCATTTTCATCAACTGCTTTTGTAAATTCACTATTTTCTAAATTATTACTGGTGCCTTGATTTATATATACAAATCCTCTATTATTCGGTCCATCATCCGTTGGAATAATATACCAATCAGCACCATTCCACCCGTCCCCAAATTCGTCAGATGCGAATAGACTAATCGTTATTTCATCACCATCGGGATATTGTTCTGGTTCTGGTTCCGGTTCTGGTTCAGGCTCAGGCTCCGGCTCGGGTTCTATTGTATATAGTTCTATTTTGAATTCTCTATCACCCGTAGAAAAAACTTGTGTATTTGTTATACTACCACCTAATGATAAAAAACTCATTAAATACTGAAAATCAGTCCACGATATGTTTCCATCCTTATCTAAATCACCATAGTTAATGTTTTCAATTTTATATTCATATCCACTAGTTGATGTAACTATCATATTATTAATATTTCCACCAAGAGACAACCATGCCATGAGATAACTTAAATCCCCGTAGTCAACTACACCATCTTGATTTACATCTCCAGACCAATATGTGTTGCTTATATTTGCTTCTAATTTTTGAATATTCAATTTTCCCGCAGTCGCTCGTTCATTATTAACAACTAGTTTATAATCTTCAGGATGTGGTTCATAAAGTAATGAATATTTCTTATCATAATTAAGAATTGGAATTGGTTTATAAATATCTGTAATTTGATGACTTGCAGACACACAACTCAACATTGAAAATAAAGATATTTTGAAATCAGTTGAATATTTATATTCAAAAATTTTTTTTTTCATATAATCTCTGAGCTCCTGATCCCCCCATTTGTTCTCAGTATAATCAGTATAATCTTGATAGTTCGTAAAAAAAAAATACAGTCTATCGCTTTTAACAGATGGAGTATAAACATCCAGTATTTCCCAGTTAGACCAATTAGAATCTATTCCAAATAACATCAAATACAAAGATACTTTAAAATTAGTAGAATAGTTTGATAAAAATATTTGTTTTTGTTGATATTTATGATGATTTCCTGAAATATTGGTTGTATAAAATATTATAGGACTGGTGTTAAATTGAATAAGTGATTCCATTAAAAAATAAATTATATTTTTTAAGAATTGATAATTGTTAAGCTACGTTCATTTATAAAAGGCTCTTTTCTAAATGTTATATTTTTATTTTGATTTGAAGTATAATTAGGATTATATAACACTACTTGAGTAAGATTGGATAACGTGTCTAATTTTGGTCGGCCTCCCCCAGTCGCATTACCAATATGAATTAAATTAATAATATTATCTTTAACATTAATAACAGTTGCTTTAGTCAGACAATTTGCGATATAATTAACATCTTGATTAACTACTACATTATTCCCAAAATTACCAGAGTTTTCTAGTAACCAATCGCTATTATCATTGAATGATGTTGTATCCCAATTATAAGTATTTCCGTCACAGCCATATGAATCATCGAATACTAATTGAACAATTTTTAATTTTAAATCAGTTAAAGATTCTTCATTCATTCCAACTAATGTTATCATACCAGTACTTTGGTCCATTAAAACACGTAAATCAGCATATGGTTCAGGTTCTGGTTGTGGTTCTGGCTCTGGCTCTTGTTCTGGCTGAGGTTCTGGTTGTGGTTCTGGTTCTGGTTGAGGCTCTGGTTCTGGTTGAGGCTCTGGTTCTGGTTGTGGCTCTGGGGGTGGTACTTCGTAATAAGGACTTGTACCATCTGATTGATTTCTATACCATTTAAGAAAATGAGTTAGGTCTCCGTCTGTAAACCCACTATTTATTGTACCATAATTGAAATCTGTTCTAGTAATATTATTTACAAATACTAGATGTGTATAAGGATGTTTCGGTTCATATAAACCGTTATTATATGGACTGATTCCACCAGGAATATTTCTATACCATTTTAAAAAGGGTGTTAAATCAGCATCTTGAAAACCATTTTCTGGTGTGCCATAATTGAAATCTGTTATGGTAATATTTTTTGAAAACATCATATGGTTAAAAGGTGGCTGCACCATAGGTTATTAATTTATATAATTTTTTATTTGAATTACTCTTGTATTGTTACACCATCCGCCTTAACAACAATGAAATCATTATTGCTCGAACCACCAATTGCTGTGAATGGATTACCTTGACTAGCATATGTATAATTGGGCATTAATGAAATATATGTAAATGGTGGTGGATCTCCTTCTCTTACTTGGCCATTAACAATACCAGTTGATATTGTTGTCCAAGTATTTTTTGTAAATTGATACATATCGGAATCTTGCGTTACACCATCAATAGCATTTACTGCTAAAGTGTATTGATTATTTCCGCCTTGAGATTCCCAAGTATATGCTGAATTGCGGTCTACACCACTATCGTCGATGAAAGTACCCATATTATCGGCGCTAAAAATAAAAGAACCTAATATTCCCCATAGATACAGGGGATCATCCGGATTGCGTGCTCCACTGAAAGTCTTTTCGTTAAATACAGTATCATTTAATCTCATTTGTAATTTGCCTTCGTTTGTAATACGCGCCGCTGCTTTATAATTTTCATAGCCAGTTGGCGGAAATTGTGGAACTGGTTCTGGAGCGGGTTGTGGTTCTGGAGCCGGTTGTGGTTCTGGAGCGGGTTGTGGTTCAGGAGCCGGTTGTGGTTCAGGAGCCGGTTGTGGTTCAGGAGCCGGTTGTGGTTCGGGAGCCGGTTGTGGTTCTGGCTGCGGCTCAGGCTGCGGCTCAGGCTGAGGTTCTGGTTCTGGTTGAGGTTCTGGTTCTGGTTGAGGTTCTGGTTGTGGTTCTGGTTGTGGTTCTGGTTCCGGTTCGGGTGTTAAAGCTGACATTGTAATATCTAATATATTAAAATCATCAGGTATCCATTCTGTGTCACCTTCTTCAAGAGATGAGTTTGCTGTATTTACAAAAGAATTTTCAATTACGTTTATTAATGATGGTAGAGGACCTTGACTTGTTAAGTCTAAATCATTTGATGTTACAAGTAAACCATTTTTATTTTTAATTGATGTTACAAAACTAACATTTAATGTTTCGTTATTACCTTCAGTGAAATTGAAACTATTTATATGTATATCAGATGCTTCAAAGAACGTATATAAACTTAGTAATACAGATGACAAAATAGCTTTTACTTCTGATGTCTGCAATGTTTTAAGATTAATATATAAATTACCGGGAACATCATCCATTTCTAAACTTAATTCCACAGTCGAACCATAATCTACAGGTGTAATTGTTCCGCTATATACCAAGTAGTTTTCTCCTCTTCTACTCTCTCTTATACCATCCGTAGTAATCTTTCTTTCTACATCTTTATTATTATATTTATGTAGATCCTTTCTTCGTTGAATCAATTCGCTGAATGACACCATATTATCATTTAAATTATTAAAAAAACAAGATAAATGCGTATTTATATTATATATACAAAATGGGCTTTCGTATGAAAATAGCAAAAAAAGGAAAAAGCTTTTATATACTTGAACAACCTAAATTAAAAGCTTCTACTAAACAGCTTTTATATCAAATTATAAGAGAAGAACTTGATGTTAAGAGAATATATATACGTAGAAATTCGCTTTTTTGCTCCGAGTAAATTTTGTGATATAGAGTAATGTCAACAAATGTTTCATCATTAGAACCAATTATAATAGATCCGGCTCGTTCTATAAGATGTGATTTATTGTGTAGACTAAGATGTACATATTCAAAAGGTGATATCGAATATGTATATAATAAGAAAGGTCATCTATATTTCAAATATATCGGAAATGGGAGTATGGATGTGTATTTTAACAATAGCCCTTATAAGTTAGATAAAATTTTTATTGGAAAAAGAAGACATATTAGTTATCCTAACGATCCTACAATAATAGGCGAATGTACTTTCATACACAAAGGAAGAGATAATAATTTAATAATCTCCTTTTTTTTAAGAACATCAAGGGGTTTTTGTGATTCTCAGGATTTTTTCTCACAATTTTTGAATGTTCAGGTTGGTCAATTCAATGTAGATAAAACAGTTAAAATTAGAACTTCAAAAGAATGGTCTGCGCAGCAAGTATTACCATCTGATACGGCCTATTACATTTATAATGACAAAAAAAACAAAACAATTGTTTTTCAACAACCTGTTGATATTGACCCTCAAAATTTTAATAAAGTTAAAAATCTATGTCCACCTATTAAAAGTGAAAGAGCACTTGGAGAGAAGGAATTTTTATATTACCATCCCACAACAAGCACCACAACATCGCGCGCTGGCGCGACGACGAGTGCGATTTGCACCAAGAAAGAATCGGTCGCTAGCGACCTCGACCCTCACAAAGATTGTGATAAACAAGTTTTTAACGACAATCCACCTGAATATGAAGGAATAGAGGGATATGAAACTGTATTTGGTTCAACAATAGTATCAATGCTATTATTAGTCGTCGCATTATGTATATTTAAGTTAATACCAAGAGCACCACTGAAATCAGTTAGAGATGTATATAAAATGATTGGGTTTTTGTTGTGGCTTCCTATTCATTTTTCTTATATTTGGTTTGGACAATTATCAACAATTTGTATCTTTTTTTGTGTTTTTATAGTTGGGTATATATATGAAAAGTATTTACACGCTAAAAAACAATTTTCAAAAATGTCAGGCAACGACGACGACGGAAACAGCGATAATAAACCAGTCGCCGTTGGAGAATCAAAAGTAATTGCAGTAGATGATGTTGGATTAAATGCGCAGCAGGAGACCGCAGCGCCAGAATCAGCTAAAAAGAGAGTGTCAACCACCCCCGCCGCCTTTAATGACGTGAGTGGCGGCGAGCTAGAAGATGCACCAGAATCAGCTAAAAAGAGAGTGTCCACTGCCAGCGCCGCTTCGACGGACGCGAGTGGTGCTGCCACCCCGGCCACCGCCGCGGCCGATCCACCCGAATGGACAAAACCACCCGAGACTAAAAATCCCATACATGATACCGGGCCGCAGGCCAATGTCCGTGTAGGTGGCGCCCCTGAAAAACGCAAAGCGGAAGACATGTTTGATTGGGCAGCGGTTTCGGGAGTTGATAAATATCCCCATCTGAATGAGTCGCAAGAGCCTGATGCCGCAACACCCAGCGACTCGGAGCAGAATCTGCTGTCGCCAAAACTTGCTAAATTAGCAGAAAAATTAGATAGAAACGAGAAAAGAAAGGAGAATAATCGTTCTGGGCCGGAGGATGAGTCAGACTCAGTCGCGCCTGCGACGGCCTCATCGCCACCGAGCGCAAGATGGGTAGATACACCTGATACGCCACCACCACCGCCGCCGCCGGCGAAGCGAACGCCTGAAGAACAAGATGAAATTGATAGAACCCGATTGTGTTCATGGATAAGAAAATACGAAACGGTTCTTGATGATGAAGATCTTGAAGAAGCTATGAATAATTTTGTATATAAAGATGATGAAGAGAAAGACGAATTCTATAATATGACTAGATTGTATAATAATTTAAAAAGAAAAGGACCTATTTGTTCTGGTAGATCTGAAGCATGGGCGTTGTTTATTAGTAGAGTAACGGATGGTCTTTATACACAAAATCATAAATATTATAGAATGACTTGTACTTTTATAACAGTTAGTTTTGTAATATTATGTTTTATTGAACTATTTGGATCACCTATAAAATTCAAAAATACGGATTCTGAAGCTTTAGGTTATTACAAATTTAAACACAAAGGAAAAATTTGTAGAAATAGAATTAGAACACTGGGGAATGGTTATGCGATTGATACATGCTATAGACCAACTGACCTAAAAGACTATATAATGGATAAAGAAACTAGAGAAAAATTCCAGAAAACATATTTGAGAAACCGACGCAAGGAACGAAGTGCATGGGATGCTTGTACAGTAGCTTTTTCACAAATTGATCCTAGAGTAAACATGAAGTACAATTGGAAAGTAGAAAGAATAAACGAACAAAAAAATGTAGTTTCTGTTATTGAGGTAAAAGCCTGCGATTTTTATAACCACTTTTTTGCAGAAGGTATTGACCGAGCACCAGCAACGAAAACGATTCAACAACCAATACCTAATAGAATTAAAGACGCTGTTGGCATGGCCAATAAAGCAAAAAATATTTTTAATAAATTAGGTGGAAGGAAGAAAAGAAAGAAGAAAAAGAGTCGTAAAAAGAAAAAGAAGGGGAAAAAGAGTTTCAAAAAGAAAAAGAAGGGAAATAAAAAGCGCAAGAAAGCATCTTGTTTTGCATTTAATACACGAATATTAATGAGAAATGGCAATTTTAAGTATATTCAAAATGTTAAAATAGGAGATGAATTGTTTGGAAATAGTGTTGTTGAAGGAGCTATGAAGTTTTCGGGAGAAGATGCCAATTTAGTTGTAAATTCTGGAATAATATCGACTTATGACCATCATGTTCTTCATAATGGAGTTTTCAAAAAATCGGGAGATGTACCCGGAAGTAAAAAAGCCTCTATGAAAACTGAATTTTTATATGATATTGATACATCAAATCATCGCATAGTTATTCTAAATGACAAAGATGAAAGAATAACTTATACTGATTTTACAGAAGTTGATGATGATACTGGTAATGTCTATCAATATGAGCTTGACTTATTAAATCATAAACATGCTTCCGCAGAGGCATCGCCGCCTCTGGTGCATGCCTTTTAAATGTAAATAATATGTTATTAAATATAATGGATTCAGAATCCAAAATAAAAAGTGCAAGAGACATTCTTTCTAAAAAGAAAGAACAAATGAATGTTGCAAAAATACTAGAGTTTATTAAGAAATGTGAACAAATAGGTGAATCTTATGATACATTACACAAAACATATATTGATGAATCCACAGCTTGGATGAACGTATGCACAAGTCTGCTTGTATGCATTTCAAAAACGATACCATTTGATGAAAGTATATTTAAAGAATTGTTAGATGATATTGAAAATATTAAATTAGATGTTGTTTCCAGTCAAGCCGAAGGTCGCCAGCTAGACGTTTTAGAAAAAATAAAAAATATTAAAAATATTGTTAAGAAATTTAGTGAGGAACGCCGCGAACTTACTAGTCAGGCTTGTTCGAAAGAAGAATCGAACAATTGGTCTAAATATTGGCCGGAAAGCGAAGGTCCTGGTTCTGCGCATGCCCGTGCCACCCCAATTACGCCTTTTCCACATAATGATGAATTCGCTTCTTCAAATCTTGCCTTGTCATTTTCTCCTTTACGTGGCGATGTGTCTGGGCCTGAAACAATTCAAGCAGGTCCTCCAACAAATATAGCAGTGCGTTCTAGTGATACTATTTAAAGAATTTTTAAACTATACATGTATAGGTTGCTTTTTATTGTATTAAATGTGTTTGGTATTGATGTGTCGCGTAGAATAATTATAAATACAGTTCCTGTTGCTGCCACTCCAGGCGTGCATATTATACCAATAAATAGTACGGCGGCCTCCGGCGGTGGCAGGGCTGTTAAGAAACTCGATACAAGTGAATCAAACAATCTTCGTAGTATTTATTTTTATGGTGATGTGACTGTTGAAACATGTGCAATGTTAACCAGGACGTTGTGTGATATTGATCAAACAGATGAGCCAATACATTTGCATATTCAATCTTTTGGTGGCGAGTTATTACCAACATTTAATGTTATTGATACAATTGAACGTTTAAAATCACCCGTATATTCTTATGTTGAAGGTTATGCCGCTTCTGCCGCTACATTAATTAGTGTGTGTTGTGATAAGCGATATATGGGACAACGTTCCCTAATGTTAATACATCAATTATCTGGAACTAGCGAAGGAACATATGGATTTATGAAACAAGAAATGGATAATATGAATATTTATATGGATTTTGCAAAACAAATATATTTATCACATTCTAAATTAAATAACGAATCATTATCAAATATACTATTATTCGATAATAAATGGTTAAATTCGTCCATGTGTTTAGAGTATGGCTTGGTTGATGAAATCCTAGGGCGCTAGGTCAGCATATGAGCAAAAAAAATATAATTAATCTTTAATGAATATCAGTGTAATTGTTCTTACGATTTTTTTCGTCGCGCTAGCGGCGGCGGGCGTATGCCGGCGACGCGCGGCATTCGCGCCACAACAACGGAAAGAAAATTTTGGTGACGGTGTCGACACTCTGAACTGGACAAACTGTGAAAAAAAACATTATAGATGTGGTGATATTATAAAGTCTAATAAACATCGTAATTTATTAGGTAAATATCATAGAGAATGTTATCCAAATTCAATTGCTGTTGAATATATGAAAAGAACACAACATGAAAAAGATTATAATACTCTCATTGATATAATAAATAGCAGAAAAGTAAAAGGTCCGGGACGTTTTACTTTAGTTATTCATTTACGTTGTGGCGATGTTTTAGAAAAGAGTCCTTATTCTGTAGAAGAACATCTTCGAAAAAATAGAAAATATAAAAATGGTTTATTTTATGTTAAAACGCGAAATTATTATAATAGAATCATATCAATTATAAGAAATTATGATATACGTAATGTTGAAATAATTTCATATTACCATAATAGTAAAAGGTATCCAAAAAGCATAGAATATATTACTAATATCCGCAATATATTTAGTAAAAAATATATTACAAAAATAATAAGTGGAAGAGTACCCGATTTTGATTTATCTTATATGAGCAAAAGTAAGTATTTTGTACAAAGTGGTGGCGGTTTTTCCCGGATTATTGCGGATTTAGTAAAAGTAAATAATGGAATAGTATTAAATTAGTGAATCATGAATAGATTCTGGTATTATTTTAGAACGACATATTGGACAATTATATGAATCAGTTTTATCAGTTCTTGAATGTATATCAGTGATAATACAATTTTTGTGGAAAGCATGTCCACATGGAAGGATGCACAAAGATTTATGATTAATAGTATTATAACAAATTGGACATTCATCGTTTATACCCGCTCTGATTCTTGCAATTTGTTTCGATTTTAGTGACTGAGTTATAGTTGACATGGCACCGTCTTTGAAGAGTTTGTATAACCAATATGTTTGTTGCGAATCGAGGCCTTTCGGTGGCGCATGCCCTTGGACTGGACAAAAATCTTCAAACTTTGTCAAATCAACATTCCGGTCATCATTAATAATATTTGTAACCATATTTATAGCGTTTTTGATATCTATTTTAAAATCTTTTAAACAAAATTTAATCTTTTTTATAAGATTAAATTTTATAATTGCATTGAATTCAAAAACTCTTTGAACAACATTTTGTTTAATGTTTTCTGGAATTTCTGATTCTTTCAAGTTATTAATAATTTGTACAAAATTTCTGTTATTAATAAATAAGAATTGTTCTTCATTTAAATATAAGAAAAAATTCCAAAAAAATATAGAATCATGATGTTTGAAAATATCTATTAAGCGCGATTTAAATGAATCTGTTTCTATACATATATCAAGACATTTATATGTGTTTAGTGTCTGTGTTGGTTTTGGAGATGCAGAACGTAACCATTCCCATTCAGGAGATTTAACAAACTCTGCTTGACAAATTCTATTTTTTTTTGTTACCAAACCCAATTTAATTAAAACTTTGTATAGTTGTACATTATTATGAATAATGTTCTGATTAATCAGATATTCTAAAATATTTATTTTTTCAGAGGCTGCACAGACTTGAGCAAGATATATTTTTATTTTCCCAAATTCTTGAATATACCAACGTCTTCTCCAATCAGATATTTTAGGATATCTATTTTTAAAATTTTTAAGATATTTATTCATTTCACTCCAAGTCCACATAAAAGTTTCAAGGTTTTCGTTCCAAATAAAATGTGACAACACCGTTCTATGGAAATCAAACCACTCCGAACGTCCTCGCCACCCCATAAATGTGGTTTTGAATTTCAAATAATCAGAATAATATAATTTATAATTGGTCGAATCGTTGTTAAATGATAATGATTGAATACATGCTGTCATAACAACTTGTTCATGTTTTGGACAATATCCGATTTTATTTAATCCAGTTGAACCATTTTTTAATTTTTGTGTGTATTCTTCATCTGTGAGTGCATATTCAAAAAATCTTTTTAATAAGTATTGATTATAGTCATATAACGGTTCACATACACCATTTAACAAATTGTTTAATAAAATTTTAAAAACTTTCATAATGTATTATATATTAACAGAGTCATTGTAATTAATAATGAATTAAGGCGCGTATTCATAAAGATAGTTGATTATAAGCAATATCACAATAATATTTGATAGGTGAGGATGGTAATAAATTAACACCCTCTAACAATCGTGCTTCATAAAAAACCATATTTTCATGAAAAAATAGAAACGTATATTTATCTGTAATGTAATCTAGCTTATCATTGAAGTGATAAATCAATCTTTTTATATTGGTATAATTAGATATATATAAATTGTCTATACCATCATATTCAGCAACATCATGCATAAATGTTATAAATTCCGGCGTAGCGAGCGACGCATTGAGCTTGTCAATTATTGATTGTTCATTAAATTTATATTTTTTTGTAGTATCACATTCAAAAAAATCTATTCTCATGTTTAAAACATGAACTCCACTGCCATCGCCAACATCTGCGACATCTATTGCTGATTTTTGACCATACCACATTCTTTTCCAACATATAATAGGCATTGAACCTATTTTAGAATGTTGTCTTCCTTTAATATTGATGGAAATTTCATCTTCAATTACAATATTAATATTATTTATATCAAAATAAGTTTCAACATCTGTCTTCTGAATAATAGATGGTTTATTGTTATTTTGTCTCCAACTTTTTGAAGCTTCATTTAAATTCCACGTGTGTACAATAAATTGTATGTTTTGAAAATTGTTGTTAAGTAGGTGAACAAAGTTTTTTAGTCTATTATTTTTGAAAGTGTTTCTTTCGTGACCTCTTAAGATAACAATTATATGATTCATTATTTCAATAAAAATGTTTAATCCTTATAATGGAAATAAAAACATCCACAGCAGTATTTTATTTAGTATTATTAGTGTTAATAATTTTAGCAATTGTATACATAATTAAGAGAAGAAATAGACAAAAACCTGATGTATATACACAAGTGCAAAAAACAACCCAAACTATCTTGGCAGAACCAACACCTAATATGAAAAATACTTATTATATTGATTTTGATGTGTTTTACAGTGCTAGTGCAAAGCATGTTCACATTATACATGATAGAATATCTCCACTGATAAAGTTGAAAATGAGTACTGGACAATTAATTATAGACTATTTGGACGACTCACCTAAAAATAGATATGTTTATGATACAAGACAGAATAAATTGAAAGATGTAACAGAATATTTTATAAATGCTCCTTTAATAGAGAATTTTACGCATCCTGTTGATGCAGCAGAGGCCGAAGATGAGAGTGAAGAGAAAGACAGCTGTCTATGTCCTCCACCACCACCGGGTGATTCATCCGGAAATAAGGTCGTCACGGAGACACAGGCAAAAGTAATGCGTATTAGAACACCAAGTGTTTCTTTTCAACGAAATAATAAGATAGAAATTAGACAAAATCTAAGAATGATTGATGTATATTTAAATGGAGAATTATTGCATACAGGTATGCTGGAACATGTTCCTTATTTATATCCTGGTAAAGGCGCGCTATTACCAGAAGATGCTGGTCGTTATATTCATATAAACAAATTTACTTTTAAAAATAAACTAGATGAGTAAATGAAGATAGAATAATAATTATATCATGACTATATATGGGACTCGTTCGAGGAATACTAATCACCTTTTTGTGTTATTTTGCCGTAGAACGTATATGGACACATAAATTGAATCCTTTACCCGATAATAAGAGATGCGAATATGAAAAGTATATATTATTGTCGTTAATTTTCATGATTGAAACCTTGTGGTGAAAGATGCGATAAAGACTACAGCCACTATAGATGCAACGCCTACTGTAATGAGTAGTTTATTTGTTCGAGCACGCAGCTCTGCACCTGAACGCCAGGAGCGTTGAATTATTGATGCACATAATATTTTTTCCATCTTGTCATCTATTTTACTTATTTCATCCGGAAATGATAAAATAATTTTGTTATTTATATCCATTTTGTTTTGATGACTTAATATGTCAAATATAGATTCGCTGGGCGGTGTCGAGTGCGACTCTATCCATTTAATCGCATCATCCTTTTCATGTATTTTATTACACTTAATTCTGTATAACTTTAAGTATTCGTGATTATACATTATTTATTTGTATATATTATGCAATTAACAAGAAGACGCAGATGTAATGATTTAAGATCTCCGCGTCCAACATGTTATACAAAAAAACAATTAATAGATCTGGCAATTGAATGGAATAATACGAATAAGACAAATAAAATATCTAGCTTTAGACGTATGACCAAAACAGAATTATGGAAAGAATTACGAATTAGAAACAAAACTGAACATGAGGATAAGTGGATCAAAGGTGGCAAAACGCGTCGCCTACGCAAATCGTTTGCGCCTTTAGTTCCTAAAGAATGGATGAAGCAACCAAATCAATGGTTAAGTGACGAGGATTTGTTTGAAGCTATGAAAGCATATGAAAAAAAATTCAAGAAATTCTTATTTTTGTATCCGGCGCCCATTGATTTTGATACTCGTGACAATTCTGGCCAGTGCGCATATAGTCAATTGTGTAATTACAGTTATTCAGAACTAGAGAAGAAATACGATCAATTTGGAGCTATTTTTAATACAGATCCGCATAATAAACCAGGTCAACATTGGATTGCATTATTTATTGACTTCAAAAAACGCGAAATTACATTTTTTGACAGTATAGGAGATGAACCACCAGAAGAAGTGTATGAATTAATACAAAGATTTCATGACGAAGGTATGTCTGACGGCATGCCAGTTAAGATTAATATCAATAGAAAGAGACATCAATACGGAACGACAGAATGTGGCGTATATTGTCTATATTTCATTCACCACATGTTAACAAATGGTGATTTCGAACAGCTATCTAAAAAGAGAATAACTGACGACCAAATCATGAAATTTAGAGGGTTTTTCTTTGACGACATCCATGGTATATACAATTAAGCATTGCCAAAGAAGATGTCAATAGCAATGTACATTGCTACCGCGTGCCAGATAGTTGGCAAGGGTTTTAATACAGTTATGTATTTTGAAAGAAGTTCGTTCCATAATAGCTGACCGAAAAAGGCAACCGCCATTAAAAGAATAAGAAAAACAACAAAGTTAATCCACGATTTGGGTACTGTGTACCCGGGATTTTCTCTCTGTTTGGACGCCTCGAAACCTTCAACACCGGAACCAATCATACTGGATAGAGCACCTGCAATAGCCATGTTATAATTCTATGCAATATATTTTTTTTAAAATTATAATTTTAGCTAGAAGTAGCATGTTTTGGAGCCAAACACATTTTAATTTCACCTAAGCTACCAACATTATAACAAACAATTAATGGATAATCATTTTTCAAATATATTTGTATTGATGGACATAAATTTGTACATTTTGCAAACAGGGTTAAGTATTTCAAAGAAAAGATTCCTTGAATTATTTCGGAGTCTTTGCAATTTTGACAGAAAGAAAT
>MDTC01047935.1_pt1 | contig 14719 bp, 15 predicted proteins | sample 811181 | NCBI WGS metagenome assembly MDTC01 (sample SAMN05326644, study PRJNA326480) | marine metagenome | isolation source: seawater | place: Pacific Ocean: North | collected 2011 | reverse complement strand
GTAGTCAAAAAATTTTTTTTTGTAATAAATACGACTCATTCTTGGTCTTAATAAAAAATCATCTTTTCCTAAAATTTCATCCCAGACTTGATAAACTTCATCAACTTTTGTGAAAAAACGATGTCCTCCTATATCGAACCTCCAACCATTTCTCTCTACAGTTCGACTTATCCCTCCTACTTCTTTATCTCCCTCAAGAATTAATGTTTTAACTCCATGTTTATCTGCTTCCCAAGCTGCTGTAAGGCCTGCTGGCCCTGCCCCGATAATTACAATTTCATTTATTTTCATTTATAAACCTATCTGATACCTTTTATTTTAGAAATAAAATAAATTAATAATCTTTTTTATAACTAAGAAAAGTCATTATTTCTTGGATGATTAAATCCCCTACTAGCATTGCCCCCTCATCTGAAAGATGATCATCATCTGAATAAAATAACTTATCGTTAAATGCACCTACGCAAGTATTGTAGACAAAGTTTTGACAAAAAATATTTTCAGGATAAATTCTGCTTATTTTATTTGATTGAATTGAATCAAGTAATTTTTTACTGTCTTTCGACCTTTCAATCCATAATTCATATGAATAGCCAACTGTATCTCCCCAATCAAATTTTTCGTAAAAGAATAGATTTGGAACATTCCATCCTTGAGTGGGAATAGGATAGATAAGAATAATTTCATTATTGTTTTCAATCAATAAATTCAAAACTTTTTTTACTTCGTAATTCACATCAACTAATGTTTGCAAATTTGTTTCTTCTTTTTCAATACCGTTAAAGAATCCTTCTTGTGATAAATAAAGGGGTATTCTCCCACCATAAATTACTATTGAATTATTGATTGATTTTATGAACTCAGTTATTTCATCAGCTTCATTATCTGGACAAGAAATATTAGCAATTTTTTTATCTAATATAGGAAGACAACCATTTCCACCAAAATGAAAGTAGTCAAATCCTATCTCCTCTCTTTTTTTCTCAACAAATGAACTAGTTGTTCTTAAAGAAGAGTCTCCTAAGCTATATACCTTTTTTTCAGTCAATTGAGTATCAAAAAAACAAAGTTCAGAGATTTTTCTATTTTCGCAACTTATATTATCTTGCTGTATTACATTTTGAGATTTTAATGAATATATAACTAGCCTATTACTGTAAGGGTTTAGTTTTAGTAGAGTTTCATTTTTTGAAGAAAAGCCAAAAAACACTATTGAAGTTAAGAAATAAACTACTAAAAAGTACTTTAGATTGAATATTTTTTCTTTAGACAAAAATCTTTTTTCTACAAAAAAATAGTTGATGTATGAAATAAAAAAAAGTAAGCATATCAAAATGAATTTAGTAAGTTCGTTTTCAAAAATATCATTTTTATATAGATAAATTTTATAAAAAGAATAAATTGGTTGATGAAATAAATATAAGCTATATGAAATTTTTCCAATAAATATAAATATTTTTTCGAAATTAAATATTCTTAATGCATCTTTTGAACCTAATAAGTATAAAGAAACGCCCAATAAGCAAATAATCCTTGGAAAAAGATTGTTTATTTCTAAATCATCAAAATAGGTGTAGGAAAAAATTATAACAAAGAACCCAAGTAGATACGAACCTTTAACTTTATTAAATTGCGATAAATACATCAAAACGACTCCAAGTAAGAATTCCCAGATACGAAATTGAGGAAGATAAAAAGCAACATCGCTTGTCACAGAGAATGCAACAGCGAAAGAAACCATAAAAAGTACTACGACAATAAAAAATTTATTAAGCTTATTCTTTTTATAAATCAAAAAAATTAAAATTGGAAAAAATATATAAAATTGTTCTTCAATTGACAGACTCCAGGTATGAACCATAGGCATCAATTTTGCTGAAGGTGTATTATAAAAATCTAAATCTATGAGGTAAAAATTAGAAACAAAAAATAAACTACTTGCTGTATTTCTCAAATACTCTATCAGTTCTTTTGGAGCGAGCAATTGAAAGCTAAATGGGATTGTAAAAATAATTGTGGACAGTAAGGATGGTAATATCCTTCTTATACGACGTTTATAAAATAGATTGAATTTAAAATTCTTATTTGCTATTGAGGATACAATTGTGTTCGATATTAAAAATCCTGATAATACGAAAAATATGTCTACACCAAGCCAACCACCTGAAAAATAACCATCTGAATAGTGATAGACAATCACTCCTAGAACTGCTATCGCTCTTAATATATCTAGCTCTTTTTTGTAAGAAAACTTATTAATTATTACTTTTTGGGTTAAATACTGCAATTTACTTCTTTTTAAGCAGAGCAACAAAACAAGAGTTGTTGGTATAAAGATCTATATAAAAATTTTCTTTGGCAATAAATAAAATTAATTGATAAAGTTTTTCTGAATATTTACTTATATCTTCAATGACAAGATATCCGCCACTTTTTAATAATTTTTGTGCAAAAAAAATTGAATTTATATTTGCAACAACTGAATGTAATCCGTCATCAATAAGAACATCCACTTTCTCCAAATATTCATTTGGTAAATTGTTTAAGGAACTTATTTCATTTTGGTCAAAATGATAAGTTTTAATCCTTTCCTCCTCAAATAAAATATTAGAATCAAACTCTAGCCCAACAATATTTGAACCATCTAAGTAATCCCTAAATGCTCTGAGTGAACTTCCAGGTTTTCCTTTATTTGACATGTTTGATAATATTTGTTCATTGTTTGAGCCTATTCCTATTTCAAATAAGAAACTAATTTCTTTAAGTTCTTTAAATATTTTTTCATAAATTAAGTCATATCCATGTGTTTTCTTATCAGAACCATACTTATCAAAAATTTTTCCAAGTTTCCTATTATTATTTGGAAAAACTTCAAAAATGTTTTTTATATCAAATGAAAAATTTTGAATTTTATAAATTGATTTTGAAAAATTTTGTATATTGTATATCGTATTTTCAATCTTCTGGTCTTGTTCACCTGAAACATTTGGAGCAAATTCCTGAAAGTCTTTAATCACATTAATCGAAGATGATTTTGTAAAAAAATATTTATAAATAAGGTTTCTGGCTGATGAAGAGTTGTTGTAAAGCCAAGGAAAGTATTTTTTTAATATTCTCCTTAAAAAACTTATAAAATTCATAGTAATCAATTATATAATTCCTATTATTAGAAATATCTAAATATAAAATTAACATATATAAAAATGAACATCGCAATTGTCACTTCTACATTTCCAAAAAATAACTCTGATAATATACCTAAATTTATTAAAAATCAGATCATTAATTTAAAAAGCAACTATCCAGAGTTAAATTTTTTTGTTTTGGCACCAGATAATAATGAAAATATAGAACTAGAAGAATCAAATCACTTTAAACAAATTAGGTTCAAATACTTTTGGCCAAAACGTTTTCAAGTGCTTACAAAAAATGGAATAGTTAATCAATTGAGGAGAAATTTTCTAAATTATTTATTTATACCATTTTTTTTTGTGAGTCAGTTTTTCTACTTATTTCGATTAGCAAAAAAAGAAAAAATTAATTTAATTTATGCACACTGGTTTTTTCCTCAGGCACTAAATGCTTTCCTAGTATCTAAAATTTTAAAGATTCCATTTGTTTATACATCTCATTCATCTGATGTTGAAATAGTAAAAAAAAGAATTCCATATTTAGGAAAAAAAATAATTAGAAGAATATCTTTTGAGGCAAAAGCAATAAGTGCACCCTCTAAAAAAATTATTAATAAAGTCAAAGAAAATTTTTCAATTATTGAATTGTCAGATATAACTACAAATGTTATTCCCATGGGCTTAAATACTAAAAATGTCAATCTGAGTAAAAATAAAAATTTTAACAGTGATCAAATTAATATCCTTTTTCTTGGTAGGTTTTCCAAAAAAAAAGGTGTTCATCTTTTAATAAAATCAATTTATAAAATTTCTAATGAATTACCTGAAAAAAAAATAAAGCTCATACTAGCTGGAGATGGTGAGGAAAAAGATGAGTATAAATCATTAATTAACAAATATAATTTAAGTTCCTATGTCAAATTTATTGGATTTATCGATGAAGAAAACAAATACGGAATCATAAATGATTCAGATCTCTTAATTGTTCCATCAATCGAAACAAAATCAGGTGATATTGAAGGGCTTCCAGTAGTCATTCTTGAAGGATTATATTGTGGGAAAATTGTAATTACCTCAACATATACAAATGCACAAGAGATTATAAAAGATTATTACAATGGATTTATTGTTGAAGATATAAATGTTGATTCTCTTGCAAATAAAATAATTGATGTCATAAATCTTGACCCTAAGTTAAAAAAAACAATTCAACTTAATGCAAAAAAATTGGGTGAGAGGTTTAATTCTGAAAACAATGCGAAAGAATTTTACAATTCAATGATAAATATTTTGTAGTTCATATCAAATATTGCTGAATTAAATCTATTTTTGTTATTAAAATAATGAAAAAGTAACAATGTATAGAAAAAGCTCTTTTATATGAAAATTGCAGTAGTTGCCCTTACTAGAGGCTATCCAGAAAATAAAAAATTATACGATACATTAATTCAAAGAAACAATTCTATTTACAAACAAATAACTGAGCATAGGAAGAATCCTATTGATGTTATTTTGTTTCATGAAGGAAATATTTCTGAAGATGATCAAAATTATATTAGTTCACATTATCCAGAAAAAATAATATTCAAAAATGTATCTAAATATTTTCAAGATAAAAGTCATCTTGAACTGGCAGGAGAAAAAAAGTTTAATCTTGGTTATCGGCAAATGTGTAGATTCAATATGTATCACATTTGGGAAGAGGTGAATCAATATGATTATATATTGAGAGTTGATGAAGATGTTGAAATTACGGAGTTTGATCCGTATGTATTTGAATTAATGGATCAAAAAAAAATTACTTACATCACTGGACGTTTTACAAAAGAAACCCATCCTTTGACAAATTTTACCCTTCCTTCATTTCTTAATGAAAATACAGAACTTAATGTAGAAAAAATTTATAATCATCGAAATCCTTACACGAATGTTTATGCAACTAAAGTTGATTTCTGGAAACAAAATGAAGTTTGTTCATTATTGAAAACAATTTCATTGTCAGACGATCAATTAATAAATCGATGGGGAGACCATACTGTTCAGGGAATAGTTTTAAATCATAAAGAAAAGAAGATCAAACTTTTTCCGAAACTAGAATATAAGCATATTTCACACGATTTGATAATCAAAAATAATTTCTTTAGAAATATGACTATTAACTCAAAATTTAATCCAATTTGGATGCAAGAAAATATGTTAATGAAAATAAAATTTTTTCTTAAGAAAAACATAAAAATATTATTGAGAAAATCATCTTAGAATGAAAGAAGAAAAAAATTCAATTGTTTATAAAATTTTAAGAATAAGTTTTGTTTATAGAACTTATCAGTATGTCGTAATAAAAAAATCTACTTATAAATTTATATATCAAAATATTTTCAAAACAGATGAGAATTCAATTGTTTTAGACTGTGGTTGCGGTCCAGCCCAATATAGGAAATTAATCCAGAGTAAAAAATATATAGGTATTGATTTTAACCCAAAACATATTCAAGCTGCAAAAAAGAATCATCCTAACGATACATTTTATGAAGGAGATTTATCAAAATTTGATTTTCAAACAATTGAAAAATTTTCAGACATTTTACTTTTTGGATTGCTACATCATTTAAATGATGAGAATGCAAAAAACTTGATAAATAAACTTATTAATCAGCTGAAATCTAATGGAAAAATTGTTGCAATTGATCCTCTTTATGTTGAAAAAAAGAATTTTTATGATTCTTTTGCAAACTTTGTAGCATCTAAAGACCAGGGTAACTTTGTAAGACAAGAAAATGAATATAGAAGTCTCGTTGATTCTAAATTGGCCACTGCTGAAACAAAAATATATAAAAATCTTTTAAGAATACCTTTTTATCATCATATTTTAAATATAAAAAAATAAATAAATTATCTTTTTCATTAGAAAAAAATATTAAAATTGCTACAGATGATATCAGTAGTAATACCCACCTATAATTCAGAAAAAATCATTAAGGAACTATGTAAGGAAATACAAAACTATATTTCTTTAAATGATGAAATTATCTTTGTAAATGATTGTTCTATTGATAAAACTTTAGAAGAGCTAAATTTAATTAAAAAATTATATTCAAATATAGTTGTCATTAATCTTGGAGTAAATATTGGGCAAGTTGGTTCTACATTACTAGGAATAAAGGCAGCAAAGGGAACTAAAATTATAACAATGGATGATGATTTTCAACATCACCCTAAATTTATTCCAACCTTAGTTAAAGAATTAGAAAATACAAATTCTTATTCTGTCGTAGCTAAATGGGAATTAGATGAAACTTTTATAAGAAATTATGGTTCCCTATCATTTACTTTTTTTTCATCAATTTTAATTCTAAAAAAATCAAATTTTCGAAATACTGCATACAGAATTATAGATAGTGAAATTAGAAAAGAATTTATAGATTTTTTTATTTCAAGATTCTGGATTGACCCCAGAAGACTGAAGAAAAAAACACATCAAATAAATATCGATCATAAAAATCAAACCTTTAGACCTTACTCATCATTTAAATCAAGAGTCTCATTGGCTTCCAAACACTTATTTTTCGACTCATATCTGCTTCAATTAATTCTTTGTTTAATTTTATATAAAAATATTTATTTATTGATTGGGATATTGCCGTTATTGACTTTATTTCAATTTGTAATTAGAAAGTTAGTAAAGAATAAAAGAAATGAGGCCTATAAGTTATTTGAATAATTTAGTATTTCTGGATTATGCTTCATCAGACTTTGGTACCACTTTAAAGTATTTGTTTCAACTTCGTCAATTTCATTATTTAGTATAAATTCAGAAATTTTTTCTACCTCGTCAAAGAATTCAGGAGCTTCTATTGTTGGCAAGAGTGTCTTGCTCTTGTTAAAAGAAACGTGATATGATCTAAAGTCAGGTTCTCCATACCAATTTTTTTCAAAATTGCCTCCTAACGCAGTATTAATTTTTTCATATATAGTTTTTATACTTAAATTTAAATCATCATTACCAATATTAAATATTTCAGAAGAATATTTTTTAAACACTCTCTCATCTATAGATAAAAAACGATTATTAAGTTCATTCAGACTGAGTATTGGTCTTTTTTGATTTCCATCCCTTAATATGTTGATATTTCCATTCTTAATGCCTGAAAATATCATGCCGTTTACAACAAGATCTATTCGCATACGTTTAGATACTCCGAAAAGTGTTGCTTGTCTAAAAACAAGTACATGGAAATCTTTGTCTGACTGAGAAAGAACTAATTTTTCAGCTAGTAAATTTGCATAAGCATAAGTTGTAAGTGGGTTGACTGAACTATTTTCATCAACAACTTTGTCACTAAATCCATAGACACTACAACTTGAAGCTAAGATATATCCAGAAACACCTGCTTTTTTTGCTAATCCAGCTGTTCGACCTCTTGTTTCTCCATTTATTTGATAAGTTAAATAAGGATTGAGTTCTCCAGAAGGATCATTTGATATAGATGCCAGGTCTATAACTATATCAATATCTTTAAAGTCCGATTCTGATAATTCTCTTACATCTTTATTCAAAATTTCTAAATTATTATTTACTTCAAATTTTGTATTAAAAAAAAATTTATCAACAACTTTCACGTAATGATTGTTTTTAATTAAATGGTCAACAAGAGTGGATCCAACAAAGCCAGCACCTCCCGTAATCAAATAATTCAAATTTGCCATACTATAATTTTAGTGTGATTGAATTTAACATTCCTACAAATTTCCCATCAACGAAAAAATACATACTAGATGTTGTAAATGGAAAAACTTATGGAGATTTTGGAAAATACTACAACTTATGTAAAGATTTTCTTGAAAGCCTTACAGGTGCAAAAAAAATAATATTAACACATTCTGCAACTGCTGCTCTTGAACTAGCTTTTCAATTAGTAGATTCTTCTAAATCTACTGCCTTGGTACCCTCTTACACATTTTCATCTACGGCAAACGCAGCATTAAAAAACAATTTAAAGCTCTCATGGGTAGATATTAACGAAGAAGATCTGTGTTCTGATATTCAGTCATTTAACAAATCAAAAATAAAGAATAGAATAAATGTCCCTGTTCATTATGGAAGTAGTTCATGTGACATGACTAGTTTAGATTTTAGCTCACCCGTGATTGAGGATGCGGCACAGTCATTAGGTGTTTTTCATAAAAATAAACATGTCGGAACTTTCGGATTGTTTGGTGCTCTTTCCTTTCACAACACAAAATTTGTACATGCTGGTTTCGGTGGAGCAATTCTGATTAACGATACTGAATATTTTGATGATGCCATGGAAATTTATAACAGAGGGACTAATAGACACCTATTTCAACAAAATAAAGTTAATAAATATAATTGGACAACTTTGGGTTCCTCTTATGGAAATTCTGAACTAAATTTTGCAGTTTTATTTTCTCAATTGGAAAATTTAGATCAAATAATATCCAAAAGAAAGATTGTTTACGAGACATATGTTAAAGAGTTTAAGAATTTAGATAAATATGGAGTAAAAATGCAAAATTTACAAAATACTTCTAGATCTAATTACTCATCATTTTATTTGTTAACTAAAAACATAGTCGATAGAGATGGACTAATTAATTATTTAAAAATTAATGGAATTGCTAGTCAATTTCATTACGTAAATCTTCATGACTCACCTATGGGTAAGAAAGTAACAAGATTAAAAAAATTAAAAGTTTCAGAGTCTGTTACATCAAGAGTGATTAGATTGCCTATTTATCCGGATTTAAAAAGTTCTGAAATAAATAAAATAGTTAATTTTGTTTACAAATATTTTGAATCTAAATATCAAAATACTTAAAATTCAAAGTTTCACCATAGGATGAATTTTTTATTTTGCTTATAGATAATTTAAATTCCTTTTCTGAAATCCATCCATTAGTAAAAGATACCTCTTCAATTGAAGCTATTAAACTATTTTGCCTTTTTTCAATAGAATATATAAAATTACTAGCCTCCGATAAATCTTCTACATTGCCAGCATCAAACCAGTTCATTCCTCTTCCAATATTTTGAATATGAACATTCTCAGTGTTTAACAGCATATTATTTAATTCAGTAATTTCTAACTCACCTCTTTCTGATGGTTCTATGTTTTCTATAAGATTAAAAATATTGTTCTGATAAAAATATAGGCCAAGTACAGCTTCCGATGAAAGTGTTTCTTTTGGTTTTTCAATAATTTCTAAAGGAATATCATTTTTGTCTCTAATCAAAACACCAAACCTATTAGGTTCTTTAACTTCCTGTGTAAATAAACAATTTAAACTTTTAGATTTTGCCTGAAGTAAATAATTCTTTAAATCTTTACCATAGAAAATATTGTCACCAAGAATGAGATTTATATTTTTATTTTTAACAACATTTTTAGCTTGATATAAAGCGTGGGATAAGCCTTTTGGTTCGTCCTGTTCAACATAAATAATTTCAATACCGAAATTACTTCCATCACCAAGTAGTTGTTTAAAACTTTCAATATCTTTAGGATTTGTAATTAATGCTATTTCTCTATTTCCAGCCAACATGAGTGTTGTCAATGAATAATATATTAATGGTTTACTGTAAACAGGTAAAAGATGTTTATTAGTAGACTTTGTTAAAGGATAAAGTCTTGATCCTGTTCCACCTGCTAATAGAAGACCAATTGAATTATTCATAATTTACTTTACCACTTTGAAAGATGCTAACCTTTTTTAGTTTTTCAACTGTTTTGTTATATTCTAAAAATAATATTGAAATGATTATCAATATCATTGAAATGTATTTAATAATAATTAATAAAGTAATTAAAATGCCGTAATTTGTAACAGGAATGATGCTTAAGAAAAGAAATAATAAAGTAGGAATTCTTAATAATTTTATATTTGATTCCATATAAATTAATAAAATTAAAAAGAATATTGGCACTCTATAAGAGTTGTTTACTGTAAAAAGTGTAAACAAAAACCAGTACGTATAAACATAATAAAATAACTCATCATCAAATTCATTATTTAGGGGTTTAAGAAAATTAAATTTTGCAGTTAACAATGTAAGAATTAACACAAATAATAAGAGAATAGAGTATATAAAGTAATCACCAATTTCTAAATATCTGTTGAGAAGGTTGGCAAGATTTAAGATTCCATAAGAATATTCAAATGTACCAAAACCTGATACAATTTTACCTTCAATAATCTCAGATAGTGCAAAAAAAAGTGAAATAGAAAACAAAATTAAGTTAGTGTAAACCAACTTTTTATTTTTTTGATTTAAAAAATATAAAATTAATCCAAAAATTGCACCTAAAGTATGTAATTTATATAACGACAGAAAGAAAAAAATCAAAGAAATCAATAAATTATATTTTTTCAATTTTATTAAAGAAAAGTATGCAACTACAAGAAACAATACATCAAAATTTCCTTGATATGTTAAAAAATTAAATGCAGGAGAGACAAACATTACTGAAACATAGAGTTTATTGAAGTTAAATCTTTTTATAACATCAAAATATATAAAAAGTATACAAAAATGCATTGCAGCCATAAAAAATAAAGTAGTTAAATATGGTTCAGTTGTTATATAAATGTAATCATCAAGAATACCCGCTGAAAGCTCTCTACATGTTTTACTTAAACCGTCAAAAATATTCGGATTCTGGATGCATGCCATTGCTTCGAAATTCCATAAACCATCGGCATACCTTGAAATACCGTGATAGACTCTTTGACCAGAAAGCATCCAAAAATTATCAAAGTAAGAACTTAATGAGTAAATAGTTCTAATAATGTAATAAGCAACTGGGAGATAGGTTAAAAGTTGAACATTTAATTTATCATTTAAATCAATAAAATTTTTTCTATTTATCAATATCAAAATAATGATTAGAAAAAAACCAAAATAATCTGGAATAAAAAGAACAAGTAAATATATAAAAACAATTTTAGAAATATCATTTTTAAATTTGGATACAAGCAAACATAAAAATACTACATTTAGAACAAATATTTCGTTATAAGATTGAGGATTAGTATAGGGAAAAATTGATTTTAGAATTGTTAACTCTGAACGAAACAAATAAAAATTGAATAAATTAAAAATAAAAAACAAAAAACCTAGAAATCTATTTTTAAAGAAATTTCCTAAGAGTAAAATTATCAAAGAAAAGTTTATAATTTTATTAAAAAAATCAAATAAATATCTGTTTGCCCCAATATAAATTATCTTATTTTCTGGATTGTTTTTTACATCTATTACCTTTCCTAAACAATAGAAATTCTCAGTTTGTGGAAATATATTCAGATCATAAGCTTCAAAATATACTTTATTATTGTCTGATAAAAAATTTTTAATATTTAGAGCTTCCCATTTGTTAACTGAACACTTATCTAAAGAATTAGACTCTATTGCATTAATTTCTATATTATTTGGTTCAAACCCAATTAAGAAAATATTTATAAATACAAGAAATAAAATTAAAAATAAGATAATTAAAGTAATTATTTTTAGATATCTTGAGTACAACCTTATTTTCAACTTGAAAACACCTTCATTTTTTCATATTAGTTGCTTAACTACGACACTGTTTTATTTTTATTAAATGATCATATTTCACAAACAAAATTTAGTTAAAGTCTAAAATATCAATTGTGAAGATTAATCTCCTTTGTGATAATAAATCATCTTGGTTTTGGAATTCAAATAATAACTTTATTAATCAAATTAAGAATTTAGGACATGATGTTGATGTTTATAGAGATGAGTTAGAAATGCCTTCTGCTGATATTTCTGTGTTTATATCTTGTACAAAACTCGTATCAGCTGATGGTTTAAAAAAAAGTAATTCAAATATCATTTGCCATCCTTCTGATCTTCCTAAAGGAAGGGGCTTTGCTCCCATAGCTTGGGATGTTTTAAAAGGAGAGAGTAAAATAACTTTTTCCTTATTTGAAGCAAGTATTGAAGCCGATGCCGGTTTTATTTACGATAAAAAAATTGTAAATTTGAGTGGAACTGAATTAAATGATGACTTACGCAAAATACAAGCAGATGTAACTTACGATATGATTTTAGAATACATTAGCAAATATCCAAAAAATAAATCATCTGCTCAAGAAGGTGAAGGCTCATGGTATCGAAAAAGAACACCTAAAGATTCGGAATTAGATGTCAACAAAACGATCATAGAACAAATGAATTTACTAAGAATTGTTGATAATGATCTTTACCCTGCTTTCTTTTTTTACAAAGATGAAAAGTTCGAAATTACAATTAGAAAAAAAGACAACTAAAGAAAGTATTTAAAAATAGAGAAAAAACTATTCTTAAAAATTTTGATAATTCCTAATTTAGCTTTTTTCATTTAACACTAATCAACTGTTCTCCAGAGGTGTAATGAAGCAATTGTTTTAAAAGGCGACCATTTTTCAGAATATTTATCATAATCACTCCAATCAGAATCAGGCTTAACCATTCCAGAATTATTCATTGCTAGTCTCAAACCAGCATCTTTAGATGAAAAAACATTTAATTTTCCTATACAAAAAATTTCAAACATATTTACGGACCATGGTCCAATTCCAAAAACAGATAAAAGAGTATCATTCAGATCTTTTTCATTTAATTTTGACATGTCTGAAATCTTTTCTTCAAGGAAGATATTAGAAAGTTCTTTGATTGTTTTTGCTTTATTTCTACTGAGGCCTAGTCTTTTAATTTCATCTATTGACATTTTTTGAAAATGTTTTTCACTTAAATACTCACACTCGAGATTATCTTTAATTTTGTAAAATATTGAGTGAGCAGCTTTTGTAGAAATAAATTGAGAAATTACAATCTCAACTAATGTGTCAAAATGATTAACTTTTTCATTTTTAAAAACTATATGGCCATTGAGATCTATTATTTCTTTTAATTTTGGATCTTTTTGTCTTAGATATTCTTCTTTTTTTGATAATTTCAATATTATTGAAATGGATGTTTAATATTTAGAATTCTAAAAACTCGAAATATTATAAATACAATAATTGCAAAAATAACCCAAGCCAAAACGGTTGTACCTAATCCTACACCTGCAGCATTAGCACCTCCAAGACCCGTTCCCATAGTTGCCACACTCCAGCCTATCGTCCTATATAGTTCAATTTTTTGTTTTTTATCTAGTCCATCAAACCATCTACGCATAAAGTCCTTAATAATCTTTCAAACATTTTAACCTAATGATAATTAATATTTTCAAGATTATTCACTATATAATCTTGAAATATTTTAAAGCTCGAATAGAAAAATAAATTATTGTAAAAAGTATAAGTAAAGCAAAAATAATATCTCTAATGCTTACATCTGCAGGTATATGAATGGCGCCATACCCTAGAGCAATTACGCTGCCAAAAACTATTTGGATCCATTGTTTTCTTCTTTCATTTGGATCTTCTGTTTCTTTAAGTTTTTTGAGATTTTGCTTAATATACGCACCGATAAGTTGGAAAAAATTCATTAATCAAATTATATTATTTATTGATAAGGAAATAATCTAATACTTAGAATTTTCTTTTCGGATTTCTGAATAAGTATTTAAAAATTATTTTTATTTTTTGAAAACCTTCTACCTTTTTAAAAAATATTTCATTTGCATTCACATTGTCCTCGAATTGAATGGTGAATACTAAGTTGTCTATTATCTTATTGTTAATGTACCAATCTTCATAAACTTTACCATTTTCTTTGACGTTTTTTTTAATCAATTTATAGTCTTTACTTCTAATATACTGCCTTGCATTTTCAGCAAGATTTTCATTATGTGGTGAAACATAAATATCTGTTTCATATGTTATTACATTAAATTCGTACTTATCAAATGGAATGTTTTTTAATACCTGAAGATTGTTTTCTGCAGGTTCAATATCTATTTGTAAATAATCGATCTTACTATTGGGTAAGTATTTTTCTATTTCCAAATAATTGAACTTTAAGGCATCGGTATTTATTACTGGATTTTTTCTCAACTTCTTATGCTCATTACTAAGTTTATTATCAATTTCAATACCAAGCCCTATCCATCCATAATGTTGCTCCAATAAATATGTATTGCTAATGTAGGCTGCGGGTCCCGATCCAATCTCTAAATAACTTCCGTTAGTCTTCCCATTTAATACAGTTAAAACAAATAAGTCTTGAAAACTTTGTGAATAGTTAAATTCTATCTTGTCAATACCATCAAATTGAAACTTAAAATATTGTTGATTGTGTGGGCCATACAAGTACTTTTGATTTACATCAATAGTTTTTATCTTTCCTTTGATAGTTTTTGGAATAATTTTTTTTATAAATTTTTTTAACATATTTAAATAATAAACAACTAAGACACCGTAAGTAGAACCTATCTCTAAATCCCTTGTTTTTTAGATTAAAAAAACCTATTAACCATATCTTGTTTTCACTGATGCTTCTTGGAAAAACCCTTACGAAAATTGGTGGCCAGAGGCAGAATCGAACTGCCGACCCCTTGTTTTTCAGACAAGTGCTCTACCGACTGAGCTATCTGGCCTTTAGCGGGGACGACGGGATT
>MDTC01182296.1_pt1 | contig 14720 bp, 15 predicted proteins | sample 811181 | NCBI WGS metagenome assembly MDTC01 (sample SAMN05326644, study PRJNA326480) | marine metagenome | isolation source: seawater | place: Pacific Ocean: North | collected 2011 | reverse complement strand
GTCATCTGAATCTGAGTCAAAAGAAGCAAGAATTATAAAATCTCATCACAATGTTGGAGGTTTGCCAGATGAAATGAAAATGAGTCTAGTAGAGCCAATAAGAGATTTATTTAAAGATGAGGTTAGAAAAATGGGTGCTTTACTGGATTTACCAGATGAAATACTTAACAGACATCCATTTCCTGGTCCAGGGCTTGGAGTAAGAATATTGGGTGAGATAAATCAAGAACGTATATCCATCCTACAAGAGGCGGATGCAATTTTTATTGAAGAACTAAATAAAGAGGGTCTATATGGGGAGGTTAGTCAGGCTTTTTGCGTATACCTGCCTGTAAAATCCGTAGGTGTAGTTGGAGATGAAAGACGTTATGCAGATGTTATAGCTCTTAGAGCGATAACTACCGTTGACTTTATGACAGCTGAATGGTCAAGGCTGCCTCATGAATTTTTGAGCAAAGTATCAAATAGAATCGTCAATGAGCTAGCAGGAGTAAGTAGAGTGGTCTATGATATTTCTGGTAAACCACCTGCCACGATTGAATGGGAGTAATGATGATTAATGGTGATACTGTTAGTGGAATTTGGCAAAGAATTGCATATTTTCCTCAGTGCATAATTTCTGGATTTAAAGGAAATAAAAATAATGTCGACCTGAAGAAACTACAACTTAATAAGGCTGAAAGTATAGTTGAGATAAATGAGACATTCAAAGAAAGCGGTTCTCCCGCTAGACGGCTGTCAAACATGTTTTGGTCAACAATTAATTGGCAATTTTTATCAAACCAATTAAATAATAATGTAAATATTTTAGATCTAGGGTGCGGTAGAGGTAATTATGGTTACAGATATAAAAGACTTTTAGGAAAAAATTTTTGCACGTATACGGGTGTTGATATTTTTAAATCAAGTGAATTCCCTAGCGAATTCTCACATATCCTTTCTAAAGCAGAAAATATTCATACCCACATAAAAGAGCATAATTTTATTGTCTCTCAATCTGCCTTAGAGCATGTAGAAAATGACACAAAAGTTTTAACAAGAATTACAAATGAGTTTTCAAAAAGTGGTAAACCATACCTTCAAGTTCATTTAGTCCCGGCATCTGCCGCATTATTTTTGTATTTATGGCATGGTTGGAGACAGTACTCAAAGAAAAACCTCGGAAACATTATTCATGAATTAAGCTCTTCAAATGACCTGAATGCGAAAATTATTCCCCTGGGGGGTCTTCGCTGTTTCATCGCCCATTTTTGGTATATCACAATACCTACTTTAATATCACAACTCAGGAAATCAGATTTAAATGTTTCATGGGACACAAAAACTTCCAAAGTCTCATCAAAGATCAAGAAAAGTGTATTAGCTGATTATAATGTTGATGGAAAGTTTCCAATTTTTTGGGCATTAGTTATTTCGAGTAAACATATTGATTTAGATTCTTTATTTATTTAATGCTCAAAGTAAGACTTTGTATAATTTGTAAGAAATAATGAAATTTCTTGAGTTCTTTAAGCTATTAATAAATAAGATTTTGAAGCCTCTTGGTTTTATATTGGTCAACAGAGAAAGGCTAATAGATTATCGTTTATATGAATATAATTCATATGATCATTACCGAGACATACAAATTCATTATAATAAAAAAAAGATTGACCATGTCTGGGCAGATGAAAGCACCCTAATAAGAGTAGGTAATATACTTTTAAGTACTTTTCCTTCATCAAAAAGAATTAATGGGATATGCCATGGCACTAGAAATGGTTTCGAACAAAAATTCTTAATTAATTTTTCAGAAAAAATAACTTGTATTGGAACTGATATATCTGATACAGCTGGAAACTTTGATAACTCTTATCAGTGGGATTTTCATGACGAAAAAGAAGAATGGCTGAGCTGCTTTGATTTTGTTTATTCAAATTCACTTGATCAATCATGGAAGCCTAAAGCTGCATTACAAACTTGGTTATCCCAATTGCACATCAATGGAGTCTTGATAATCGAACATACTAAAGCACATGGACCTCAAGGAGCATCTGAAATGGACCCTTTTGGAGTTCGTCCAATGGTTCTGCCATATATTTTAACAATGTGGTTTGGTTCGCAAATATCAATTGAGCACTCTGTGGCTCCAAAGAAAAACAATAACTTGGATGCATGGCTATTTGTTATTAAGAAAAATGTTGAAAAAGTAGAAATATTAAATGATTAGTAATTCACAAACATTGCCTTCGAGATTTGATATTTCTTGAGGGCTAAGCTAATTAATTTGTTCTTACGGTTAATTACCTCTTCATTCTTTGGGCTAAAATTATCTTATGAAATCAATTCTATCAAGAGTAAATAGTACACTGGAATTAATATCCAAAATAAGCTTATCAAGTTATGTAAAGTTAAAATTTTCTTTTGGTAAAAAAGTGATCAAAATTTCAATACAGAACAGTGATATATGGATAAGGAAAAACACCACTGATTTGCAAGTTGCTATCGAGTCTCTAACAGGAGAGTTCAATGTTCTCAAAGATTATATTGATAAAGACTTTTCTGGAGTAATAATTGATGCTGGAGGCTACATAGGCTCAGCAACACTTGCATTAAGAAATTTATTTCCTCAAGCAAAAATAATATGCTTAGAGCCATCTGAAAAAAATTTTCAAATCCTTCAAAAAAACTTATCCCATATTGAAAATGTTAAATTGATCTTTGGAGCATTGGTTGGAATTAAAAGAAACAAAGTTGTATTAAAGGATAGAATGACAGGTAATTGGGGATTCTCTATTGCTTCAGATAGTTTCGAAGTTACAGATAGAAATGAATTAAATGAAGCGCCTGCATATACTATTTCTCAGCTCGGAGTAAGTATAGAAGATATAGGGATATTAAAATTAGATATTGAAGGTGGCGAATATGAACTTTTTAAAGATGACAGTAATACATTAAAAAAAATACCAGTTATTTTTGTTGAGCTACATGAAAGAATTATAAAAGGAACTGAAAAAACTTTTTATAACTTTTCTACAAATAGGCTAACTATAAAAGATAGAGGAGAAAAATACCTCTCAATTAAAATTAATTAAGCAACACCTATGGACAATATTATAAAGAAAAAGGCAAAACAGCTCTGGGGCAATGATCTTCATAAAAATAAGTCAATCCCCCCTCATAGTCCCCAGTTTCAAAGTTTATTTGGTTCGTTGTGGACCGACTCATTAAAGGGAAATCTTTTAGAGATTGGTTGTGGAAGTGGCGCTGACTTAGAAATTTTTAAAAATATTGATAATCTAAAATCAATACATGCAATTGATATTGGAGCAAACATAGAACAGCTTGTGGAAAAATATAAAGATGAAGACCATATGCATATAAAAAAGGGCGATGCCACAAACCTTGATTTTGAATCTAGTACATTTGATCTTGTGTATTCATTTGGTGTTTTTCATCATACAGAGGATCCAATAAAATGCTTGAGTGAGACATTTCGTGTGTTAAATCAAAATGGAACAGCATTTATTTATTTGTATAGCAAGCATGGAAGAAATCTTTTTAAGAAAGTAGGGATTCACACAGAAAATTTGATTATGAGGATAATAAATTTATTTCCTTATTCGGTTCAAAGCTTAATATGCATAATATTAAGTCCTATTTGTTGGGCTTTATTTTACTTGCCATCAAAAATATTATATTTGTTAGGATTTAACAATTTATATAACAAGTTTCCATTTTATTTTGCAACCCATCCGTTTTCTTTAATTGGCGATCTAAAAGATAGGTTGATGTCACCTATTAATCATAGATTTTCTAAATCTGAGATAGAAAGAATTTTAGCGAATTGCGGTTTTGAAGCACTGATCGTTAAAGAAAACTCAAGTGGTATTTATATTTACGCAAAAAAATAATTCTTTTAGATTTTAAGCAACATATAACTTCGATTATTTATAAGATTTAATAAAACTATATTAGGATATTTCAAAGATAGAGATAATGAAGACTGATGAAGATTTAAGAGCCTCAATCCTGTTTCCTATTTTTAAAGGAAAAGGAATATCTAATATATAGCACGTGGTATTTTTCAATTTATGAGTTTGGGTAAGGTGCTAAACATGCATTTTGACTATTACGGCTAGGTTTTTGTAATTTAGTACTTTAAAATAAATATTTTTTAATTTAAACAAATATGAAAACCTATAATGATCAAGAAAATTTTTGGCACAAAGATTACTCTGAGGAGTATATAAAAAAAAATTCATCATTTAATAGCGATCTCTTAAAAGAAGGCTGGCGAAAGATTTTAAAAAATGTAGATTCTCCAAAATCTATACTTGAGTGTGGAGCCAACGTTGGAAGAAATATTGATTTTTTAAGTTCAGAATTTAACGATTCTAACATTTCAGCCATTGAAATATCTTCAGATGCTTGCAGTATTCTTTCTAAAAAATTTCCCAATTTAAATCTATTCAATGGGAGCATTTTAGATAGTAAATTTGTTCCTAATAGCTTTGATCTGGTTTTTACAATGGGCGTTTTAATTCATATAAATCCAGATGAATTACTTAAAAATCTTGATGTAATCCAATCTTATACAAATAAATACCTCGTCATTGGCGAATATTTTAATAGAACTCCAACTAAGTTACCTTACCAAGGCCAAGAAGATAAGTTATTTAAAAGAGATTTTGGGAAGCTAATTCTTGAGAACTTTAAAGATGACTTCAAGCTCGTTGATTATGGTTTTTTGTGGGGCCATATTTACGACTCTGCCGGTTTTGATGATATTACTTGGTGGGTATTTGAAAGAATATAAAAATTTATATTTATTTAAATTTAAAATTAATGAAGCTAAATTAATTTTATGTTGTCCGCGCTTTTTAAAATATTAATTTTTTTTCCAAAGCTTGTTTTCAATCAACTCAGTAAAACCTTTATGCATTCAACTATGAGATCCTTAAGATTTGATTTAATTAGGCTTAGGGCAAGATTAAGAACAAAAAATATGTTAAGTAAATATCTTAGAGATAATCGGATCATCCCAAAAAGACTTCACTTAGGATGTGGGAGAAGGTTGATTCCAAATTGGTTAAATGTCGACCTATATAACTCAGATATTGATATTGATCTTTGTTCTAATGGCTTATCTATATTTGAAGAAAATTACTTTCAAGCTATTACTAGCGAACATGTAGTTGAGCATCTTGACATGCATGAGGAGTTACCAAATCTTTTAGATCATTTATATAGGATTCTAGATATCGGAGGAGTTTTATGGATTACAACTCCCTCATTGCAAAAAATTGCAAGATCGTATCTTAAAGACGGTGCCAGAACCTTGGTTCAGGGCAGAAAAAAGAGATTTCCTGACTACACAACAAGGGGTTATCCTGACTCAATTATAGTAAATGATATTTTTTATCAAAACGGAGAGCATAAGAATATTTTTGATTTTTCATTATTAGAGCAACTGATAAAGAATTCTAAATTTACAGATATTAAAGAAGTGGACTATAAAGAATTTTCATCTAATCATATGGAATTTCCTCAAAGAGATGACGCAGAGCAAACGATTTATATAATGGCTCGTAAATCAATTTAAGGTACTAAAGTAAAAATGATGAAACCAGGCTTTGATCTCAAAAGTCTGTTAAGATTTTTTATATATATGTTTAAAATTATTTAAATAACAAAACCATGAAGTTTGAAAATATAGTTCTGCCCTCTAACCAAAAATTTGGCTTCTTTTTTACAGCAATTTTTTTAATAATTTCAATTTATTTTGGATATCTTCAAGCAGTTTACCCTTGTCTAATATTTGCTGCTATTTCTATGATTTTTTTCGTAACTACTATTGTGAGCCCCAAATCTCTCAGACATCTAAATATTTTGTGGATGTATATTGGATATTTAATAGGATCTATCGTAAGCCCATTAGTTTTAGGTGCTATTTTTTATTTTATATTTACCCCTATTAGCATTTTTTCGAGAATAACTGGTCGTGATGAGCTAGACATAAAAAATATTTATGAAAACACATCATGGAAATATAAAGACTCATCATTTGATGATTTTGAAAAATTCAAAAGACAATTTTAAGTGAGATTTATAACATGGAAACTTTGAAAGAGCTCATTCAATTTTTAAAGATAAAAAAAAAGCTGTGGCTATCACCTCTTATTTTTGTTTTATTTATCTTAGGTGGATTACTGCTTTTAGCTCAAGGTTCCGTAATAGCACCTTTCATTTATACAATTTTTTAAACATCCAAGATGTATATTTTAGGAATATCATCTTTTTATCATGATAGCGCAGCTTGTTTAATCAAAAACGGTGAGATTATTGCAGCTGCACAAGAAGAGAGATTCACAAGAATAAAACATGACAAATCATTCCCATTAAATGCAATTAAATATTGTCTTCAAGAGGGAGCTATTTCTGTAAATGACATCAAACATATTGTCTTTTATGAAAAACCTTTTCTTAAGTTTGAGAGACTATTGGAAACATATTTAGCTTTTGCTCCAAAAGGATTTAGAAGTTTTGCCTTGGCCATGCCCATTTGGATAAAAGAAAAATTATTTCAAAAAAATTTGATAATTAAAGAGCTCGAAAAAATTTTTGGAAAGGATTCTGGCATAAAAGATAAGTTACTTTTTTCTGAGCATCATTTGTCGCATGCAGCAAGTGCTTATTACCCGTCGCCATTCAAAAAGGCAGCTGTACTAACTCTTGATGCAGTCGGTGAATGGACGACTACTTCAGTTGCCATCGGGAATGGCAAAGATCTAAAAATATTAAAAGAAATACACTTTCCTCATTCTTTGGGTCTCTTATATTCAGCGTTTACTTATTACACAGGCTTTAAAGTTAATTCAGGTGAGTATAAAGTTATGGGCCTAGCACCTTATGGTACTCCAAAATATTCGGGCCTCATCAAAGAAAACTTAATCAAGATTAATGATGATGGAAGCTTTAAGTTAAATATGAAGTATTTTGATTATGCAACCGGTCTGACGATGACTAATAAGCATTTTCACAATTTATTTGGTGGGCCCCCTAGACTTCCGGAAAGTAAGTTAACACAAAAAGAAATGGATTTAGCTGCATCTATTCAAGATGTAATTGAAGATGTGGTTTTAAAGATTGCAAAAAATATCTCAATCGAGACTGGAGAAAAAAATCTTTGTTTGGCAGGCGGTGTCGCATTAAATTGTGTTAGTAATGGAAGGCTTCTAGATAAAGGTTATTTTGATAGTATTTGGATACAGCCTGCAGCAGGAGATGCTGGTGGAGCTTTAGGTGCTGCTTTAGCAGTATGGCATTTAGCGCTAAAAAAAGACAGAAACTTTCAATTAAATTATGATTCAATGAAAGGTTCATATCTTGGACCTAAATTTAAAAATGACCAGATTGAGAGTGATTTAATTTCTCTTGGTGCTATCTATACTAAGGTCTCAGAAAATGATCTTCTAGACATCATTGTTGAGGAGATATGTAAACAAAAAGCTATAGGATGGATGCAAGGAAGAATGGAATTTGGTCCAAGAGCACTTGGTTCAAGAAGCATTATCGCCGATCCTAGATCAGAATCTATGCAGAAGGTCCTTAACCTCAAAGTAAAATTTAGAGAAAGTTTTAGGCCCTTTGCGCCAAGTGTGCTTGATGAACATATCAGTGATTGGTTCAAATTTAATTATACCTCCCCATATATGCTATTAGTTGCCAAAGTTCTTGACGAACATCGAACTGTTATATCTGAAGGCGAAGATCAATTATTTGGAATTGATAAGTTGAACATCCCAAGATCAAAAATTCCTGCTGTAACTCATATTGACTATACCTCTAGGTTGCAATCTGTAAATAAGCTTACAAATCCAATTTATCACGAATTAATATCAAGATTTTATAAGAAAACTGGATGCCCTATATTAATTAATACATCATTCAATGTTAGGGGTGAACCGATAGTTTGCAGCCCACAAGATGCTTTCAAGTGTTTTATGGGCACTGAATTAGATACTTTAGCAATTGGAAATTTCATCTTATACAAAAGTGAACAAGACAAGTCCCTTATTCAAAACTATGAAGATAAATATGAGCTAGATTAAGTCAGTTTCTTTAATCATGACTATCAAACAATATGTTCATCACTTTGATAAGGAACTTAAAATATAAATTATCTTTTAGTTATATAATTGATTGTCATTATGAAAAATAAATTAGTTATTAGTTTTCTAGTTATTTCTTTTCTAGGCTTTTCACACCTGTTTTTTAACCAAGTTTCAACAGAAATATCTGACAATGACGTAATTGCAATTAACAAAATTCAAAATAAATTGGATTGTGATGATCTAAGTAATTTTAGAGGTGAATTGGCGTGCATTGATTCAGTACAAAAAGCAATTTTATTTATTTCTCCTAATAATGAATGCCCTACAGAAGATTGCTGCCCCCTAAAGGGTGAACTGATAGAACCTCTAATCTTTATTAATAGGGGCTGGGGATGCTGTTTCGATAGATCAAGATTTAATGAGAAACTTCTCAAATATTTGGGCTTTCAAACCAGGCATGTATTTATAATCTCAAAAAAGTATTCTTCTTTGCTAAATTTTGTACCATTAAACCAAAGTTCCCACGCAGCTTCTGAAGTAAAAACATCTCTAGGCTGGATGGGACTTGATTCTAATACAAGCACCAAATTATTTGATGGGCAAAATAGAGTTTTCACTTACAAGCAAGCTATGAAAAATGAAGAAATGTTGAAAATATTAGAACCTAAATACATTTTCTTAGATAAACCAGATGTGATTTATGGTTTATATTCTCGTCACGGACACTCTTATACACCAAAAATACCCGGTCCAGAGTTCAATATTAATGAGTTAAAATATAATTTTATCTTTTAATTTAGATAATCTTTAAACTAGTATCATGTCGAAAGTAAAAAATAAAAGCCACAAAAGCTTATTATTTGTGGCTATCTCAATTTTACTTAGTTTTTTGTTTATAAAACTATTTGACCATGCTTTAGGCTTTACATTATCTTCAACAGCAAGTAGTTTCTCTAACAACAGATACGTTAATTTAAGAGAACATAATCCTAATTCTAAAATTTTTCCTCCGCTTTCTGTATGTTCAGTTTTAAATTTAGACAAGCCAGTGGGAATTCATTCAAATTCCAAAGGGTTTTTAGAAAGCAACCATGTTCTTAGTGAAGGTTTGAATTATAAAAAAATTATTTTTTTTGGGGGCAGCACTACTGAAAATATGTGTATTAATAATCATAATAGGTTTCCTGCTCTTGTAGGGGCATCACTAGCTAATGATCTCGATTTAAATTTAACAGTATTAAATGCTGGAGTTTCTGGTAACAACTCTATTCATTCATTAATATCTCTTCAAGCAAAAAGTATTACTGAAAATCCAGATTTGATTTTTTTCATGCACGCAATAAATGATCTATCAATATTGCTTAAATCAGGATCTTATTGGGATCAGCCAAATACAAGGGATTTAATAATTGTTGACTCTAGTAGAAGAAAGATTTCTGAGCTTGTAAAAGAATTTATAAATTTAATAATTCCAAATTTTAGACAGTTATTAATTGAGATTAGCGCTGAAAAGATAACCAATCATGATGAATTTAAAGATTACAGAGATCAAATTAAATTATCTCAACAAGATCTCAAAAAAATTCAAAATGATTTCAAAGCCTCAGTTTCATCGTTTATTGGTATTTCTAAAGCTTGGAATCTAAATATTATTATGATGACTCAACCAAATCAGTTCTACATTGGCAATAAAGAATTAGAAAAAACATATTACTCCAAACCCCAGCCAATTAACTATGAAGAATTCGTAAAATTATTAAAATCCTTAAATGAGATAATAATAGAGGTTTCACAAGATTTTAATGTAGCTTTTATAGATTTAGAAAAGATAATTCCAAAAAGCAATCTTTTTTTTTATGATTCAATACATTTGAATGACTATGGTAACAAAGAAGTAGCTAATATTATTTCCACATATTTAATTGAAAATAAATCTTTAATTTTGGAACAACTGAATGAATAAACATGAATTTATTCCATACAAAGATCATATAAATAAGAAATTCTTTTCAATTATTACTCCATTTAAAGACCGTGAGCATTTAATGAATGATTATTTCGAATGCTTATCAAAACAAAGCTTTACAGATTTTGAAATTGTGATTTCAGTTGATAGTGGTTCAAAATTATCTTTTAAAAAAACTAAAAAAATCTTAAAAGACATACATAATAAATTTTTTAAACAAAATAACCTTAATATTATAGAAGTTCCAAAAAGGGAAGATAATCAACTTAGCAGTTCTGGTAGAGCAAGAAATTTTGCTATTAACGCTGCAAGAGGGGAATGGCTCACCTTTCTTGATAGTGATGACCTTTTTACAAAAAACAAGTTAGTAACTCTATATGATCATATAAAGAGAAATAATGATATAAATTTTTTTACTCATGATTATAGGCAGCAAGATTTTATAAGCAATTCTGAATATGACGTAACTGTGAATAAATCTGATATAAGTTTTAAAAATCTACTCTTCTTAAAATTTCATTTTCTTCCAAGCGCTACATGCTTCAAAAGGTCAGCAATTGAGCTATCAGGATTATTTAGTCTAAGGTATAGGAGAGGTCAAGATTGGGACTGGTACCTAAGATTACTTGATAATGAACTTATCTCACACCATCATATAAATCAAATTTTAACCTTGAGAATAATTGACGGTTTGAATTCCTCTGATAAAGATTTTAGTAAAAATCTCCAATTTAAAAAAAAGATTTTTTATAGCCATTTATTTTCTCTGAAAAATAGAAGAAAAAACCTAGTAAAAATCATAAGCTTTATAGTTAGTTTAAATTTCAAAATTTTTAAGTACCTCATTATTATTGAACCATTAAAGAAAATTATTAAAAATAAGTGAAAAAAGTATCAGTCATAATTCCTGTAAAAGATTCATATGAATCTTTTTTTAAAGTACTTAAATCACTTAAGCTGCAAAAAAATCTTATAGAAGAACTAATCGTTGTTGATTCGTCAAGATCATCGGAGATTGAATCTCTTTTAAATGATAATGCTGATTTTTCAAGCAAGTATATTAGAGCAAATAATTATCCTGGCGAGTCAAGAAATATTGGGGTGTTGAATGCATCATCAGAAATTATAGGATTTTTGGATTCAAAAACTATTCCTGATGAAAATTGGTTAAGTAACGGACTTAAGCTATTAGATAGTAAATATAAATGTGTTTTTGGTGTGACAAAATATATAGCAAATACAAATGTCCAAAGAATAATTCGTGCATGTATTTTTGGAAAAAAAGGTAAAGAAACATTACCAGGAACAATAATCTTCAAGCTAGCTTTTGAAAATTGTGGACCGTTTTTAGAGGGAATCAGATCTGGCGAGGATTTTGAATGGAGGGAAAGATTTAAAGATTTGTACCCAAATGAATGGAGATTAAATTCGGATTCAATATTGAAATACGGCAGTATATCTAAGTCTTTTTCATCTGAGGCTAAGCGACAGTTTATTTACCAAATTCATTCAGCTTTAATTGATATTCAGTCTTCGGCGAAAGCATTTGTCTTGGGGATTTCTTTGATATTTATCTCATTATTAATACCTAGATGGAATTCTCTTGTTGGTTGGGATGCAAGCCCACTGTATATAAATGATATAACCAAGAAATACTTTTATTTATTGTGTTTTGTTTTTTTAATATTGTATTCCTTCAAACTTTTTAAAACTCCATTCAATAGAATCTTAAAAAGATTTATCTTCTTTATATTGATTCTACTGTCTATATATTTCGTCTTTTTTTGGAATGCTAGGATTGCTTCATGGGACATATCATCAGTCTTTTATATACCTCACGTTACAAAAATATATCTTGTTGGCCTAATAACAATAAATATTTTTTATAGAGGCATCATTTACCCTCTAAAAAATGAAATTTCAAAAACTTATTTATTTCCATTTAAATGGGTACAAGTTGGAATTGTTGGATCTTTGCTAGATTTATGCAAATTTCCAGGGTATTTGCTGGGAAGTATTTTCATTTTTTTTACAAACAAAAGAAAGTGATTAGACTATAATTCCCATGTGCCCAGGTGGTGGAATTGGTAGACACAAGGGATTTAAAATCCCTCGAAGGCAACTTCGTGCCGGTTCAAGTCCGGCTCTGGGCACCAAGCCTATTACTTTTATCTACTATAAAAATGTATAAAGAAAATTTTATGGAAATCGCTTTTAAGCAAGCAAAAAAAGCGGCTATTCAAGGAGAAGTTCCCGTTGGTTGTGTAATAACCTTAGGTAACGAAATCATATCTGTTGGAAGAAACAGATGTATTTCATCAAACTCACCAATAAGACATGCTGAAATTGAAGCAATTGAGCTAGCCTGTGAAGAGTTAAATAACTATAGGCTACCCAAGACTTCAATATACACAACTTTAGAGCCCTGTCATATGTGCTGTATGGCAATTACACATGCAAGAATAGAAAACTTATATTTTGGTGCAACTGAGCCCAAAACAGGCGCAGTAGAGTCAGTTGATAGATTTTTTGAAAAAAAATTTCTTAATCACAAAGTTTCCTTTTCTGGTGGACACATGGCAGAAGATTCAAGCACTTTATTGAAAAAATTTTTTTCAACAAAAAGATAGTTTTTATTACCCAAGATCTACCCAAACAGGGCAATGATCTGATGGTTTTTCCAGAGCACGTGTGCCATAGTCTATGCCAGTAAACTTAATAAATTTGGATAATTCCTCTGAAACCATTATGTGGTCAATTCGCAAACCTCTTTTTGGGCTATCATCAAACATCCTTGATCTGTAATCGAACCAAGAATAAATAGAGTTTTCATCTGGATTTTGCTTCCTCCAGCTATCAATGAAGCCAAGATCTTGGATTGAGCTCCACATTTCAATTTCTTCTGGAAGAAAAGCACATTTACCATCACGAAGCCACCTCTTTACATTATTTTCACCAATCCCAATATCCTTTTCAGATGGAGCCACATTAAAGTCGCCCATTACAATAATCCTAGATGTAGACTTTTGTAAATTCTTAATATGAGATTTTAGATCCTTATAGAACTTAATTTTTTTAGGGAACTTTGAATCATGGTTTCTATTTTCTCCCTGCGGGAAATAACCGTTTAGAATGAAAATCTCATTTTTTTTGAATTTATATGTTCCCTGAATAAATCTTTTTTGATCTTCGTCTGTATCATCCACAAATCCTTTTGAAATCTCTAGTGGCTTTTTCTTGCTTAATAAAGCAACTCCATAATGACCCTTTTGCCCCCAATACTCGCAGTGATAACCAATTTGATTAATTAACTCAACCGGAAACTCATCATCATGAACCTTTGTTTCTTGAAGACCTATAACATCAGGATCTAGATTGTCACGAATATATTCTAGTTGGTGAGGTCGTGCCCTAACACTATTAATATTAAAAGATATTATTTTCATTAATTTTGATTAGCTGCAATTAATGGAGAGCTAAATTTTAAGTAATCAATAATTATATTTTTTGACTCATTCAGAAGAAAATCATTTTCCAAAGATATTTCCTCATTATCGATTCCTTCTCTGAATGACTCCAAATCATCATAAGTATTAAATACTTCAATATTTAAAAGATTTCGTCGAGAATTTTCAGCATTCAGAATCCACGATCTTCTATCTACCTTATCTTTTTTTCTTTCATCAATATTTAAAGAAAGTTTCTTTCTATTTTTTCGCTGATCATACTTTTCACGAACTTTAAGAATATATTGCATGTTAGGATCATTATTAAGCCTATCAATATGATTTTCAGATGCTTGCTGAATAGCAGCATCATTTAGACTATAAATTCTATGCCTGATTGGTCTTATCGTATCCCATGGAAGTGATTCATCTAATGAGCTTTCACCAGTTTCCTCAATGTCCCATGAAGAGGGTAGTATAATATCTGGCTGAATGCCTTTGGCCTGAGTGCTCGAACCGCTAACCCTATAAAATTTTGATTCGGTAATTTTAATTTGACCTGCACTAAGATCATCAAGGCGCTGCACTGTACCTTTTCCAAATGTTCTATGGCCAATTACGATACCTCTTTTATAATCTTGAATTGCTCCTGCAAAAATTTCTGAAGCTGAGGCTGAGTATCTATCAACCAAAACTCCTACAGGTTTTTTCCAGATTTGTTTGGCTCGTCCGTCCCCCCAAGGCCTAATATTTCCAGAGCTTTCTTTTACTTGAACAGTTGCTCCAGACGCAACAAATAAACCAGTTAATTTATTTGCTTCATATAATGAACCCCCTGAGTTACCTCTAAGATCAACTAAAACTGCATCTACATTATCCTCATTGAATGAATTTAGAATATCTTCAACATCTCTTGAGCTACTTCTAAAATTTGGATCTCTATCTCTCCAGGCATTAAAGTCTATATAAAATGCTGGTAACTCTATTATTCCAACTCTATAGTTTCTTAATTCTGAATCTATAATAATAATTTTGCTTTTTGCAGCCTGCTCCTCTAGTTGAACCTCTTCTCTAACAAGCGTTACCAACTTTCTTTCTGAGGACTCAAGAGATTTTGAGGGCATAATCTCAAGTTCTACTTCAGTGCCTGCATCTCCACGAATTAGTTTTACAATCTCATCTATTCTCCAACCAACTACATCTGTACTTTTT
>MDTC01148765.1_pt1 | contig 14722 bp, 12 predicted proteins | sample 811181 | NCBI WGS metagenome assembly MDTC01 (sample SAMN05326644, study PRJNA326480) | marine metagenome | isolation source: seawater | place: Pacific Ocean: North | collected 2011 | reverse complement strand
TGGCTTGAAAAGTTGGGAGACCCCTATTCGGTAACAATTTTTGATAAAGAGGGCTCATTGGGACTAGATATTGGCGTTTATGGCGCCCCAGAAACATATTTAATTGATGCGCAAGGAATTATCTTGCATCGGCGGGTTGGGATACTAGACCAAAAAGTGTGGGAAAAAGAGTTTTCTCAATATTTTGCAGACTCTGAGGGGTAAAGTGATGCTTAATAAAAAAGCGCGTGTCTTTTTTTATCTTTTGGCAAGCTACTATGCTGTTTTGGGTTGCTCTGTTTTTAGTGTTGAAATCGTTTATGCGAAAACGAGCATGACTGACTTTACGGATGTGGCGCTTGAAAGGAGATATGTTACTTTGATTCAAGAACTTAGATGCCCAAAATGTCAAAACCAAAGCTTACAAGACTCTAACTCGACAGTGTCACTGGACCTAAAACATCAAATCCAGCGACTCTTGGAGAAGGGTAAAAGTGATGAAGAGATCAAATCTTATCTTACCGAGCGATATACAGAATATATTCTCTACCGACCTGTGTTAGGGTATCACACCCTTCTGCTTTGGGTTGGACCTTTATTTTTTGTGTTGATTGCGATAAGCGTACTTTTGTTTGTTCAACGGTTAAATGGTAGTTTTCAAATGAATAACAAAAATTTATCGCCAGCTCAGCCTCGGCCGGATCAAGTACGATTGCGTGAAGCCTCAGAAAACTTTAAAAAAGAATAATCATAGGTCGGCTTAGAGTTGTTATATTTACTGTTGTTGTCAATCCTATTTGTCATTTTTCCGTGGCTGTTCAGATATCATGAACCTGAACACTACAATAATATCGATAGGAAAAAAACTAATAAGAGGTTGTATGAGAGTCAGTGTCGCTATTTTTTAAACCAATTTCAGATGGGCGCAATATCTGAGAACCAGTACACCAGTCTCATATTGGATACGCGTCAGATATTTTCTGATGAGGCTAAGGATAGTGTTGTGGAAACTACCCATAATAAAGGTCTTTGGTTAACCCCATTTGTAATTTTAGCATTATTTATTTCGGTATTTTTAATGTACTCGCATCTTGGTAGTGAGAGAGATCAGATAATATTTAATATCCTTTCTCGTGGTTCTTCAGGAGATGAGCCTAAAATTGTTGATGGTGAGGATACCGAAGCTCTTGTATCCCTCATAGAGGAACGAGTAAAGGAGAGGCCGAAGAACATACATTACTGGATGTTGTTAGCTAAATTTGCTCAACATAACTTAGAATATCGAGATTCCCTGGACTATTATGCTTCCGCATTAGTTTTGGATCCGAACAATAGTTATATTCTAGCGAATTATGCTGAGGCAATATTCCTTGCTGATGGTAGCCGCTTGACTGATCGAGTAATCGAGGCAATCCAAGTAGCGTTTATCTCTGATCCAGAGTCCTCAAAAGTTTTAGGACTCAAGGGCATCGAGGCCTATGTTGAGAAAAGATTTTTGGATGCAATAAGGTTTTGGCAGTCAGCCAAAAGAGGTTTAAATGAAGAAAGTAACGACGTAATTGCGATTCAAAAAGGTATTGACAGAGCTATAAGAGCCTTGACTGTCCCAGTCGAGGGTCACGCGACTGAAGGTTCGCACGATGGTGTGCCTTTGGATATTAATGAGCACCACGCTAATGGAACAACCGTAATAGATTTAAGCTTAGGAAATGTCCCTGCGCATTCTTCTAGCGATGAGGTATTTTTGTTAGTATTTGAAGCAGGTTCTTCTGATGTTCCGTTGATGGCTAAAAGCGTGCAATTAATGTCATTGCCCGCTTATGTTGTATTTTCAAATATAGATTTATTGGACCCATTGCGAGTGGCGTCAGACCTTAGACATGTAGAGGTAGTTGCCCGAATTTATGGCGAGGGGAGCGGGTCTTCGATAAAGAAAAATATAGAGATTAGGTCACGGCCGATAGATTTCTTCAGTGAACCGCTACCAATCGCTATCGCGCTCAATAAGAATAGTAGTGATTGAGATCAGCTAGTCGAAAGTGCCTATCCCCCTTATGGTGGATTGGTTTTTTTATGATAACAGATCATGCTATCGATTTTTGGAAGGCCTTCAGAGTAAGGCGTAGAAGAACTAAAGGAAAAAAAGAGCACTTATGCGACTAAAACTAATCAAGCTTTCAGGATTTAAATCCTTCGTGGATCCAACAAAGGTTTCCTTGCCAAGTGAAATCTGCGCCGTGGTAGGCCCAAATGGGTGTGGTAAATCGAATGTGATCGATGCCGTAAGGTGGGTTTTAGGAGAATCGTCAGCACGAAATTTGCGTGGCGATTCCATGGCGGATGTCATCTTTAATGGTTCAGGTACTAGGAAGCCGGTGGGTCAAGCATCAGTGGAACTTATGTTTGACAATTCTAAGGGGCGCTTGAAGGGAGAACTTTCTGCTTATAATGAAATTGTCGTGCGTCGCACTTTGAATCGTGATGGACAATCGCAATATTTTCTAAACTCCAAGCTTTGTCGGCGAAAAGACATAACTGATTTATTTTTGGGGACTGGTTTGGGGCCAAGGAGCTATGCGATTATAGAACAGGGGACCATATCTCGGTTAATTGATGCAAAACCCCATGAATTACGTTTCTTTCTTGAAGAAGCAGCTGGCATTTCTAAATATAAAGACCGACGGAGAGATACCGAAAATAGAATTGCACGGACGCGTGACAACTTAGAGCGCCTCTCCGATCTGAGGGAAGAACTGCATCGGCAGCTAATGAGATTAGAACGACAATCGAAGTCGGCGCAACAATATACTGAGTTGAAAGAAAAAGAACGATGTAAGCAGATCCAGCTAAAAGTACTCCGATGGCTTGATCTCGACAAAGAAATACGAATAAATTTTACTGAAACCCAAAAATTGGAAGTAGAGAAATCTCGACTTGTAGCTGACCAGAATGAGTTGGAGTCGAGAATTGAGAGGTTTCAACTTGAACTTCTGGAGTATTCTGACGAAGTTGAAAAAAAACAAACTCGTTTTTTTCAAACTAGCGGAGAAGTTACTCGAATTGAGCAAGCGATTCAACACCAGTTGCAACGAGAAAAAGAGTTGAAACGTGAGTTACATTTGATAACGATGAGTATCGACGAATCGCAACAGCAGCTTATTGAGGACAAACAGCGCTACGAAGAATTGGATTCGGAATATGCCGGGTGTCTGCCAGATCTTAAAGAAGCTGAAGAGGAGGAAAAATCGATTTCTTTGCGGATTGAGTCGGTGGAGGCTGCTATAAAAGAATGGCAGGAGAGTGCCGATGTCTATCATCGACGTCGCGCTGAGCCCTTAAAACAATCTGAGGTCCAGCAAACGCGTATTGATGATTTGGAGAAAAGAATCGTCGACCTCTCTCAACGATATAGCCAGTTGCGTGAGGAGGTTGGTAGTTTTCAGCTGTATTCTCAGCAAAATGAGATACAAGTACTTCAAACGAGGCTCTCTGAGCAGATTACGGCGCAAAGAGATAATGAGGATAAAAGAACTCAGCTTGCTAATGATATTACTGAAAAACGTTTTTTGCAGGATCAATTAGAGGAAGAATTGAATGGATTGAGAGAGCGTTATCAGATATTAATTGGACGTTGCACAGCTCTTGAAGCGTTGCAAAGTTCCCTCGATGGTAGTGAGAAAAAGCAAAAATGGTTACTTCAGTCTGGATGGTATTATTCACATTTTGCTGATTCCTTGAGAGTTTCAGAGGGTTGGGAGGAAGCTGTGGAAATTGTATTAGGAGGTCATTTGCAGGGGCTTGTCGTATCCAGCTTTGAGGATAAAACGGACCAGTTGAGAAAATTTGATTCGGGTGAAATAAGTTTAATTGACTCCAATGTCCGACTTGAGGAACAAACTAATCAGAGAATTAACCTTCCAAGATTGAGCGGATTCATTCAATGTGATTATTCTGTATCAGTAGCCGAAAATGTTTTTGTGGCCGAGCACACTAAGGAAGCGCTATCTTTTCAATCAGATCTCAGGTCATATGAATCAATTGTTACGAAAGATGGAATTTGGCTAGGGTCTAACTGGGTTAGAGTCGAAAGAAATGTTAATAAATCTCAAGGATTCTTTAAGAGAAAGAGCGAATTAAACAAGATTGGTGCACAAGTTAAAGAGCTGAATACACAAATAAAATTGCTATCTGGCAATCGTAAAACTTTAGTGGAAGCAATTGAGATCGCTGACTTAAATCAAAAGGAAAACGTTACTAAAATTAAGATACAGCAGGATAAAATCTCGGAGATGCGATCGGCGCTAAGCGCACTTGAGGTTAAATTTGATCAATACGTCGCCAGAGGAAAGCGAGCGGCAGAGGAATTGTCTGAGGTGGAGGCTTTGCTAGATGACGACCAAAAGGCGCTGGCAGTTGCGAAAGAGGTATTGGCAATTGCAACTGATCGGGTGAAGCTGGATGAAAAAGAGGGTTATGAATTTCAGGAGAATAGGGTACGCCTTCAGACTGAATTTAGTGGTTACCGAAAAGAGTTAGGAGAGAAGCAATTATTGCTTACAGAATTGAGATTGAAGATTAAAGCATTAGAGATTAGACGAAACACGATAGAGGAACTCACTGAGCGTTTGGAGGCGCAGGTAAAACGATTAAAGACTCGAAAGACGGAAATAGAGAAAGCAAGTGCAAATGATCTCTCAGTACCTCAGATGCAAGAAGAATTGCAGCGCTTACTAAAGAATCGAGTTTTAGCAGAACAGGATTATAAAGATGCTAAATTAGCTATGTCGTCGTCAGAGAAAAAGCGCATCGAAGTGGAACAGATGCGCGTAAAAATTAATACGCAGATAAATTCAATGAGAGAAGATTTAGAGAATGCGCGCCTTTCGGGACGTGAATCAATGACGTTGCAAAGAACTTTGGGAGAACAAATTTCATCGGATCCAACTGAGCTAACTGAGTTAGTTGAAAGTGTTGATGCTGGTATCGATTCCACATCCTTGATGGCTGAGCTGGATGTTCTCGAAGCAAAAATTGGTAGGTTGGGATCCATTAATTTGGCGGCAATTGAAGAATATAAAATCGAATCTGAGAGAAAGGATTATTTAGATCGCCAGAATGATGAGCTTGTTTCTGCACTTGAAACTCTCAACGAAGCCATTAGAAAAATAAATCAAGCCACTAAAGCTAGGTTCAAAGAGACCTTCGATTCAATAAACAACTATATTTGTGAACTATTTCCCAAGTTGTTTGGTGGCGGTGAGGCTTACATGCAGCTTTCAGGGAACGACCTTTTGGAGGCAGGCGTTGTTTTAATGGCAAAACCTCCGGGAAAGCGAAATAGTACCATTCAGGCTCTCTCGGGAGGAGAAAAAGCACTTGCAGCGATTACAATGGTGTTTGCGATTTTTAAGTTAAACCCTTCGCCATTTTGTATTTTAGACGAAGTTGATGCTCCGCTAGATGATATAAACGTCAATCGATATCTTGGTTTAGTTAAAGAGCTGTCACTAAATGTTCAATTTATCATGATTACCCATAATAAAATATCGATGCAAGCAGCCGATAGTTTGCTAGGAGTTACAATGTCTGAAGCAGGCGTGTCAAGATTAGTGTCAGTTGGAATGAATCAAGGATCTAATTTGTTCGGTTAAGTTAATAATTTGGCTAAAACACTTTTGTTTTTAAAAAGGCGAATTACAATGGTGAGCTACAAGAAATCAGGACTAATGGATAGACATGGAATTTTTGGCTGCAAATAAAACTCTTATTGTGGTTGCAGGGTTAGTGCTCGTCGCTATTGTCTTGGACGGAATGCGCCGTGCGAAACGACATAGATATGAGAACCTGCAGATGTCAACTCACCTTGAGAAGGTAGAGAAGCGCGGAGCTAAAGTGGAAAATGTGGAGAATCTATTCAGTGCTGATTCATCGTTGAATAAATCTGACGGGTATGGAATGACCCCTAAGGTGGGTATAGAGGATGTTCTTCTCAGTTCGAAAGATATAGTTCGTCGTTATTCGCGCACCACCGACCTGAAACAAACAAATATTGATTTTGAAGGTTCTGGACTTGTCTCTCAGCCGGGCGAAGAGTCCGGTTCCCCAACTAGGAGAGTCATGGAATCCGATTCTACAAAGAATGAATTTGACATAATAATAGTTCATTTGATGGCGAATAGGGGCGAGTTTTTATCTGGATCCAATTTGCTTGAAACTCTCTTGCAGGCGGGGTTGCGTTATGGAGCTATGGGAATCTTCCATCGCCACGCCTACGAGGAGGGAGAGGGTCCAGTTCTGTTTAGTTTGGCGAACTTAGTTAAACCTGGGACCTTTGATTTGCAGACGATTTCTGCAATCGAAACTCCCGGAGTGACTCTTTTTTTAAATTTAAATGACGTAGAAGATGCTTGTGTTGGGTTTGAATCAATGATCACAACTGCGCATACTGTGGCCCAAAGTCTAAAGCTCAATGTTTTAGACGAATCGCGAAGCTCGATCACACCTCAGACAATCGATCATTATCGGCAACGCGCGCGTGACGTTGCCGGACGCCACGCACTTATTTGAGTAAAAATATACGTCCATGACCAAGATAAATGACGGTATAGTTACCAGCTATAGACAGTTGGTGAGTGACCTACATACGCATAATCATTATTATCATGTTTTGGATGATCCACGTATTTCGGATGTTGAATATGATGGGTTAATGCGGAAGCTTATATTGGTTGAAAAACAGTACCCTCAGTTGGTCAAAAAAGATTCCCCATCACAGCGTATCGGTGGAGCTCCACTCCCTCAATTTAGTCAAGTGCAACACGCGGTTCCCATGCTTTCACTCGACAATGCTTTTAGTGCGAAAGCATTGAGGGATTTTGATCGTCGTGTGCATGAAAGATTGAAAGGTTCTGAGAATATTGCATACCTCTGTGAGCCAAAATTGGATGGAGTTGCTGTTAGTCTTATCTACGAGGACGGTATTTTAGCACGCGCCGCAACTAGGGGAGACGGTGCTACTGGAGAGGACATAACTTCAAATGTAAAAACTATCAAGTCGCTTCCTCTCAAGTTAATAAGTGATCTTCCACCCAGACTCATTGAAGTGCGGGGTGAAATTTATATGACGAGACAGGGTTTCGAGCAATTAAATGTCTCTATGAAGAAGAGTGGTGAAAAGCCTTTCGTAAACCCTCGAAATGCTGCAGCTGGAAGTTTGCGACAACTAGATTCCAGAGTCACAGCTCAAAGACCATTAAGTTTTTGCGCATATAGCGTGGAGCAGTACTCAGACTCTGGGTCTCCGGATACGCAGTGGGAGATGCTGAGGTATGTTGGTCGATTGGGTCTTAGGATTAATCCAGATATTTTTTTTGCGGCCAATATTGATGCTTGTGAGAGTTACTGCCATGACTTGTTCACGCGCAGGGCTTCACTATCTTATGACATTGATGGTGTTGTTATAAAAGTTAATGATCTTGAGAAACAAAAATTTTTGGGCTTTCTCTCGCGATCGCCTCGGTGGGCGATCGCACGCAAATTTCCAGCCGAAGAAGCGTCCTCTCAACTACTGGCAGTTGATTTTCAAGTGGGAAGAACAGGAGCTGTGACACCAGTTGCCCGTTTAAGTCCTGTGTTTGTTGGTGGTGTAACAATTAGCAGAGCGTCGCTTCATAATGCTGACGAAATAGCTAGATTGGGTCTACATTTGGGAGATACTGTGGTCGTGCGTCGTGCGGGAGATGTTATTCCGCAGGTGGTTCGGGTGGTTCATGGGCGCAGGCAAGAAAATTCGACTGTAGTCTTGTTTCCAAAATTCTGTCCAGTTTGCCAATCACCAATTCTTCATCTGCCCTCCGAGGTTATCGCTCGTTGTTCTGGGAGTCTGAGGTGCGCTGCTCAAGTGAAGCAAGTGATAAAGCATTTTGCGTCGAGGAGCGCAATGAACATCAGTGGTCTCGGTGACCGGTTGGTTGACCAGTTAGTTGATACAGGTTGTATAACGTCGATTGTGGATCTTTATGACTTGAGCCTATCAATGCTTACACCACTAGAGCGATTAGCAGGTAAGTCGGCACGAAACCTTCTTAATGCTATTGAGAAAAGTAAGAAAACTACCTTACAAAAATTTTTGTATGCTCTCGGAATCAGAGAGGTGGGCATAAACTGTGCTCGTTTATTATCCCAGCAGTTTGCATCGATAGAGGAAATTATGGCGGCGCGGGAAGACGAGCTGTTAGCGATTGATGGAATTGGCCCAGTTTTAGCAGAGCATATTCAAATGTTTTTTGCTAATCCGAAGACATGTAAAGTTATTCAAGATCTCCAAAAAAAAGGCGTTCATTGGCCTTTGACTGCCGCTGATGGAGTGCGAGAAATTCCACTTTATGGACAGGTTTGGGTATTCACTGGACGAATTGAATCAATCAACCGAGAAGAGGCAAAAAGTGTATTACAAGCATTGGGCGCGCGAGTCTCTGATTCAGTTTCTTCGAAAACAAGTCGATTAGTAGCGGGGAAGGCAGCGGGTTCTAAACTGAAAAAGGCAAAGGCTCTTGATATTCCAGTATTTGATGAAAAACAGTTTTTGCAATTTCTAGAAGATATACAGACAACAGACATTTGAACATTTTTCAGCGTAGCCCTTTCGTTAAGAATTACGAATTTTATCGCTTTTATTGTCTCTTTCGAGCTAATTTGACGCGACTATGAATCTTTCTGCTTTTTAAAAGCTTAAATAAATATACTCATCCAAACCGCTCGTTTAAACTTGTCGATAGGGACATTATCCTTTTTGTCTTGTCGTTTTCTTCTCATTTGTGTTGTCCAGACAATGATTTGGCCGTGACTCATGACTAGCCCTATATTTTCTATTCAATACTATTTAGGAGCGATTGGCGCTAGTAGCATCGCTATCGGAATTCATTCCGTTTTATTCCCTTGGTTGGTAATTGGTGTTCTCGGGGCATCAGCAAGTCAGTTAGGATTAGCACAGATGGCTATCCTACTTCCGAATACAATTTTCCTTCTTTTCGGCGGAGTGGTTTCAGATCGAGTTCATCGTGGGGCATGGTTATCACTGCTGTATATGCTTTATAGCATGCCCTTGACAATGCTCTGGTGGTCATACCAATTTGATACTTTAACGTTTAAATTATTAATTTTGAGCGGAGTTATGTTTGGATTTTTGAACGCCTTTGTGCAACCTGCTCGGGAAAGTTTGTTAGTTTTTACGCCGTCACAAGTAATGCATCAGTCTGTGGCTAAATCTATAATAGTCAAATTTATTGCACAAGGAGTTGGTTTTGGGTTTGCCGGATTGCTGGGTTATATAGATCTGCCTGCTCTGTTGGGTACTCAAATTTTCATGTTCGGGTTAGCCTCATATTTGATTTCGCGGGCCCACCGTTTAAATAAAAATCTTTCAAAAAAACCAATAGTGAGTAAACCTTCGTGGAAAGACTTGGTAAATGGTCTGACATTATTTGTTGATAATAAGAGTTTTTTGCACCTTCTTTTTCTTGTTTTTGCAACAGGATTATTACCCTTCGGGGTTTATTTGGTGGGAATGCCGGTTCTTGTAAAGCAAGTTTATGATGGCGGAGCTATGCTTTTGGCAGCGCTTCAATTACTTTTTACTTTTGGTGTAATTTTAGCCAATATTATAGTTGCAAGGAGGAAAAATAATTTTGTTAATCCAGGCAGACTTATGGTGATAAGTTTCTTTTGGCGTGGTTCGTTATTTGCTTTTACCGCATTTTCTCCTCCTTTTTGGATTTTATTTTTAGTAATTTTTTTGTGGGGGTTCTCTACAGGATTGTCGATGGTCGTGGGTCGGACTATTTTGCATAACAACATCTCTAAATCTTATCGTGCTCGAGCTTTGTCGATTTATCAGATATGTTTAGTTGGAGGCACTCCTTTGGGAGCTTGGTTATGCGGTCTTTTAATAGACGATCTCGGAATCAACATTGCTTTTATATTTATTTCTTTAGTTACTGTAACTCTAGCAATTGGGATGTCGTTACTTTCTCCACTTTGGAAGCTCCGAACAACTGATTCTTAAGTTGAGGAAGCGTTTTTCGATCGCCTTTGAAAAACGAGGATTGCAGCCACAGCGGCAACATTAAGAGATTCTACACCTCTATTTAATGGTATCCTGAGCGCATGGTTGGCGACTTGCCTAACGGCCGAACTTATACCATGGGTCTCATTTCCCAGAATGTGTATGATCGGAGAAGAGGGGGAGAAATCATAAATTGTGGTGGGGGCATTTGAATCGAGAATCGCTACCTCAAACCCCCTTTCTTTGAAGTCAGTGAGTGCTTCTGCAAGCTCTTCGCAACGAAGGATGTTGCATTTGAAAGCTGTTCCTGCGCTGGCTTTAACCGCAAGAGGAGAAATAACTGAGTTCCTTTTTGAAGGGATCAAAATGCCAAATGCGCCACTAGCTGTTACACTACGGATAATCATTCCAAGATTGATCGGGTTTGTAATCCCGTCAAGAGCAATCAGTTTGGTGGTCTGACCCAATGGTATGGAGTCTATGATTTCTGTGTAATGTCCGTACCCTGGGCATTGGATATCACAGGCTACACCTTGATCTTGTTTCCCATTTCGTGAAATCCGTGCCAACTGGGGTCGACTATGCCAACGTATACTTATTTTGCGGCTGTTAGCTAGTAATATGAGCTGTTTAAGCGACTTACTGTATTTATTTGTGTCTGCTAAATGAAGCCGGTATATGTTCAAACTTTCATCGCATAGAACTTCATGGCATATATTGCGCCCATATATCGTGATCAAGTTTTCAAGAGATTTTTTTTTTGCTATGTAGTGCAAGGTGTCGACTTTTCTGTTCATACTTCACCATCCTAATTTTTTACCCCACTCGCTCCTTTCTGAGGTTTTTTAAATTATCGTTTTTGCATAATATTTTTGACAGTAATCAAGCAATTGATAAAAAGCGGACTAACTAATTCAACGCTGATCGGAAGGCTTGGAGTGCATCTTTCAACCCTCGGGTGATTGCCTCAACAGTCAGCGCATGACCAATTGATACCTCAGTAAGCTCGGGTATTGATGCAAATTGTTTTAAATTCTGTAAGTTTAGATCATGACCGGCATTAACCTCCATTCCTAGCTCTGCTGCTAACTTTGCGGCGGCCAAGTATTGCAAAAATATTTGTTCCGATAATTCACTGCCCCAAGCTTGGGCGAAAGGGCCGGTGTATAGTTCAATACGATCGGCACCTATTCGGGCGGCTCTCCTAACTTGCTCCAGATCTGGATCTATGAAAATACTAGTACGAACTCCAAGGGATTTTATTCGGTTGATAATTGGCACAAGTTGGGTTTCGTATTCTCGCAAATTGAAACCGTGGTCGGAAGTTAACTGATCACTGCTGTCCGGAACTAATGTGCATTGATCGGGCTTTGTGTCTTCTATCAAAGCCAAGAATCCAGGGTATTTTCCAGTCGGCATACAAAAGGGATTACCTTCAATATTCAGCTCAATATCCTTCAGCGGGGCAATAAGATGGGCGAGTTGTCTTGCATCTGTCGGCCTTATGTGTCGCTCATCTGGCCGAGGATGGATAGTGATCCCATGTGCTCCAAGGTGGATACAACTTTGAGCAAATGTAAGCACACATGGGAAATTCCCCGGCCTAGAATTCCGAAGTAAAGCAATTTTGTTAACATTTACGCTTAGAGCAATCATTTTACATTCATCCCGATACTTGAGTTTCATTGGCGACCGACACATTACAAAGTCTTTGTTGAAGTTCTCGTGCTTTAAGAATCCTTATTGGCGCGATTGGTACATCCCTAAATAAGCTGTTGCTTTGGGTTTTTTTAGCTGCGATAGCATCAACTGTGGCCATTCCGTCTACTACTTTGCCAAATACAGCATAACCGTGACGAGTTGCGGATGAATCAAGCGATGGATTGTCTGCAATGTTTATAAAAAACTGTGATTGCGCGCTATGCGGATCTGAAGTCCTCGCCATAGCTACACTTCCTCGGACATTTTTTAATTTATGAGTACCCTCATTTTGTACGGGAGGAGTTTGGCTCTTACGGGGCGTAAAATCGAAGGTATACCCACCTGTCTGGATCACAAATCCGGGTACTACTCGGTGAAAGATTAGCCCATCATAGTGAAAATCGTTAATTAATCTTAGAAAGTTCGCGGATGTAAGTGGGGCATCATCGGGATATATTTCGATGCTAAATTTCCCAGAGTCTGTAATAAATTCAACTTTGTTACATTTACCTGCTGCGACCTGGGAAACAGTGATGCACCAAATAAGTAGACTTATATTGGTCCGACGACTAAGATTTTTATTCACTATCGTTTACCTTATCGCCAATTGGATAAGCGCCTTCTTCCCCGGATCTTTGGAATGAGCGCTGTCAAGAGGGCCCCTAAAAAAACTAATATGCCACCATACAGGAAAAACTGGCGTCCTTCGTTTTGATATGACGACTGCAGTTGAGCTTTTAACACATCATTTTCTTGGATGAGCAAATGGTTTCTTTCAACCATTCGCTGAATATTTTCATCGGTTACTGAGTTGGTAGCGTCATCGTTGTTGCTGGTAGCTTTTTCCCCTTCGTTTTTTTGGTCAAGTGCTAAAGATTTTAATTGATCGTTTTTTAGTGCGAGAGCGTTTTTAAACCTCTCAGAGGTGCTTTGTTCCTCTTTCAACATTTGCTCTAAAATTTTTTTAGCTTCTCGCTCTTCGGTCAGTAAAGTGGCTGAGATTGGACTTTCTGATATGAATCGTTTCTCAATCCAACCCTGCTGACCGAAGTCAGTGAGGATTTTTTTCCATTGCCCATCGTTGTCAATTACTGTTACTGGTGTACCGCTCTTGAGACCGTTATGGGTAACTTTTCCATTTCTATTGGGTACACTTCTAACCGGAACATAGTAAACATCACTTATGTAACCCCGCCTGTGTTGTACATTACTTGCTACGATGGCCGATTGACTGCCATCGGTGGTCGATCGGGCTTGCGATCCAGTTGATTCATCTAACGTTTTATTGTCAAAGTCTTCGTCATATTCGTTTTCAATTATGGAATCAATGTTGTTGCGTTCAATAATGATTGTTTCGGCATGATTATCATTGGATTCTCGAAGTTCTTGGGAAATCCCGATCTTGGTAAGGATACCTAAAGCAAGCAGTGGCCCATAAAGCATCAGTTTTAGCATAAGATTTCTCTTTTAATTTGGGGTGATATCATGCTCCAATAGGCATGAGTAATTAGGTGTCATTTTTAATAAGATTACGGTAGTACATGTTTAAAGGGATTCACTTCAATTTTTTTATAGACGCCCACTTTTAAATATGGATCTTCACTCGCCCATGTTTCTGCTTCTTGCAGTGAGCTAAACTCAGCAATTATTAAACTTCCTTTGAAACCATGTCTTCCAGGATTTGCGTTATCAATCTTTGGGTATGGTCCTGCTAGTAATAGTCGCCCCAAGTCTTTTAATTGCTCCAATCTGGCTAGATGCTCTTTTCTCGCCAATGATCTTAATTCTATAGTGGCTGGAAAATCCTCACAGTTAATTACATACCACATATGTCAGGTTGTCGTTTTGTTCTTCAGTAAATCTTCCAGCGGAAGGCCTGTAATGCGTTTGATACCCATCAGAAGATAATAAAGGTTTGCGACCAAGATGAGCGTTACCGGCAATGCTATCACGGGAAAACTGAGCGCCCACATTGTGCCAAGTTGTTCGTTGAAGGCCACGGTTCCCGGTTGAGCGGTCAAAATTATGGTCGCTAATGAGTAATTTAAAATAGCCGAAATTAAAAAACCGGCCGCGAGAATCCAAGAGCCGTTAACTAAAAGAGATTCAAATTCTGTACCGCATTCATTAATCCTTAGTGACTCATTAATTAGCTCTATATCGAAAACAAATTCAACAAATATACGTATTACGGGCTTTGATGATTTCAGGGACATAAGGGTAGCAATTGCAAAAATGGAGGGTATTGAAGCCTCTTTGATGGCAATGTAGTGAGCATTTAGCTCCATTAGACTAATGCCTCCCGTCAATAAAACACTGATCACACCGAGGGCAGAAAAAAAGTTTATGTTTTTTCTTACTATGAAATCCCGAATGCCATAAAGTAAAGGAAATACTAAGGCGGTTATTATCGCGAGTTTTATTCCTAAATAATCCTCGCCGCTAAGTTTCATGAAGGTGAAAGAAGGTATTATTAAATTACACGCGAAATTGAGGAATAAATTCTCCTGAGGAACAGGTTTTGTGTTTTTAACGTCACTTCCGTCTTCGATCTTGGGACTGTCAGAATAATTCATGTTTAAGTTATAACTCTATTTTTCCGTAAGTCCTTAAGGAGAACTTGTCCAACTCTCGTTAAAATTTGTAGACTTATCGCGTTTATTAGGTAATGTTCAGTTCACTTTCGTCTGGACTCTATACCTCTATTATGCTTAAAAATTATAATTAAGCACAAGCAATATCAAGTTTGGCACACAGGAATTACTAATGAGTTTGTTTTTAACAATTCATCCCGCGAATCCACAAATTCGTTTAATCCAGAAAATCACCGATATACTTAATTCAGGCGGTATACTGATTTATCCGACTGATTCAGTATATGCGATAGGTTGTAAAATTGGTGAAAAGCGTGCTGTTGGTCGGATTCGCATGATCCGTGGGATTGGGAAAGATCAAGATTTTACACTTTTATGTCGAAAT
>MDTC01046587.1_pt1 | contig 14724 bp, 13 predicted proteins | sample 811181 | NCBI WGS metagenome assembly MDTC01 (sample SAMN05326644, study PRJNA326480) | marine metagenome | isolation source: seawater | place: Pacific Ocean: North | collected 2011 | reverse complement strand
TTGTTGACGCAGCAGGACGTGCCGTACAGAAAAGACTTCCGAAATGGAAGCGGTACGGTAAAAGCAGCTTGCCTTATTCCTTTGGTTGTGGTAAGGTGGCTGTAGTTGTTGAGGACTGTGTGAGTGCCGCAGTTGTAGGAGATGATGTTTTTGTGGGTGTAGCTGTGTTAGGAACATCATTATCTGAAGGACACAAGAGGTATCTTGCACAGTTCTCGACTGCTATTATTGCACTAGACCCTGATGCTTTACCAAAGACATTAGCGTTTGCAAAAGAATTGAGAGGTCACGTATCTAACGTCAGAGTGTTGCGCTTGACAGATGACCTGAAGTATCGTAACAAAGTAGACATGGACAAGTTAATTGAGATAGGAGATGAACTAAATGGAATTATCACTGGTTAGAAGTTTGATGGATAAAGGGTTCTACGATGACCATCGTGGCGCACGTTGTCCAGACAGACTGTTCAGTAAGGATGTACGCAGGATAAAGCAGACAGTTGATACTGCCATGCAGCGTTATGAGCGTACCGTAACACCTGATGAGGTTGAGGCATTGTTCATGTCAAACAACCCAACTCTTACTACCGCACAGAAGCAAGCATACTCTGCTCTGTTTCATAACATCAAGAAAGAAACACCTCTTGGTGGTGACATTGCTGGTGAGGTATTGTCTAAGTTGTTTCAGCAAGTGGTTGGAGAAGACATTGCTAATCTTGGATTTGATTATGTCAACGGTGATAAGGCTACACTTGAGCCGCTACGTAATCTGCTTGAACAGTACGGTGATGACTTCACACCTGACCTAAAGGTTGAGTGGGATGACATTGACATGGACACTCTGATGTCCAAGGCTGACCTTGAGGCACGGTGGACATTCAACATTCCAAGCCTGACACGTAAGGTGGAAGGGGTAAACGCTGGTCACTTGATTGAGATTGGTGCTAGACCAAACACTGGCAAGACATCGTTTCATGCCAGCTTGATTGCCAGCCCATCTGGGTTTGCACATCAGGGTGCTAACTGCATTGTGTTGTGTAACGAAGAAGGTTATCACCGTGTGGGTGCAAGATATCTGACTGCCGCTACAGGCATGACGATGCAAGAGATAAAGAAGAACCCTAGTAAGGCACGTGATTTGTATCAGCCTGTAAAGGAACGCATCAAGATTAAGGATGCTACTGGTCGTGACATGGCATGGGTAGAGTCTATCTGCAAGACATACAAGCCAGACATTGTACTGCTTGATATGGGTGACAAGTTTGCCAAGGGTGGATATGCAAGACAAGATGAGGCATTGAAAGCTAATGCTGTTCATGCTCGTCAGATTGCAAAGGAACACGAGTGTGCTATGTTTTACATGTCTCAGCTATCAGCAGAGGCAGAGGGTAAGGTACTACTCAATCAGTCAATGATGGAAGGTTCACGCACAGGCAAGGCAGCAGAGGCTGACCTTATGGTACTGATTGCTAAGAACCCTGTTGTTGATGGGCAAGATGAAGAGGACACACAACGCCATCTCAACGTAGTAAAAAATAAGTTGTCAGGCTGGCATGGTGTGGTACATTGTGAACTGGATTATAAAACAGCGAGGTATGAAGCATAATGAAACTAACATTGGACGTAGAAAACGTGGGGCAGAACAGAGATGGTAAGAAACATCTTGACCCATTTGAACCAGACAATTCTCTAACTATGGTTGGCATGCTTTCTGATACAGGTGAGGAGAAGATAGTTACCTTTGACCATCAGGACGTTGAGCCTACACCCAATGGTCATGCCATTGTTCAAGAATGGTTAGACAGAGCGACTGTATTAATAATGCACAACGCAGCGCACGATTTACTGTGGCTGTGGGAGTCAGGCTTTAAGTATGATGGCCCTGTGTTCGATACAATGCTGGCTGAGTATGTATTACAGCGTGGTCAGAAGAAACCTCTATCTCTTGAGGCTTGTGCAGAACGATATGAGTTAGACACACAGAAGCAAGACAGTCTGAAGGAACACTTGAATAGAGGTGGCACTACCTACAATATGCATTATGATACTCTAGCAGAATACTTGTCTGCTGACATACATGCTACACAGGAATTATCCAATAGATTAATGTGGAGACTAAACACTGATGACAGTAGACTGTATGATACAGTTACCCTGACCAATCAGGTTTGCGTATCATTAGCACGTATCTATCAGACAGGATTTACTGTTGACAAGGATGCACTGGATAGTGTAAAACAAGAGTATGAAGAAGAACGAGAACAGTTAGTAAAGGATTTGCAAAAGCATGTTCGTAATCTGATGGGTGATACACCTATCAATCTGAATAGTCCAGAGCAGTTGTCATGGGTTATCTATTCACGTAAGGTCAAAGATAAAACGTATTGGGCTAATACGATTGACCCTTACATGGATGACACAGACTTCCGCAATCTCCTGTCCAGTGGCACAGAGCGTCTGTATAAAACCAAAGCGGTTCAATGTACAGATTGCTCTGGGTCGGGATACATAACTAAGACAAAGAAGGATGGTACACCATATGCAAGACCTAATCGTTGCCCTACTTGTGATACTGCAGGGTTTCTGTTCAATCCCACAAGCGAGATTGCTGGCCTCAAGTTCAAGCCGCCATCCTCTAAGTGGGCTAGTGCAAATGGTTTCAGCACAAGTAAGCAGAACCTTGAGACACTTGGTAACATAGCCAAGGCAAAGGGCATGACAGATGCAGCAGAGTTTCTGTCTAAGGTCAGGCGTTTGAGTGCTGTTGATACGTACCTATCCTCATTCGTTGAGGGTATACGTACTCACACTAAGAGTGACGGTAAGTTGCATGTTCGTTTATTACAGCACCGCACACAAACTGGTCGGCTCTCAGGGGCTGACCCCAACATGCAGAACATGCCACGTGGTGGTACGTTTCCTGTAAAGAAGGTATTTATTTCACGTTGGAAGGGTGGCAAGATACTTGAAGCTGACTTTGCACAGCTAGAGTTTCGCGCAGCCGCTTTCCTATCACAAGATGGAGTTGCAATTGAAGAAGTTTCTACTGGGTTTGATGTACACTCATACACCGCTAAAGTTATTAGTGAAGCTGGTCAGCCTACGAATAGGCAGGATGCAAAAGCACACACCTTTGCGCCCCTTTACGGGGCAACAGGGTACGGACGCACACCTGCCGAAGCAAAATACTACACACACTTCACAGACAAGTACAAAGGCATCGGGGTTTGGCATACCAGATTGGCTAAAGAAGCTTTAAACACTGGTGTTATACGCACACCGTCAGGCAGAGAGTTTTCTTTTCCTGATGTAGTACGTAAGTCAAGCGGCAGAGTATCACACTTTACGCAGATAAAGAACTACCCGGTCCAGTCCTTTGCTACTGCGGATATTGTGCCTATTGCATTGATGCATATTGAAGGGTTGCTTTACAATATGAAATCATGTATAGTCAATACAGTACATGATAGTATTGTTATTGATGTACATCCTGACGAAGAGACAGCAGTAATTGAGGCAATCAATAATACAAACAAGGAGTTACCTAATTTGATTGCATTAAGATGGGGAGTTGAATTCAATGTACCCCTGCTTTTAGAGTCAAAGATTGGACCGAATTGGCTTGACACGAAGGACGTAAGCTGATATAACTATCGAACTTTCAACTATGATAAGGAGTAAAACATATGACACAACTCACAACAATTGATACTAACAACTACGCAGCTATGGCTAAAGCTATGGGTATGGCATCAGAAGCTAGTAACTCAAAGCAGAAGTCAAGCAGCTTGGCTCGTTTACGTATCAACCATAGCCCTGTCATGGGGCAGACAGAAGTAAAAGGTAAGATGGTCAACATGGAAGTTGTCTCTGGCGGTACATACAAGCTAGAGATTCCAGATGGCGAGACTTACTACGCTTCAGCAATTAAGGTACGCCCTTTCATGCAGCGTTTCATGTACAAGCGTTTTGTACGTGGCATGGGAGATGCACCTAACCGCTACATAAAGACACTGATGAATGATGACTTGAACATTGACCTCAAGGATAATAATGGTGGCTTTAACTGCGGTAAACCTGCTGGTTACATTAAGGACTTCAAGGCTCTGCCTGAGAAGATGCAAGAATTAATCAAGCAGATTAAACGTGTTCGTGTTGTACTTGGTACAGTAGAATTGACAGAAGCTATCACTGCTAACGGTGACGCTGCTGACCTTGGTGCTGTTCCTTTTATATGGGAGATTGACAATCGAGATGCTTTCAAGATTGTCGGTGAGAGTTTTACCTCACTTGCAAAAATGCAGCGTCTTCCTGTACAGCACATCATTACGGCTAACACTCAGGAAAGAAAGTTACCTAACGGTAATGCCTTTTACCTTCCAGTAGTGTCGCTAGATGTCTCAAAGACAATCGAACTGACTGACGATGACCAAGCAATGTTTGCTGACTTCATGTCGTGGGTAGATAACTACAATTCGTACATCGCAAACACATGGGCAGAAAAAGCTAACTCTGACATGGATGACGATGACGTGGATGTTGTAGACAGTCTCGTTGATATTGAGATTGAGGAAGACGAGGTAGCGTAATGAACCATCCTGCTGAACTTGCATTGCATCAGTACATGGAAGATGCGGTATCGGGCAAAACACAAATATCCGATACCACCATTGACCAAGTAGCAAGCGACATTAAAGATGCACTCAAGAGGCAGTTTGGTGGTAGCAAACGGGGTGACTTCAGACTACGTATGTCTAACGTGGGTCGCCCCGCTTGCCAACTTTGGTACGAGAAGAACAAGCCGGATGTTGCACTACCAAAGCCTACAACATTTGTAATGAACATGATGCTTGGAGACATCGTTGAAGCTGTCTTCAAAGGACTATTAACAGAAGCGGGAGTGACATATGAAGATAATGAAAAGGTTACTCTGGACTTGCCTAACGCTAACATTTCTGGGACATATGATATTGTCATTCGGGATGCAGTTGATGATATTAAATCAGCTTCCGACTGGTCATACAGAAACAAGTTTGAATCCTACAATACTCTGGCAAGTGGCGATGCCTTTGGATATGTTGCACAACTAGCAGGGTATGCAAAAGCATCAGGCAAAAAAGCTGGTGGTTGGTGGGTAGTAAACAAAGCTAATGGTCAGTTCAAGTATGTACCTGCTAGTGGTCTTGATGTCGATGCTGAGATAGCAAAGATACAAACCACAGTAGATGATGTAAACAACAATAAGTTTGAGCGTTGTTTTGAACCAGAGGCTGAGACCTTTAGAGGAAAGGAAACAGGAAACAAAGTTCTGAGTAAGTCATGTTCTTTCTGTTCATACAGAAACGACTGCTGGCCTAACCTTACACGGCTACCTGCCGTTAAGTCACAGGCTAAAGAACCTAAGATGGTTGACTACGTAGAACTAGCAGAGGAATACGATGCCGCCTAATTTCAAACAGTTTAGAGCAGCACGTAAGTATGGGTACAGGTCAGGCTTAGAGGTCAAGCTATCTGATTATCTGAAGGAACTAAAGGTTGACTTTGGTTACGAATGTATTAAGATAGAATGGGAAGACTTAGCCTACCGTACCTATACTCCTGACTTTGTTTTGCCTAATGGTATTATAATAGAAACAAAAGGAATGTTTACAGCAGCAGATAGACGCAAGCATTTAGCTATAAAAAAACAGCATCCTAAGTTGGATATACGTTTTGTGTTTGAGAACAGCAGACGTAAGCTACGCAAAGGTGCTAAGTCTACCTACGGAGAATGGTGCGATAAGTATGGATTTATGTGCTATAATAGAATCGTTCCAGAAGAATGGTTAAAAGAGAAGGGAAGTAACAAACACCCAGAGTTTATCAAGTTCTCTGGTACAAAAGTAAAAAGGAGAAAATGATGAGCAAGGCAGAGTATGACAGAGTAGAACCAGAGGATTTCATTGTACGTGTTAGACCAACGCAAGATAGTGAGGGTGCATGGAACGGTGAGATTGACGTTGCTATTATAACACAACCAGAAAACCCTCTGGGTGATGAAGACTATTTTCAAGTGATGCATTTTTGTAAGATGCTAGCATCAACAATTCCTGTGATGGAATTGAATGAAGACTTTAGAGATTTAGTACACGATTATGTGATGGAAACAGTTGACAAGCACTATGAAGTTGAGTTAGAAGATAAGCCAAAGGTCGTTGAAACAGATGGCAATGTGGTTAAGATTGATTTTTCCAGCAAGACAGAAGGGAGTGCATGATGACAAGCTATATGAACATAATGAAAGACTTAGATAAAACGTCCGAAAGAATTGAGAATAAACTTGACATGGTGAATAAGCCACCTCACTATAATGCTACAGAGATTGAATGCATTGAGGCTATAGCAGCAGCTACAGGTGATGGCTTTGAGTATTACCTGCAAGGGAATATCATAAAGTACCTATGGCGTTACCGTTACAAGAATGGTACAGAAGATTTGAATAAAGCTAAGTGGTATCTAAATAAATTGATAACAGAAGTAGAGGGCTGCTACGATGATAAGAGTTAAGATGTTTCTCACATTAGATGTAGACCCAGAAGAATACCCAGTTCCTGCAGATGAGAATGTATCAGAAGAACTGGAAGAAAGCCTTCAAGAATACTTATATGATATAGAAGGCGTTAACATACGTAACATTAGAACAATACAGGAGTGACCCCATGATAAGTAATCATTTACCTACAGACTATCAAAACTTTATAGCACTATCACGCTATGCAAGGTGGAAAGAAGATGAGCAGAGAAGAGAGACATGGAGCGAAACAGTCTCACGATACTTTGATTATCTAACTAAACACCTAAAAGAAAAACATAAGTATAATCTTGCTGATGAGTTACGTGCAGAACTAGAGACAGCCGTACTTGACCAGCATATTATGCCAAGCATGAGAGCCTTAATGACATCTGGTCCTGCACTGGACCGTTGCCATGTAGGTGGATACAACTGCTCATACGTACCTGTGGATAGCCCACGTGCATTTGATGAGACTATGTATATTCTTATGTGTGGTACAGGTGTAGGCTTCTCAGTAGAACGTCATCACATTGAGAAGCTACCAATCGTCAACGAAGATATGCATCAAACTGATACAATCATTAAGGTTGGCGATTCACGTCCGGGCTGGGCTAAATCACTGCGTGAACTTATCTCTTTACTGTACGCAGGGCAGATACCACAGTGGGATGTGTCAGAGGTTCGTCCTGCTGGCGCACGTCTCAAAACTTTTGGTGGTCGTGCCAGTGGCCCAGCCCCGTTGGAAGAACTGTTTGAGTTTATCATTGATAAGTTCAAGGGTGCAAAAGGTCGTAGGCTCTACCCCATTGAGTGCCACGATATCATGTGTAAGATTGGTGAGGTTGTAGTTGTCGGAGGGGTCAGACGAAGCGCACTCATTAGCCTATCAAACCTGAATGATGACCAGATGAGTCATGCTAAAGCAGGTATGTGGTGGGAAAACGAAGGACAACGTGCGCTTGCAAACAACAGCGTTGCCTACAAAGAGAAGCCGCAGATGGGTACATTCATGCGTGAATGGCTTTCACTGTACGAGAGTAAGTCAGGTGAGCGTGGTATCTTCAACCGTCAGTCTGCACAGAAGCAAGCAGCCAAGAACGGACGCAGAGATGCGGAACAAGATTTCGGATGTAACCCTTGTAGTGAAATTATATTACGTCCATATCAGTTCTGTAACTTGTCTGAGGTAGTTGTTCGTGAAACAGACACGCAGCAATCTCTGACAGAGAAGGTACGTTTGGCTACAATCTTGGGTACGTTCCAATCTACGCTGACTGATTTCAAATACCTGCGTAGTATCTGGAAGAAGAACACAGAGGAAGAACGTCTACTTGGCGTGTCGCTAACAGGCATCATGGACAATGAGTTGACTTCTGGTAGGTCTCCACATCTTGGCATGAATATAGGCCAGACGCTTGAAGCATTACGTGATGTAGCTGTTACTGCAAACAAAGCTATGGCAGACAGACTTGGTATTCCACAGTCAGCAGCTATCACATGTGTCAAGCCATCAGGTACAGTGTCACAGTTGGTGGACAGTGCATCAGGCATCCATGCCCGTCACAATCCGTACTACATTCGTACTGTTCGTGGCGATAACAAAGACCCGTTGACACAGTTTATGATGTCACAAGGTATTCCGGCAGAGCCAGATGTAATGAAGCCAGATAGCACAACCGTGTTTAGCTTCCCAATGAAGTCGCCTAACAATGCTGTAAATAGAACAACTATGTCGGCTATTGAACAGCTTGAGTTGTGGCTAAAGTATCAACGTCACTGGTGTGAACACAAACCATCTGTAACAATCTCTGTGAAAGAGGAAGAGTGGATGGATGTAGGCTCATGGGTGTACGAACACTTTGATGAGGTATCAGGCATCAGCTTCCTGCCATTTAGTGAGCATACATATAAGCAAGCACCATATCAGGATTGTACAGAAGAGGAGTACAAAGAGATGAAGGCACAGATGCCAGCATCAATTGATTGGTCAGCTTTGCAAGAGTTTGAGAAGGAAGATACTACATCAGGTGGCAGGGAGTTAGCTTGTACAGCAGGTGTCTGTGAAGTTGTTGACTTGACAGCAGCCTAGATATGTGGGAATACTGGTGTAAAGCAATGGGCAGCAAGGCATATGATGACAGTGCCAGAGCAAACAAGGTAGCTATACTGAGAACTGCTTGGGTTATTCTTCACGTGCTTGCTTGCCTAGCCATTATTCTGCACAATACGCAGAAGATGGGTTGGTGGTAAATGCTTGACGATACAGGACAGTTTACGTTACTATGGTGGCAATGGTGGTTACTAGCAATGGTCACTATAAATACAGGATTGAATGTGATAGTATTCTTCAAACACAGGTTCAAGAATAAGTGAGTAAGTTGGTATGGAAAAAGGCAGAGGGGTGGATACAATATGACCCACCCCAAAGCCACCCGTGTTATCAAGAGTGGATAAAATTAAAAGAGAAGGAGAAAGAAAATGAACTTGAGACAAGTACTGATTGATGCAGCACGTTCACATTTTGCTGGACATATCAATAAACATATTGCTAATATAGAAGTGTTGTTAAATAATCCTGTAGGTATCGGTGAGCATCAAGACATACAGGAATCAATTGAGATTGAGTTAGGTCACATAGCTGACTATCACGATAAGTTAGAAATGCTGACTAAGTTTTTTATGCAGAAGAAAGGAGAAGAGGATAATGCTGAATATACTGAAGAATAGTAAGGTAAATGTAGATAGCTACACAAATAAAGTTCCAGTTAAAGAGGATGGAGACACTTGGTACTACAGCCCTAGTGGATACCGTCAGCGTGTTTCTACACATGCCGCTAAGAATAAGAACAGGATGTTTGTCAATGGTAAGTACATACCTCAGACACATCCGTTACACAAACCCGGCAGGTACAAGTCATTGGATGATGCTTGGTCACACAATAAGATTGAGTCTGTTAATGAGGGTGAAGTCTACGCAATTGGAAACACTGCGTGGCCTGAGTGGGTCAAGATTGGTAAGGCGGTTGATGCTGACGATAGACTGAATGGATACCAGACATCATCACCGTTTCGTGATTACTTTGTGATTACTAAAATCAAGACAGACAATCGACATGAAGCAGAAAGAAAGATGCACAGATTGTTTGAGAGTAAATCAACGGAACGAAACAATGAATGGTTTAAGATAACATCTAGCCAAACAAAGGATTTGTTCGATGGATTTAGAACAGCAAGCTAAACAATGGATGAAGGAGAAATATAAAGATATGGAAATGAATGAATACCAAATAAAGTCAGTAAAGTTTGCCATCTACCCAGCAACACACCGCATACTATACCCTGCACTAGGACTTACAGGAGAGGCAGGTGAGGTAGCGAACAAGGTCAAGAAGTTCATCAGGGATGGAGCAGATAAAGAAGCATTTGAGGTAAAGAAAGTAGAGATTGCCTCAGAGATTGGTGACGTACTTTGGTACTGTGCCAACCTAGCTAATGACTTAGGCTTTACATTGTCAGAGATTGCACAGGAAAATTACAGCAAGCTAGCTGACAGGGAGAGGAGAGGTAAGATAGGTGGGGACGGAGATAATCGTTAGACATAAAAAGAGGGGGCTTAATTGCCCCCTTTGTTTATTTAAACATTTTCTTTCTTCGTTTTCTTTTTTCTGCCTCTGACAGCGCATACTCAAACGCACCATCGTCTGCTATATTACTACCGTTGTGTTGTATTTTATATATTTCTTCTATTCTTAATCTTTCTGAGGCACTTACTGTATTGTAATACAGAGTTTTAAATCTCTGGTTTCTTTCTTTGTTAGTCATACCAGTGTTAATACGGTCCGGGTCAAGTACGAGGTTACGTGCTTTCGCTCTAAAATTATCTATATGACCCTTTAAAAAGTCTTTCTTCAGCTTATCCGTAGGCTCATTTTTATATTCTCTACTTGCTATAACAGAAGCAATCTGACGTTCCATGTACTTACCCATCAAACCCTTTGCCTCATTGGACAACGGCTTGTCTAGCTGTATGTTACGTGGCGCAAGTTCATAGTAGTCAAAACCTAGTCTACTCACTTCACGTTCCGCAAATGTTTTTTGCGGCTTGTATGTTAGGCCAGTAAGTTGTTTGATAAACGGATTGATATAACGCATACCACCAGAACGGGTTGGACTCTGTGCTATTGCGTCACGCTGCGGCCCAATACCTGTCATTCCTAGTATTCCATCAGCATCTGGGTCAACTGTCTGTGGGAAAGAACGGGTAGCCTGTTTAAGAAAATAGGGTAGTATCTCAACATCATTATTATCAGGTACTTTACGGAAGTCAGGGTCAACTGTAGCCACTAAATCTTTTATTACACCAGCACCTACGGTATAAGAATTTAAATAGTTACCCGCAAAAGAAGCTAGACCTTCCCATATCTTATCTTCTGCTTTACCTTCTTCAATACCATTAATTGCTACCTCTGCCATACCATCAATCAAAGCAAGCTGAGTACCAGCACGTCCCTGACCACCTGTAATGGCAGAGTAAAACTCTCTCACGCTATACGGCATATCAGATGCTACCTTGTCATTGTCGTGCAACTTACCAACACCGGGAAACTCAAAGTTTTTACGATATAGATAGTCGCCTAACATTGCGTAAGCAGAGAACGGTCCAAGAGTTGCTCTCATATCAAACAGTTCGTTACTTGTTGGGTCTTTGTATTCATATGGGCTTGTAGTCTCATCACCAAACTGAGAACGAATAGCCATAAACGTACCCAACATGGTAAGCCCGGTCATTTGTTTGCCGATACGGTCTGAATAGGAAGACTTGTTTAGTATTCCTGTAAGAGGGGTAGCCATACCTATGTCTTCAAAATCAAACATACCAAGTACAGGCATGTGTTCATACATAAAACGAAACTGATTCACCATGTATCTAGGAAAAGGAACTATAGTTGAACCTGCTGTAGATTGCCCAAACCGTATAAAGGTATCAGCAAGTTCGTTGAAAGTACCTTCTTTACCTTTAAACTTACCTGTCTGATATGTAAAGTCTAATGCTTTTTCCATAGCATCTGCAATATTTTCTTTAGGTATACTGTCTAACTGATTCTCCTGTAGAACACTTTTAAGGCTTCGCTCTGGATTTAACGCACGTATTTGTAAATCTAGTTCACGTGAAAAGATAGCACGTTTAAACATGTTATCTGACATAGTATTAAGCACATTTAACTTACGTGCTAATCCCATTAGACCTTTCTCTGCACCCGTCTGTTCACCTACATCTGCCATATCTCTGAACAATTGTTGTGCCATCTCTGAACGCCCAAACATATCGTCCTTAAATAACCTCTCCAAAGCAAGAGATTCTGTGCTAGATATGCCAAACACTAAATCTTTTAGTCTAGCTGAGTATGCCGCAACACGCATTTGTGACCTGCCTAATTTAACAGCCTCTTCTGCTGCTTGTAAGGCTTCTTCATTACCTAAATTGTTTAGCTTCTTTATGTTGCCTTTTGCCATGTTAAACAGACCAGAGCCTAAGTTATCCATAGCGTAGACATAATTACGCATGTAACCGTTAGTTGTATTACGTACTGTTGTTGCAAGTTGAACAGTCATCAAACCAACACGTGCCTTTGTTACATGCTGAAGAGCATCACCAATTTTACTCTGTAGTTTTATTCCCGTAGTATCTTCTATATCCTTTAATGCTTTTAGCCTTGCCTTATTTGAGAAATTACCCATAGATAGTAACTCATCATCTAGCATATTCAACTCTGCTTTTATCTGACGCTTTAAGTCAGCCTTGCTTACAGCACCAGCCCTAACAGAACGCATTGTTTTACTAGCTTCAGTAACACGCTCCGCTACAATAGCACCAAGGTCATCGTACATAATAGTACCAAGCTGTTCTATTGATATGTGGTGGTCCTTTAGTATTTTTTCTATCTGGTCTTGTGGTATAATACGTTCACGAATACCCCTTGCAATACGTGATGTGGCACGTTCTTGTTTATCCGCAACACTTCCTTTAGCTACACGTACACCAGTTTTAGGGTCAATACGTGGTGGTATATCTGAAGCAACCCTAGCCGCAGCAGCAGCAATGTTTTGTATTATCTTATCGTTGATTTCACCACGTAACCTAAACTGTTCGTCTGTCATACCCTCTTTAATAGCAGCACCCTTCTTTAATTCTTCAGGTATTGTATCTGAAAGGGATAACTTTTTCTGTAACTCTTCAGCTAAATCCTTAGTCTTTTTATTTTTAAATACTTTTTGAGAGACTTTATTTACCTGTTCAATTACTGCTTCTTCTTTTGCAGTAGAGGTATTAACAATCTCTTGCGCGGCTTTGCTGGAGTTATACTTCATTAGATTGACACCACCACCAATGACACCTGATGCTACAAAGCCTAATGCCGCAGCAGCACCTACTTGTGTCATGTCAATCTCTTCTTTAATGCCTGTCTCTACGCGAGTCTCTTCCTGCGCGGCAACTGTACCTGCAGCAACGGCAGAGTCTACAGTAGCAGCTATACCAGCACTCTTAACTGCCTGTCTAATTCCAAGTTTAATACCCTGATTAGCAGCAATAGCACCTGCTTTACCTGCCCCAAAAGAAAAAATGCCAGCATATGTAGAGGGTGCAGTAAATACACCTTCTAAATAATCGCCAGCAGCTTTTAATCCTAAGTCACTATCCATGCGGTCATAGGTATCCATTAGTCTACCAAGTCTTGCACGTTGTGTATTATCTGCTTCCTGTGCATAGGACATGTCACGCAAAGCAGTTACTTCGTTTACGTTTTGGAATCTAAAATGCTCCATGTACGCATCATAGACTTTTTCTTTTGTGTCGAGTTCTTCTGCTTCTTTACCTTCTCTTTCTATAAGAAAGGAAGAGGCATCATCAATAAAGTCTTCGTCTTCTATCAAGGAGTCTCTATTAAGAAATTCTTGTTTATATGTATGGTATAATGGGTCAGACATATTACAGTCCTGCTTCAGCTAATTTTTCAGGACCACCCTGTGACCTAAGTATCTTTGCCCTAAGAGCCTTTGCTTCTGTACTGTTTTGGTCCATCCGCTGTAGCCTTGCTATGTTACTGTCTGGTGCAGCTTCGTTGACGCTACCCGCAGTAGTAGCATCCCCTACCTCTGCATCAGATGTTGTGCTTTGGTCAACTAAGCCTTCTTCTTCTGGCGAACCGCCAATAAGACCCGTATCAAATAAAATACCCTCTGCTTCTACAAACTCACCCGGACCATATCCATCTGGATTAGGTATATATACGAATTTTTTATTGTCTCTTATAAACTCATCTACTTTTCGTGTAGCAAAGCCATAGCTTACACCATCTGCAACGGCATCTTCAATAAATCCTTCAGCATAATTTTCTACTTTGTTTACTTCATCAACAACAGCTTGGTCTTTATGTGCGGTGATGAAACTGCCATTTGGAGAAAAGTCACCACCAAGACCATGCTTACTAGCTACAAGCTTTCCTACATTACCCTTTGTTAAAATAGAAAGATTAGGAGTATAGTTATCTTTATCTGTCATAGTCACTATACCAGCAAGACGAGTAACTTCTCGCTTAATATTATCTGCCTCATCTTTCTTACCCTGCGCGTATAGGTTAGACTGTATGTTAATAAGCCTATTCATCTCTTGCTGTGGGTCGGCTACTCTACCTAACATATAAGGTTTGAGTTGGTTTGCTACCGCCTCTGGCATAGACGCAAGTATCTCTTCCTTACTTCCCATGTCCTCATATCCTGCTGCGGCAAGGTCAGCACGTACACCTGTTTGAATGCTTTCTACAGCACGTTCACCAGCACCGGGAATAAAAGACATAAAGCCTGTAGCAACATCTTCTGATTTAGGACCGGAAGATACCTTGATAGGTGTAGCTGTATATCTAGCAAGCTGAGAAACAGTTACACCTGTTGGGCTTGCTTCTGCCATACCCAAATATCTAAGAGGGTCAATGCTTTGATTTTTCTGTATTGCTTTAATGTCATTTGCAGCAGCAATTGCCGCATCAAGACTGCCCTCACTTTCAATGAGAGAGTATACCGCATCCACATTACCATCAAATACTGCAGCAGCTTCTTTAATTTTTTTGGCGTTGTCATTTACTTGTGTTTCAAACTTATCATACGCAGCTTTCT
>MDTC01111959.1_pt1 | contig 14726 bp, 9 predicted proteins | sample 811181 | NCBI WGS metagenome assembly MDTC01 (sample SAMN05326644, study PRJNA326480) | marine metagenome | isolation source: seawater | place: Pacific Ocean: North | collected 2011 | reverse complement strand
TCGAGAGCATCGACTTGAGGCCAAGCTGAATCTTCGGCTAGGACGCGGCCACGCTTGAGAGCGTCTCCTTCGTCCATATCTATCAGTTTCCGCACCCAGCGACCGATCTCGTTGGGAGCGAGCTGCTCATTCAAACCTTCTTTGAGGCCTACTGCGGCTATTTCCTCATCATTCGTATCGAGATCAATTGCAGAAGGCACGGGACGAGAGAAGTTCACGATGCTTCCGGATTCGTTTTGGATGGATTCCATTTGTGTTTTCTTTCCTAGAGCTATGTGTCGAGACATTCCGAGGAACCTGCCGAATAAATCGGGAATCAAATATAGAAAGGCGAAAGTCACTTGTCACATTCACACCACGCAAGAATAAACTCCTTGGGGGCGAATGGGATGTGGCTATACAGTCTATACGGGTTTCCATGAATCTGTTCGGCACCTGCTCCCTAACGAAAGGGAATCGACACTGGTGATCAGGATTCACGTCCACCTCCCTGTAGACGAAATCTTGGTTGAATGCTCCGGCCACATCCTTGCGGCTAAGGAGTATAGTCGGACGGGGTACAGAAGGCTTTAGTTATTTTTTCAAAAAAACCTATAAAGTCGCCACCTCGGAGCAAAGATAAACGATCCCAAGTTGAAAATGCCGCATAACAAGCATCATCAAGTCGTATTCTCAGAAAATAAAGGGACTCTCCTGAGAGTAGACATCTAATAGAATGCCTATTTCTATTCTATTTCGCCTTCAGGCAATATAACACCTAAGTGCCCATGCCCTTCTAGGCTAAGGTCGCCATCAACGGAGCCAACTATTAAGGAAACGCCTAATTACCTCAGCTTTACGGAGTCCGCCCGGCTCCGTTAATTTAAGAAAAGGCGCCGACTACGACTTAAGCATTTAATTGAACATTGATAGAATCCTGTAAATCAAAATATGGAGAGAACTCGATGAATGATTTTCCGCCCCATGGACCTTGATTTACGAATCGGCTTCAAAGCCAGCCGGTAAACTAACAACAGAAGGACGAATCCCCCGCAGAAGACTAAACTGCCAAGCCCTAAGGCGGGGTGTAATAACTGAGTTAAGACGAAGGAAAACTTGTCGCTCCGATATTTCAGCCCGAAGCTAGATCCTTCTTGATCTGCTTTACTTGAGCGGCCTCTGGAAGTTTTTTGTAAAAAGGGTCTAAGGGGAAGCAACCGGAGAGCATGCCGTTGCGAGGAGCCGTGGTGCAGTCACTGAAAGTGCGGCAAATGTAACGACGCTGCAGGGCTCCATGTTCAAGCACGTCGGCGGGGAATCGGGGATAGGATAGCACCATACGTCCAAGACCCACGAAGTCTACCCAGTTTTCCTGAACGGCGGCTTGAGCGACATGGGGCAAATAATCCTGCAGGTAGGTGTAGCCGGTGCCAACCAAAGGAATATCCGGAAAGGCGTTTTTGCACTCGCGCACAGCATTCATCTGACGAGCTACGCCAACTAGGGGATCCTCGGGCGGTTGGTACCCATCGCTGGGTGGGAAGATGGCGGGGCGCTGGACGTGAGGGTTAGAATAGGGACTACCGCAACTGAGGTTGACGAGACCCACACCCGCTTGCTTAAGGTCGGCAACAAGGCGGAGTGGCTCGGCGAGGTCCGGTTGCAAGGGATCGTTTTCGTCCACTCCGAAGCCGTGGCGATAAGGCAGGTGGTCGGAAAAATCCATCGGGCGACCGGTTTCCGTGCTGGTCTTGAAGGGGACGGTGTCGAAAAAACTTAGACGCACGCCGACTATGAGCTCGGGGATTTCCTCCCGAATGCGGGCGATGATGGTCTTGAGCAAGCGCGTACGGCCCTCGAAATCTCCGCCGAAAGGCCCGAGGCGAGACCGGGCGGACAGGAACTCGTGCAGGAGGTAACCGTGGCAGGCCTTTACGTCGACGAAGCGAAAACCGACCTTTTGGGCAAGCCGAGCCGATTCGACGTAGGTATCGATTAGTCGCGTCAAATCGTCATCAGTCCAGACGATGGAATCGTCCTCGGGATCGATCCCGTACTTCTCGTCGAGTAAGGGGTGATGGTAGGCAATACGGGGCTCCCAGCGCACCTTGTCGTTGGGGCGGCAGAAACGCCCTGAGTGGGTAAGCTGTAGACCGACAAGAAGATCTTCGGTGGTGCCGAAGCTTTCGATATGGGCTTCGTTGAGAGTGGTGAGAAGTTGCCGGAGACCCTCCTCGTTTGCGGAGGTGGCAAGAGTCTGGTTCGGGTTGGCCCGGCCATCTGGTTGTACGGCGGCAGCCTCTCCGCCCCAGATAAGCTTGGCACCGCTGAGACCGAAGTTACGCCAGCGTCGGATGGTGAAATCGGTGGGAGAACCGTCGCGATTGGCGTCCCATCCCTCCATGGGTTGAATGCACCAGCGGTTGCCCACGGTTACCCCGCTCACTTCGATGGGTTGTGCCAAGGAGGAATAAGATTCGGCGGTCAGAACCTCATCGTCCACAGGTAGATTGAGATCGAGTGCTTTTAGACGCTCGCGCAAGGCGGGAACATCCTTAAGTCGGGCGATCTTAACATAGTCGGAGGTCATATTTAAGCAGTGACGAAAAAGTGTCCTAGGAAACTTTCGGTACTGAAGTTTGCAAAATGCAAATGAGATTCATAAGAAGATTTTCGAAAGATGAAAAGGTTGCGATCGGACGAAACCGCTTGCTCAAGCAAGCTTCCCCCCCTACGCAGGCAAATAGAATGAGCGAAGATTCTTCCATCGTAAACCGAATTCGGGAAAACCGAGTAATGCCAGTGGCGGTCGTATCCGAACCGGACGACGGCCCGCGCATGGCGGAAGCCCTCTTGGAAGGTGGAATGAACCTGTTGGAAATCACCCTACGCACGGAAGCTGCTCGGGAAGCGCTTCGGGAAACCCGCAAGCGCTTTCCCGACATGCTGCTGGGTGCGGGCACTATCCTAGATGCCACCGTGATACCGGAACTTATCGACGACGGAATCGACTTCGGGGTGTCTCCCGGACTGGACGAAGCAGTGCTAGGAACCTGCATTCGATCGAGGTTTCCCTTGTTTCCCGGAGTGCTTACGCCTACTGAGGTAAGCAGGGCTCTGTCCTTAGGTTGCAAAAACCTGAAATTTTTTCCCGCCGAACCCGCGGGCGGGGCCGCTTTCCTGAAGGCCCTAATCGCTCCCTTCAAGGCGGAAGGCGTCCGGTTCGTTCCGACGGGAAGCATTACCTTGGAGAAGGCTCCCGCCTACTGGGCACTACCCCAAGTGCTGGCCGTAGGCGGCTCCTGGCTGGTGGCAGGAAATTTGCTGAAAGAAGAACGCTTCGACGAAATCACAAAATTAGCCAAGGAAGCTCTCGCGTTGGGTAAACAAGACTGAAAAACTTTCCAAAATATGAATCTAAAGAACACAATACTCATCCTATGCGCCGTTTCGTTTGCCGTTTACTCATTTGCGGAGAAAGAAAAGTCCAAAACTAACCTACTCCTGCGCGGAAACTTCGACAATTCTCGCCTCGTCTTCGAAAAGAAAAAGAAGGGGCACGTAGCCTTCATGGGCGGCTCCATAACGGAAATGAACGGATATCGACCGATCCTGTGGGAGTGGCTCCAAAAGCACTTCCCGCAAACCGAGTTCACCTTCACCAACGCAGGCATTTCTTCCACTTGCTCCACCACGGGCGCCTTTCGCCTCCAACGAGACGTTCTGGACCACGGGCCGGTAGACTTGCTCTTCGTGGAGTTTGCGGTGAATGACGATCAGGACGCCGGACATTCCCGCGAAGCCGCTCAACGCGGAATGGAAGGAATACTTCGCCACTTGCGTACTCACAATCCCAACGCAGACGTGGTGGTTACCTATTTCGTGAATCCCGGTATGCTCAAGCAGCTGCAGGAAGACAAACAACCCCTGCCCATGGCCGCACACCAGGAAGTGCTGGAACACTACGGCGTATCCTCAGTGCATCTAGCCAAGGAACTGGCCGACCGCATAGAGTCGGGCACTTTCACCTGGTCTAAGTTCGGGGGCACTCACCCCAAGAAACCCGGCAACCAGCTTGCAGCCGATATGTCAGCAAGCATGCTGAAAAAGTCTTGGAAAAGACCGCTTGCGAAAAAAGCTATCCCCCACCCCGTCCCCGAAAAGCTCTTCAACCCGTACAGTTACATAAGAGGACGATTCCTTTCTCCGGAAAAGGCGAAGCTGAAAAGTGGCTGGAGGTGGAGCGAGCCGGAATGGAAAAAGCTGTCCGGCGGGAAGCGCGGACGCTATCTCGGCAAGCCTCTTCTGCATTCGGAAAAACCGGGCTCGACCGCCACCGTTAACTTCGAAGGTTCCGCAATAGGAGCCTTCGTGCTGGCAGGGCCCGATGCGGGAATCTTGGAATTCGACATCGACGGCAAGGTCATGGGAACGGTTACGCTAGGACATCGATACAGTCGCGGTCTACACTATCCTAGAAGCATAATGTTCGCCCACGACTTGAAGCCCGGCAAGCACACCCTCAGCTTGACCCTTTCCGAAAAAGGCACGACCGAGGGAAAGACTTCTGCCGCTCGTATCCTGCAGTTTTGCGTGAACTGATCACACCAAATTTTCACAACAAATACACATAAACAATATGAGCAACCCTTTCCTCGACGATTCCTTTTACCCCGACTGGTCACAGCTTACTCCTGACCGCATAGAAGCGGACACCACTCTGGCCATTGAGCTTGCCGAGAAGAACCTCGCCAAAATACGTGCCCTCGGTCCAAGCGCAGTAACCTTCGAAAACGTGGTAAAAGCCTTGGAGCATGCAACAGCCGGGCTCGACGACTGCTGGGGGAAGGTGTCGCACCTTGATTCCGTCTGCAATTCCGAAGAGCTTCGAGTGGCCCACAATAAAATGCTTCCGACAGTCTCGGCCTTCGAAGCAAAAATCGCCTTGGACCCCGACCTCTGGTCTGCCTTGCAGGCTTTCGCGGAAACGGACGAAGCGAAAAACTTGAGGGATACTGACAAACGTCTTTTCGAGGAAACCATGTCTGACTTCCGAGAGGCGGGAGCCGACCTTTCTCAAGAGAAGCGAGACAGGTTGGAAGTCATCTCGGAAGAATTAGCGAAAATCACACAAAAGTTCTCCGAGAACGTTCTCGATTCCACCAATGCTTGGGACCTCATTATCTATGACGAGAGAAAATTGAAAGGCCTTCCCGGCAGCGCCATGGACGCCGCCCGTCAATCCGCAAGAGACAAGCTTGAACAAAAGGAGGGCGACGAACCCTGCTGGCGCTTCACCTTGCAAGCGCCTTCCATCTCTCCTGTACTAGAATATTTGGAAGACGACTCCATAAGGAAAGAAATATGGGAAGCTTCGACCAAGATCGGTTGGCAGGACGAATGGGAAAACACCGAGGTCATCGACCAAATTCTCAACCTGCGACTGGAGAAAGCGACCTTGCTCGGAAAAGATGATTTTGCCGAAGTGGCGCTTTCTCGCCGCATGGCCAAGAATGGCCAAAAGGCCGATGCCTTCGTTTCCGACCTGAGAGACAAAACTGCAGAAGCATTTTCCCGGGAAAACAAACAGCTGGAAGCATACAGGGCACAAAAAACGGAAAGTGAAAACAGTTTATTGGAACCTTGGGAAGTATCTTATTGGGCGGAAAAGCAAAAGCAGGACTTGTATGCCTTTGATGAAGAGGAACTGCGCCCATACTTCCCTTTAGGTTCAGTGCTCTCGGGGATGTTCTCTCTGGTTTCCAATATTTTCGGACTCCGTATCGAGGAACGCTCAACAAGATTTAATGATCAACCTGCCAACTTGCTTGATGGAGACGAGAAAAAAACCGTCCCCGTCTGGCACCCCGAAGTTAAATTCTACGAGATATACGATAACGAAAGCGGCAGGCACATGGGATCATTCTATGCCGACTGGCATCCACGCGAAAGCAAACGGGCGGGTGCATGGATGAATTTCTTGAAAACAGGAGAACCGGAGGAAGACAGTTCCGCTCTAGGTCCACATCTCGGACTCATGTGCGGAAATATGACCGCCTCGACGGAGGGCAAGCCCGCTCTGCTCACCCATCGTGAGGTTGAAACCGTATTTCATGAATTCGGACACTTGCTTCACCATCTATGCAGCGAAGTTAAGCACAAGAGTCTTAGCGGCGTAAACGTGGCTTGGGACTTTGTTGAGCTTCCCTCCCAAATCATGGAGAACTGGTGCTGGGAAAGAGATAGTCTCGATCTCTTCGCCCTCCATTATGAGACAGGCGAGGCGATCCCGGACGAACTCTTCGAAAAAATGTTACGAGCACGAAACTACATGACGGCCAATGCAATGATGCGACAGTTATGCCTTGGGAAGATGGACTTGGAACTGCACCGAAAACTGTCCGTATCCGGTTACGACAATCTGGACGATTCGCTTAGCCAAATTCTCCAAGGATACGTCGCAAAGCGCAAAACAAAACCGCCCAGCATGGTGCGCCGCTTCAGTCACCTCTTCGGCAGTCCCGTGGGTTATGCATGCGCTTACTATTCGTACAAGTGGGCAGAGGTCCTCGACGCGGACGCCTTCACTCGCTTCAAGAAGGAAGGTGTAATGAATGGCGAAACCGGGCGATCCTTCCGCGAATGCATCCTTAGCAAGGGAAACTCGAAACCGGCCGACGAACTCTTCCGCGACTTCATGGGGCGCGACCCCGACCCCGATGCGCTACTCGTCCGCAGCGGCTTGTCGGCCAACTAAAAAGTCGATGTCAACAAAACCACAAATTCTCGCATGGATAACCTGCGATTCCGTCTATGTCGATCCGGCCACGGGCAAACACACCCTGCTCGGAATCTTCTCCAACCTGCGGGCCAAGGAGTTCCCCGTGGTGCACCCGCGCATGATCTGGTTTCTGTCCTTCTCAGACTTGACCGCAGGCAAGCACGATCTCAAGATTACGATTGGCATTCCCATGTCGGAAGAATCTCCGCGGACTATCATCGAGAAAGAATTCGAGTCGCCCGGACCCCATCACAGGATAAACCTAATAAACGATATCCAACGCCTCAAGTTCGAGGTAGCGGGCAATTACTCGATCCTAATCGAGATTGATGAACAAGTGATACTAGCCAGCACCTTTCCAATAACCAAGATATCATGAAAGCAAGACGCCAATTCCTCCTTAACGCCTCAGCCACGGCAATCGGTTTCGCCGGCCTCCGGTCGTTCAGCGCATTCGCCGACAAAAAAGACAGCCAAGCAATAAACGGTTATGGCGACCTTCGATCCGATCCGGAAGACGTGATCGACCTGCCAAAGGGCTTTTCCTATAAAATCATTGGCAGAGCCGGTGAAAAAATGGACGATGGACTTACCTTGCCTGGAGCCCCCGACGGCATGGCAACCTTCAAGGGTCCGGACGGTCTCACCTTGCTCGTCCGAAACCATGAGCTGAATGCCGGTTCGGGCGGAAAAAACGGTGCGTTTGGTTCTTTGAACAAAAACCTCACCCCGGAATTGCGCAAAAAAATGTATGACCCGGGTAAGGCAGCCCCTGCCCTTGGCGGAACTACAACGGTAGTCTACGACACAAAAGAACAGAAACTAGTCCGGCAATTCATGAGTCTAGCCGGCACAATCCGAAACTGCGCAGGCGGTCCAACTCCTTGGGATAGTTGGGTGACCTGTGAGGAAACCGTTGAAAAAGCTGGAAAACTTTGCTCAGTGGATCATGGTTGGTGCTTCGAAGTACCGGCGACCGACCAACCAAAACTCGCCGACCCCATCCCGCTCAAGGGCATGGGCCGCTTCAACCACGAGGCCATCGCCGTTGATCCCGAAACCGGTTACGTCTATGAAACCGAAGATCGCCACGACGGGTTGATCTACCGCTTCCTTCCCAAAGTTGCGGGCAAGCTAGCCAAAGGGGGAAAACTCCAAGCCCTCGTGGCAAAGGGAAAAAAGAGTCTGGACACCCGCAATTGGGACAAAACCACCGTCCGTCTCGGCGAAAAGATCGCGGTCACATGGATGGATATGGACGATGTCGACTCTCCCAAGGACGACCTCAGGTTCCGAGGCTTTGCAGCAGGCGCCGCCCGATTCGCCAGAGGCGAGGGCATGTGGTACGGCAATAACGGGATCTACTTCACTTGCACAAACGGCGGAAAAAAGAAATACGGACAGGTATGGAAACTTGGGGGCGACGAGCTAGAACTCTTCGCCGAACCGAACAATAAAGACATAGTCGACAACTGCGACAACCTTACCGTGGCCCCGTGGGGCGACGTAATCCTCTGCGAGGACGGAGGCGGCAAGCAATACTTGGTCGGCGTCACTCCCAAGGGAAAGTTCTACAAACTGGCCCGCAACTCATCCGGGGGAAGCGAACTTGCTGGGGCTACTTTCTCTCCAGACGGTTCCACCCTCTTCGTTAACGTTCAAGGAAGAGGACTCACCTTGGCTGTAACAGGTCCATGGGAAAAGGTTCGAAAAACCTGAGTCCAATCCTTTCACATTCAGAAATATTCCTATTATCACGCTCATCCAAATCCATGAAAAAAAACATTATTAGTCTGCTGTTCGTATCTATGTGCATGCTGTCTCTTCCCGGACGACCCGCAAAGTTCGCCAAGGGAATCGTCGACATCGGTATGGTGGCGGAAGATCTCGAACGCACCGTGAAGTTCTACACCGATGTAGTGGGTCTGAAGGAAGTGAAGGGTTTTGAAGCCTCGGCCGAGAAGGCGACCCAATTCGGGCTCACCGACAACCAACCGGCTAAGGTCAGGGTGTTCGTACTGGGAGACGCGCCCGGCTCCGCTCGCCTGAAGATCATGACGTTCCCAAAACGTCCAGGAACCAAGCCCGACCAGAAGTTCATTCACTCCACCATCGGTATAAGCTATCTCACTCTTCGTGTATCCGACATGGACGATGCCCTCGCTCGCTTGAAAAAAGCCAAGGTGAAAACTCTCGGAAAAACCCCGGCCTCTCTCGGGGGCAAGATGCGGATCACGGTGTTTCACGACCCCGACGGCAACTTCGTGGAACTGATCGGACCAGTTAGCGAGTGACTTCTCTTTGTCAGAACCAAGTACAAGTAGGAATTTCAACTAAATGATGGTCAAGGCAGCTAGCCATTTCTTGGTATACTCGCTCTTGGCGTCCGGACTAGTAGCCGAGACGAAAAGCAATTCCGTAGACCACCGGGCCATCCTCGAGAAGTTGGACGATTCCGCTTTCAGTCGCGGTCGGGCTATCTACGACAATCTCTGCATTAATTGTCATGGAGGTGACGGGAAGACCCCCACCCTGCCGATTGCAAGGGCCTTTGGTAAGGGGGACTTGAAATTCGGGACAGATCCCTACTCCATGTTCCTCACGCTGACCAAAGGGAACGGGTTGATGGGACCCCAGACTTGGATGACTCCTCAGGAGCGCTACGAAGTGATACATTACGTCCGCGAGAAATTCATGCAACCCATGCAACCCAAGTACGAGCCTGTCACGAAAGAGTATCTGGCAGGCTTGCCCAAGGTGAATGCAGCGGCGGTCGTCACCAGACAGGTGGAACGTGACTTCGGGCCGGCCCTTGCGTCGCAGCTGGGACGAGACCTGTCGAGCGTGCTCACGGTAAAACTAGGCGACGGGCACGCCATCAGCTACAACCTCCACACCATGGATCAGGCGGGACTGTGGGAGGGGGGATTCCTCAATCTCAAGGGTACCCAGCATTATCGCGAACGTGGCGAAGGCGTGCCCGAGATTGAAGGGCAGATCTTAGAAGGTCTGCAAACTTGGCGATGGGCGCATGACGAAAACTTCGACTACCCAAAATGGGAAAACCACCCGCGTGGCCCCATGCCGGAAAAGTGGATGAAATACGATGGCCACTACCTTCAAGGAGATCGAGTAGCACTCTCCTACTTCATAAACAAGCGAGAGATAATCGAGATACCGGGCAAGGCAGGAGGATTTGGGGCAATCATTCAAACCCTTAGGGTCGGGCCCGGAACAAGGCCCCTCAAGCTGGCAGTAGCCAAGCTAGGGAACGATGATGCCGGCAGAGGGTTTCTCGGCTTTATGGCCCCCACCGTGAAATTGGTGCCGCGAGCCAAGGAAAATATAAGAAAAATGGCAGTGACCCTGATTCAAGAGGAAGGCAAACCACTCCAATTCACAGCAGCTGCCGCCCTTGGGCAAACCGAGGGCATGAGCTGGGACTTCGATGATCAGGGACGAACCGTACTCACCATCCCTGCATCCAACAAAAGCCGGCTGTTTCAAGTCGTTCGGCATGCAGGTCAAAACGATTCCCAACTGCTCTCTTTCGCCAGCTACATTAATCACCTCAAGGCCAAAGACCGGCTGCCCGACCCCGAAAAACTTCTTCACGGAGGAAAGCTTCGCTGGCCCGAGGTTATCTCCACGAAGGGAAAACTGTCCGAAAGCAAAGGAGCATACGTTCTCGACGAGCTCACCCTTCCGGTCAGGAAACCGGGTAAGGTATGGCTCCGCACCTCCGCCCTCGCCTTCTTTCCCGACGGCCGCATGGCGGTTTGCACCCACGGGGGCGATGTCTGGATCGTCTCGGGCGTGGACGAATCTTTGGCGAACTTGAAGTGGAAACGATTCGCCTCCGGCATGTACGAGCCGTTCGGACTCCAAGTGGTTGATGGTCTTGTATATGTCACCTGCAAGGATCGGCTCACCCGACTCCATGATTTCAACGAAGACGGCGAAGCGGACTTTTATCAGAGCTTCAGCGCAGACGAAGACGTCTCCACCTTTTTCCACGCGTTTAATTTCGACCTGCAGCGGGATGCCCAAGGCAACCTGTATTACGCCAAGTCTGGACAATATACCTCGTATGTACTGCCCGGCTCGGTGATCAAGGTATCTCCAGACGGCAAGGAACGCACGGTTCATTGCACCGGCTTTCGGACCCCGAACGGGATGGGCATATTACCCGACGGACGAGTGACCGTGAGCGACAATCAGGGAAGCTGGATGCCGGCGTCCAAGGTGAGCCTCTGCAAGCCGAACGGCTTCTACGGATATGTCCAAACCCATGCGCACGGGAAAAAACTCTGGGCCCCCGACGGTGGTCGAATCGACCACAGGAAAGTCGTTCCACCGAAAACCTTCGACCAGCCGATTATCTGGATGCCGCAGGACTTCGACAATTCGTCCGGGGGGCAGCTTTGGGTCGACGATCCGCGGTGGGGTCCGCTTGCAGGGCGCCTCCTGCATACCAGTTTTGGCAAGGGGTGGCTCTACTACATGATGCTCCAGGAAATCGAAGGACAATCGCAAGCCGCCATAACCCGCTTAAAAATCGATGCATCCACAGGCATTCATAGGGCTCGCGTTAATCCCAAGGACGGTCAAGTCTACGCGACGGGCTTGAACGGATGGAACGGTGGTGGGAGAAAAGGTCTCTCTCAAGGGCATGTCCACCGTTTCCGCTATACAGGTAAACCAACCAAGCTATTAACCAACGTTCAAGTCAGAGCCGACGGCATCGAATTAAGCTTCAACTTCAAGCTCGCCCCTAAATCAGCAACCGATGTCGGACGTTATCAAATTAAACAATGGAATTACAAGTGGGCCGCGAGTTACGGGTCGAGGCAATATTCGCTGAGCAATCCCGGAAAAACGGGACAGGACGAGGTTCCAGTGTCTGCGGTGCGCCTTTCTGATGAAGGCAGGACCGCTCTTCTGGAAATTGCCGACCTCAAACCGGTCAATCAAATGCAGATGAAAGTAAAGCTCGATGCGGCCGATGGCTCAGGATTCGAGGATTTGGTATACCTTACGATAAATAAGGTTCCATTGAGACTGTAGCCCTAAAAAGAATTTGGTGATCGAGGCTTTAAATTCCTTGAAATGCCAAGCTCTTTATTTAAGATAATTAGATACAGTTACATAAATAGTAGTAATCGGTACTGAAAGGAGATTTAGGTGATGGACATAAATATAAATAGACGAAGTTTTCTAAGAGGCGCAGGCGTAGCGATGGCACTACCACTGATGGAATCCTTGACTTCACCAGCCTTGGCGGCTGCGGCCAAGGGCAAGCCCGTAAAAAGATTCGTCTGCCTTTCCAACAACTACGGGGTTTACCAGAAGGCTTTCTTCCCGGACGTCAATCAGCCCGGGGCGAAATACGAAATGCCCGAAACCCTTAAGTCGCTGGAAAAACACCGCAAGGACGTCACCTTGTTCCAGAACCTCGATCATGGCTTTACGGGAGGTCACCAGGGAGTACCCGTATTTCTTAGCGGCGTTCGCCCGATCTTAGCCCATAACTATGCCGAGGGAAACATCAGCCTAGATCAGAAACTGGCTGAGCATCATGGAGCAGCCACCCGTTTCCCATCGATGACCTTGGGTGTACGCGAACGCAACCTGCTTAGTTTTACTCGAACAGGAGTACAGGTGCCCAACATGGACATGCGGGCCGCCTACAAGGCGATGTTCTTCGAGGACACGCCACAGAAAAAGACCTCCGAGGCCGAACGCTTCAAGCGCCAGAATAGTATTCTGGACGTGGTAATGGACCAGGCGAAGTCCCTAAACGGTCAACTCGGCAAAAATGACCAGCGTAAACTAGAGGAGTACTTTGACTCAGTCCGCACTCTGGAGAAAAAGATCAAACAGCAGGAACCTTGGTTAGAACGCCCAAAACCCAAAGCCCCAGTTTCAGAACCTAAGCCCGGGAATGGCACAGCGGAACAACTCAAGGCCATGATCGAAATCATTGCGCTTGCCATACAAACCGACTCGACCCGAGCCATCACCTGCACGAGTGGTTTCTCGAACGGTGACTTCGGTCTAAATGGTGGTTATCATGGTTTCTCGCACCACGGCGAGCGCCCCGAGCCCGTTGCCGCCCTCAAGAAAATTGAAGATTTTCAGGTTTCAATGATGTCCTATCTGGTAGACCTGCTCAAGGCGCAGGATGACCCCATAAACGGAGGCACCTTACTGGATCACACATCTGTTCTGTACGGTTGCGGAATGGCGACAGGCGGACATTCCACCCGGAACCTGCCGCTGGTTCTGGCAGGTGGGGGATTCAAGCACGGCGAACACAAGGTTTATCCCGGACCGCATCTTAAGGACTTGAAGAGTTCCGACAGATTGGTCAGTCAGGAAAAACGTCTGGCCGAAGGCGTATCCGAAGTACCTGCGGCGAACCTGCTGCTTTCCATACTTCAAAACTCGGGACTGGAAATCGATCGCTTCGGTTCGAGTACGGGTACGCTGACCGGCTTGGAATGGTCTTAGGTCTGAGGGACGGAAGACTGTCCACTACTACGGGTCGGTCTCTAATGATAATGAAATCATTGAATGCATCCTTCGTTCGCCGAGTAACTGGATTTCTTCCTGCCGTAACTATCCTATTCATTGCCTCGCTTGCCTGTGCGGATGAATCACTGAACAAGCTGCCCCCTTTCCTCAAGCAACACTGCTACGACTGCCACGGCCCCGAAAAACAAAAGGGTGATATTCGCTTCGATAACCTCGGTAAGGATCTTTCTAACATCGAGAACCTTGAGATTTGGCAAGGTATGCTCGACCAGCTCAACCTCGGTGAGATGCCGCCAAAGAAACAACCGAGGCCCGAACAGACGGAAATTAAAGAAGCAGTCAGTACGCTAACCTTGGCACTTGCAACTGCTTACGAAATGGCACGAAGCACAGGCGGGCAAACCGTACTGCGAAGGCTGAACCGACATGAGTTACGCAACACCTTCCGCGACTTGCTCTACCTGAAAGGGGCGGAATACAGCCCCGATGCAGCCGGCTCGAAACTGGTGGACAACAACGGAAACGGAAGCGTCGAGCGAACGGGCAACGATCCCCTTCGCTTCTTTCCCGAAGATGAGGAGGAAGATGGCTTCTTCAACCTAGGCGACAAACTAATTATGTCGGACTTTCTATTGAAGCTAACCCTCGGAGCAACCGAGGAGGTGCTTGCCCAAGCTACTCATCTCGAGGCCAAACCCACATTGGAAAAGATGCGTTTTGCGGGCCACTTGATCGAGGGGAAGGGACAAGGGGAGCATCCTGTCGAGGCAGTTTCTCGAGAGTTCAACCCCGACTTCGACATGATGGCCAAGGGATATGAACGCTACGGTCGCTTGTCCCCCACCAAGTTGCGACAAGGCGTCCCGGAGTCCGCTCGTTATCGCATCACAATCGAAGCATCTGCTCACAATGCAAAACATACTTTTGGGGAAATGATCCATTTCGGACCTGAGGACGATTTTCAGCTTTGCCTCAATATCGCTAACACCGGTAATGGAGGCATTTCCGGCCCAACTTCAAAACCTTTGGCCATTTGGTCGCTTCCGGATGACGGCAAGAAAAGGACCTTCACTCATGAAGTATGGATGGACAAGAGATGGGCCCCATGGATTGGCTGGGAGAATGGACCGGACGACCGTACCTTTCGGGCGGAGAAACTGGTGGAGAAATTTCTGCCTGACGCATATTTTCCCCGTCCGGACAAGAAAGTCGACAAGGAAGGTCACGACCGCTGGCAATTCAATATCGCCAAGCTAATGTTTAAGAACGAGTACAAGGGCCCGCACCTTCGGGTTTACAGCCTGACCGTGGAACCGCTCCTCGAGGCTTGGCCACCAAAAAGCCACAGCGCCCTGTATGGTTCAGGTTCAGGCAAGGAAGAGGAAATCAGAAAGCTTATGACCACCTTTGCGGAACGAGCCTTTCGCAG
>MDTC01271116.1_pt1 | contig 14729 bp, 12 predicted proteins | sample 811181 | NCBI WGS metagenome assembly MDTC01 (sample SAMN05326644, study PRJNA326480) | marine metagenome | isolation source: seawater | place: Pacific Ocean: North | collected 2011 | reverse complement strand
CAGATCATAAACTCACAAAACCGATCGACAGCAGTGACCATCCTGCATCATATACTCAAAATGAAGTTGGAGTTTTATTAAAATATAATGTTAATAATTAGAATAATAGATCGTTATGATAAAAGAAATATCTAAAAAAAGAGCAATTCAGGATGATAGATCAATTATCTAAAACCATAAATAATGAAACAATCACTCCTCAACAACCTGTCTATAAACCATGAATGTCATAATTGAAAATATCATGAAGAGTAAATATCAAATCTTTTGTGAACACCTTGATGGAATCAGTATTCAATATTAATAATATTCCATAATCTTCATAATAACCCAAATATGATGAGAGCCATAGGTGAGCAGGTTACTTTAAAAAAACTTACGAATTAGAATCATTATGAAAATTATAGCTTTTTTGTGTCATAAGTGTCTTAGAAGCAAAATCTAAACTATTGACAACTCATCTAAAAGCAATAGCGACGAACTCACTACTCTATAATACTAGGCCCCACTTTTAGATTAATATAACTGATCATCACTATGATGAAGGGAGCAAGCTGCCATTAGGGATCGATATAGGCAATGTTCTCGGTGAAATATGGGTAAATAACTCATTAGATAAAGTATTGGCAAAATTCGCGACGTGGTCAATCAGAATTGCATCACCCCACAATTCAACGGTATCACCAATACAGGGACTTTTACACGCACTAATATCAATAGTAATCAGATCCATTGAAACACGACCTACAATTGGGCATTTTTTTGCTGTTGACTAACACAGAGGCATCAGAGTGAAGATACCTAGGGTATCCATCTCCATAGCCAAATGGAATAATACCTAATAAAATATCTCTTTCAGATAAGTCATCTCAAAATACATTTTGTTAAAAGAAAAATCTTCGACAAATTGTATGATATTTTTTTAACACGTCCCAACATAAGATTTGTATCATATTTAAAAAGAAATCATTATAAAAATATTTTACCGATCAATATCTATATAAAAAAAAGAGAAATATAAAGACATAAGAATTTTTCATAGTATTCATGATAGATTTTTTTTGAGGTAGTAATCGATACATTTTTGGGTACTATTACTGTTTTCAGGAAACACCTCCAACTGAGAAAATACAGAATAACCATGATGCTCATAAAATTTGAGAGCACCTTGGAAATTCCCAGTATTAAGCTTTGCCCTCGAAATGTTGTATTGTTGTTGCGCGACCTGTTCAAGATGGTTTAATAATAGACTACCATAACCCTTTTTTCTATAATTAGGCTCGACCCATAAAAGATCAATACACATCCAACCGAGCTTAATAATCGCATAACCACCCCCTATAAAAACATCATCAACCGAAATGTTTACCGCAAAATCCTGCGCATGATATTCGCCTATTTTTTCAGTGTTATACCTTCTAAGTTGATGAGCTATGGATTTGATATCCTGCTCGCTAGGCTCAAAAATATCTTCAACTACAACATCCATATTTACATGACCTTCCTTATTATTATTCAAATTGGTTCGCCTAGAACGACTACAAAGAACTCGTGGCAGTTGATTTATAGAGAATGATTGCACTGATCCAGCAAAAATACTAAAAAATAAACGTACATTGATATTTTGTACAAATTGACTCCTCCAGAGACATGTGCAAAATTGGTTAATGTGGTATATTTTTTTTTGCCCATTCTTACCGTTAACTCGCAAAGTAACGATACTCCTAAGACCACACCTAAGTCAAACATCATGATTCATTTTAATAATAATTTTGACTTGAAATTGATTTTTCAAAAAAAAATAACAATCGGCATTATCATTGCATCTATTATCGCGAAAAAAGAACAAATAGTAATAATTGATGCAAAAAACATACAGTTAGTATTTCCGTGCTTAATATTTAAATACCTGACAATTATGCTCGAAATCATGGGACTTTCCCTAATAAAAAAGTTTTATCATAAATTTTTAAACTAAAAAATATAATAAAGATAGATGCCACATGAAAATCTTCATATGAAATATACAGAATCATCTAATATAACAATACAAACACTCAGCGACATACACTTACACAACGACAAGATACAGTCGATATATTTTATTGAAGGCATAAAGCAGAGTCGAAAAAAATTAAATTGCAGTAAGGTCATATTTTAAATATGCTCTCAAAGAAGAAATGACAGAACTATTGATCTCCTACGCATGAAAAGATAAGTAGACTTCTCTGTTATCATCTACAGTTTTAAATTTGGCAAATCTATAATTGATATTTTTAAAAACTTCATAGCAAACAAAATTCCTTTCTATATCACAGCTCGAATGATTATTTATGTTTTGTAAGAGGCCATACAATACATCTATGATTCATATTATTTAGGTAATCACCCTTAATCGTTGTTTTTTGAAGCTTGCAACTCAATAATTACAACCCGACATACGTATATTCTTTGCCAGTGTTATAGCATCCAGGCGAGGGCTTCCATGCGGAGCAAACACTGAATCTAAATAGACAATTTTAACAGTTTTTTGGAGGCCACTCATTGGAATATGGAGTACTTTTATTACAGTCGGAAAGCCCCTGCCAAACACACCGCACAGTCCCAGAAATTAGTTGTTTTTTTACCAGATATGTATTCGACACAAAGTAATATCTATCACATTATTCTCCCGAAGTATTTTCCGTGCATGCAGCTATTTTCCTATGCACAAGTTGCAATAACTTTATTATTTACGCATAAGACAGATTAGGATCTTGAAATTAATAACACGATTTTACTAAGCATATTTACATAGTTTTTATACTCATTATTTTATTTAAATTACTTTAAATTACCGTATAAAAGAAACAATATACACTTTAATATCTCACACATTAAAAATATGGATACTTATTACTTGCTTGGGACGCTTACTTTATACTGCCAGTTTAATAGTTTTATTGGCTATTAATCAGTATTTTAGCCGTAAACCGACAATTTCCAGGGGAATATCGTCAAACTTTCATCTATAATAACATTGTAATATACAAAGATAATTAATTTTTTTTATCGAAGCAGAGGGGGAAACTATCAGTGATAAGAAGATATTTCATTTAATTGGAGATATAAACAAGCCAAGTATAATTAATAAGAATGGGTGCACCACCGATTGTCTTAATCATGACAGCTCTTGAGCAACATTTAACCGTCATAGCAACTACCCCCCAGGGTGATAATCTAATGCTGATAGCTTTATAAACTAGACGCTTATGAATACTTTTTTAATATCAAGTTGGCTACATCGCACTGCGGAAAAGTGATGACTACAAAAAATTATTTCCTTGGGATATCAATTTCGTTGAAGTGGTGAGGAAATATCAATAACTTAATTTATTTTATAATTTAAGTTATTAAACTTATTTAGTTAATTTGATTTTCTTTAGATGTATGCGCAGGAGCTTAAGTTAACAGATGTTTCTCTAGAGGAATTCCAAAACTAGTATTACTCTCAAATAATCACACTTGCTTTAAAAATAAATATCGAACCCCACATATTAAATAGATAATTAATGGCAACCTTTACAAGAATATTTATTTAAAGATAATCAATAGATCAAGCTTAGTTATCTTAACTCTCAGGAAGAATAAATTTCATAGTTTAATCCTTAAGTAGACTAACGTGCACTCAATAGTATTTAGTCAATCAATCAATATTAAATCATTCAATCATTCAATCATTCAATCATTCAATCATTCAATCATTCAATCATTCAATCATTCAATCATTGCAGAATACAATCGCATTAAATTCATAGTCACTCGTATTTTTTCTTTTATAAATACCCAGTTTTTTATTTTTTTCCCTATAAAATACATTAAATTAACTTTTACATTTAATTATTTCACACTATTTATAACATGATTACAAATTATATAAGATTAAATCTTTCTTTCTTAAAACACCATCAATGTAAACAAGATCATTCAATCAAAACAAAATATACTTATCCATTTATCAATCTTTTCTCCACCTGCAACCAGACCATCAGAATACACATCTTTATAAAGTGTCCCAACAATAAGTATTATAATTTCATAAATTTCTCAATCAATAATCATCAATTATTGTGTAAAGCTTATTTTTTTCAATCCCACTTAGTCAAAAAGTATAAATTTCAAAGTATCATACTGTGACTAAAAGTGACTCTTATAAAATTATTTTAGGTGAGCAGCCATTATGATAATGTGTTCAAGATTTATTTATCAGCTATAATACATCTGACGATACCATAATGGGTTATAATCATTGTAGTATAGTTCAATACGAGTGGGTTAAAAAAGAAAGAAAAAAATTTTCGACCTAGTACATACCTATCGAGAAACAGTTTACACAAATAAACAGCTTATTGTGTAATCACAAACTTGAACGCATGATAATCTTATTCTCATTGATAGCCCACTAAGACCCAGCTATCGTCATGCTTTCAATTAAAAAAGAACCTGAATGAATACGACCACGACAATCATGATCTGTACCCACAGCGACTAACTGTTTAAACATCTCAGCAAGGTTGCCTGCAATGGTCACTTCAGAGACAGGGAACTGGATCTCACCATTTTCTACCCAAAAACCACTGGCACCCCGCGAGTAATTTCCAGAAACAATATTTGTGCCCTGCCCCATCAACTCTGTGACAATCAAACCACGACCCATTAATTGACAAAGTGTTTGGAAATCTTGACCGGAAGAATTAATAGATAAATTATAAACACCGCCACTATTACCCGTTGAGGCAAGATTTAATTTTTTCGCCGCATAAGTATCTAATACATATGAGGAGAGTTCTCCATTTTTAACATAAATGCAATCTTTAGTTGTTACACCTTCTTGATCAAAAGGAGCACTATAAGGCATTGCTAATTGATGGGGATTCTGCTGAATTGATACCCAATCAGGAAAAACTGACCGACCAATTTGCCCAGATAAGAATGAAGATTGCCTATATTGGGCAGAGCCACTGATTGCTCGAATAAAAGATCGCAATAAAGATTTAGCCACTGATGGTGCAAATAATACAGGACAATGCTGTGTTGGCAATGAGCGCGAGCCTAAACGAGCAATAGCGCCCTTAGCCACCATTTTTGCTAGTTCCTCCAGATCGTCTAACTGTGACGGACAACAAGCGGAGGTGTCATCATCATACGCCTCCATCTCATCTCCATCACGGACGATTGCAGAGCATCCTATATTATGAAAACTACGACGATAATCGCCGATAAAGTCATGTGAATTCGCATAAAGCCGATAACTGTCATAACTTGTTAGGGAGATGCCCTCTGCTGGTAAGATTCGAGGATCTTGATCACGAAGTATGTTATCGCAATGCACTAATCGTTCAATGGCTTCAGAAGGTGATAGGGACCACGGATGGTATAAATCGAGATCAGGATAGTCTCTGGATAACATATCCACCTCTGGAAGGCCTATGTATGGGTCTGGCTCGGTTAACTGCACCATACTCATAACTTTTCTCATGGCAACTGATAAAGATTTTTCATCCATGCTAGTGGTAGATACATTTGCCGAACGCCCATTGGTGTAGACAGTGATATCGATACCAACATCACGCTCATGCTGAAGGGTATCAACAGCTCCATCACGAACATCTAATGAGTATCCCGCGCTCTGTGCAATAACCACTTCTGCTTGATTAGCGCCACGAGACTTTAATTGAGCTAAAACATCACTCGCAACAGTGCGATAATAAAGACTTGAATCAGCACCTATTGGCTCTTGCATGAAAAGATTCCTTAAAACTCACTAATGCCTAGCTGCACCCTTAGCTTCACCTTTAGAAGTGGGCGTCAGCGTAGTTTTTTTCTCATCAGAAATTGGACTAGGGATTGAAGATAATGCAACAGAAAACACATCATCAATCCACTGCGCTGGATGAATATTTAAGTTCTGTAATACCGCTTTGGGGATTTCTTTCAAATCACGTTGATTATCACGAGGAATGATTACATCGGTAATTCCACCACGCAATGCGGCTAATAATTTTTCTTTCAAGCCTCCTATTGGCAAAACCTCTCCACGCAAAGTAATTTCACCGGTCATAGCAACATTAAAACGAACTGGAATCTCGGTTATCGCAGAGACTAATGCAGTACACATACCAACACCAGCACTAGGACCATCTTTCGGTGTCGCACCTTCAGGCACATGTACGTGCCAATCATGCTCTTGAAAGTATCCCTCACCAATGCCTAATGAATGTGAGCGACTCCGTACAACCGTGAGTGCCGCATGAATGGATTCTTGCATCACGTTACCTAGATGTCCGGTATATTGTGATTTACCCTTACCTGGGACTATCTGAGCCTCTATAGTTAACAGTTCACCACCGACTTCTGTCCAAGCCAATCCTGTGACTTGTCCAATCCGATCTTCATTTTCTGCCGACCCAAAGCGATATCGCTTAACTCCCAAATACTTTTCAATATTACGGACTGTAATATTGGTTGATTTCTTTGACGATGATTTTTTATCTGCCTCAGTAATGACTAATTCTTTAACAACCTTACGCGCAATTTTTGCTACCTCACGATCCAAGCTTCGCACTCCAGATTCTCTTGTATAACTACGCACTATCTCACACAGCGCGCCTTCTGATACCGAAAGCTCTTTCGACTTTAAGCCACAATTCTTGATTTGACGAGGGACTAAGTAACGTTGAGCAATTTTCAATTTTTCATGTTCGGTGTAACCAGAAAGTCGAATCACTTCCATACGATCCAATAAAGGTCCAGGAATATTCATTGAATTAGCTGTAGCGATGAACATCACATCCGATAGATCATAATCAACCTCTAAATAATGGTCATTAAAGGCATTATTCTGCTCTGGATCTAGCACCTCTAATAATGCTGATGCAGGATCCCCACGAAAGTCAGCAGCCATTTTGTCAACTTCATCCAACATAAATAGGGGATTTTTAACTTTTACTTTAGAGAGCTTTTGAATTACCTTTCCGGGCATAGCGCCGATATAGGTACGACGATGCCCCCGAATCTCAGCCTCATCACGCACGCCACCTAAGGATACACGAACAAACTCACGACCAGTAGCACGAGCAATAGACTCCCCTAAGGAAGTTTTACCGACACCTGGAGGGCCTACTAAACAGACGATCGGGCCTTTTAATTGTTTTACACGCTTTTGAACGGCTAGATACTCAAGAATACGCTCTTTGACTTCTTTAAGACCGTAATGATCACTATCTAATATGGACTGAGCTTTAACTAAGTCGTGACTTACTTTAGACTTCTTTGACCAAGGCACTAACAACATTGTATCAATGTAATTTCTAGAAACTGTAGCTTCTGCTGACATCTGAGACATCATACGTAATTTTTTTAATTCGGCTAAACTTTTTTCCAAGGCCTCTTTAGGCATACCGGATGCATTAATTTTTTGTTCTAGATCTTCAAGCTCATTAGCAGGTAACCCAGCATCATCAAGATCACCCATTTCCTTTTGTATCGCCTTTATTTTCTCACTTAAATAATAATGGCGTTGGCTTTTCTCAACTTGAGTTCGGACTCGACCTTGCACACGTTTTTCAACATCCAACAGCTCTAATGCTTCAGCCACAATATTGGTTAAATAATCTAACCGTTCAGAAACGTTATTAAGCTCTAATAGCTGCTGTCGTATCGCTAATGTCATATCAATATGAGCGGCAACACTATCAGATAATCGACAAGCCTTAGGAATTGCAGCAATCGAAGAATAAACTTCTTTCGGAACGCCTTTACCAAGCTCAACCAACTTCTCAAATTGAGACAACACCGTTTTGACTTTGAGATTCATTTCAGGCGAATCATCATCGCCCTCCTCTTTAAGTAAAGAAACCTCTGCTGATAGGTAGTCTTCACCTTGTATGAAAGCTGACATATTAGCACGACTACAACCTTCGACTAAGAGTTTGATCGTTCCATCAGGGAGCCTTAGCATTTGCAAAATTGTTGCAACCGTCCCGATCTGATAGACATCGGACTCACAAGGGAGCTCAGTGTCAGCATCCTTTTGGACTACAAGAAATATTTTTTTATCTCTCTGCATAGCGGCCTCTAGAGCCGTAATTGACTCTTGTCGACCGACAAAAAGTGGCATTACCATGTAAGGAAATACAACCACATCACGTAAAGGCAATAATGGCAAGGTTAAACTATCATTGTGCAAATTATCCATATTAACCTCTCTTAAATTGAGCTAAGCTCGAATTTTTATGTAGTACTTTTACTCAACAGCAGATTTCTTACCCTGATCATTATTGCTATAGACAAAAACAGGTTCCGCAGAATTATTGACGACACCTTCATCGATAACTACTTTTTCAAGATGATCCATAGAGGGTATCTCGTACATTAAATGTAATAACAAATGCTCTACAATAGAACGCAAGCCTCGCGCACCAGATTTTCGTTTTATTGCTTGCTGAGCAATCGCTTCTAGGGCATTTTCTCTCATATCTAGCGACACACCCTCAAGTTCAAACAACTTCTCATACTGTTTTGTTAAAGCATTTCTAGGCTCTCGCAAGATTCGAACCAAAGCAGCCTCATCAAGACGCTCAAGAATAGAAAGAACAGGCAAACGTCCGATAAACTCGGGGATAAGACCGTATTTCATCAAATCTTCTGGCTGAACTTGGTCAAGTAGTTTTGTTTCATGACCACTATCTTCTCCAGGCTTAACTTCAGCTGAAAAACCAATCCCAGTTTGATCTGTTCTTTGCTGAATTACCGTGTGAAGATCCGCAAAAGCACCGCCGCAGATAAACAAAATATTCGAGGTATCCACTTGCAAATACTCTTGCTGCGGATGCTTGCGCCCGCCCTGTGGCGGGATGGCTGCAACGGTTCCTTCGATCAACTTTAATAATGCCTGCTGTACCCCCTCCCCGGAAACATCTCGGGTTAACGAAGGACTATCAGTTTTACGCGTTATCTTATCGATCTCATCGATATAGATAATACCTGACTGAGCTTTTTCCACATCGTAATTACACTTCTGTAATAACTTCTGAATAATGTTTTCTACATCCTCACCAACATAGCCAGCTTCAGTAAGTGTGGTAGCATCGGCTATTGCAAATGGAACATTCAAGATACGGGCTAAGGTTTGCGCTAATAAGGTTTTACCGGAACCTGTTGGCCCAATTAAAAGAATATTACTTTTTGATAATTCAACATCACCGGGCTTTGGCTTATGAGCTAAGCGCTTGTAGTGATTGTATACGGCAACTGACAAGACTTTTTTAGCCTGGTGTTGACCGATAACGTATTCGTCGAGTTGATGATGAATATCTTTTGGTTTTGGCAGCTCACTTTGATCTGTCAAATCATCTTGAGCCTCTTCTATGATGATATCGTTACACAGATCAATGCATTCATTACAAATAAACACTGATGGACCAGCAATTAATTTACGGACCTCGTGCTGGCTTTTACCACAAAAAGAACAGTATAAAACTTGTCCAGAATCATCACTCATAAAACACACCTCTTTTTCATCAGAAGAATTAAAGTCCAATTATCTATTATATGGGGTAAAAGAGTGATTTTTTCAATAGCCTAAACGAATTATATTTTTAAATTAAAGCAAAAAAAGTTAAATAAAAATGTAAAAATCATATAGTTAAAACATACACCTTAGGTAATTGATTGGCAAAGGCGAGCATTATGGAGAGATAAAAATTAATGATTGATTCAAAAATAAGCAGGCGAAGCAGAATCACCTGCAATTTATTCTTATCGAGAAACGTAATTAGTCGCGCGTTTCAATAACGCTGTCAATTAAACCATAATCACATGCTTGCTGAGGTGTCATAAAGTTATCTCGATTAGTATCTTTTTCGACCTCATCAAAAGCACGACCAGAGTGCTTGGAGATAATGTTCGTTAACATATCACCAATTCGCTTGGTCTCTTGTGCATGAATCTGAATATCTGAATTTTGGCCTTGATAACCACCCAACACTTGATGAACCATAACCGTAGAATGAGGCAAACAATGTCGCTTACCAGCAGCACCACTAGTGAGTAATAATGCACCCATACTAGCTGCCATCCCCGTGCAAAGGGTACTGACATCTGGCTTAATAAACTGCATGGTATCGTAGATTGACAATCCAGAAGTCACCTGACCACCAGGCGAGTTGATGTATAAAGAAATGTCTTTCTCAGGGTTTTCGGACTCTAAGAACAATAGTTGAGCGACAATCAGATTGGCCATGTTATCTTCAATTGGACCAACTAGAAAAATGATGCGCTCCTTTAAAAGACGTGAAAAGATATCATAAGAGCGCTCTCCACGGGAACTTTGCTCAACCACCATTGGAACTAAGTTTGCCTGCAACTCACTGTACTTTGACATAATATTCATCCTTGTTTGTCTTACTTAGACGGGTTCATAATATCGGCATATGCCTTGGTTACGATGTTAATATCCGCTTTTTCAAGCAAAGATTCAATAGCTTGCTCCTCTAGCACCTGAGATTCGAGCTGAGTTCGCATTTGTTGATTCTTTTGGTAATACTCTAACATTTGCTGAGGATTAGGGTACTGAGAAAACATTTCGAACATACGCTCTTGAAGTTTTGCTTGATCTAGCTTGAGTTCGTTCTTTTTGATGACCTCTGCGAGCAATAGCCCCAGAGTCACACGCTTAGTAGCCTCTTCGATGTAAGGCTCCTTAGGTAACTCTACGTCAGGAAGCTGTTGTTTACCTTGCTGCATAGCCATTTGCTGACGAGCGGATTGATGTAAGTGGTCGACCTCAGCATCAATTAAAGCTTGCGGGACTTCAATAGTATTTTTTTCTAAGAGAGCCTCAGAGACATCACTATGCAACTTATTCTTAAGCGACCGATTAGCCTCTTGAGTCAACATGGTGCGCAGTTGTTCTTTTAAAGCATCGATACCATCATCCACACCTAACTGCTTTGCAAATTCATCGTCTGCCTGAGGGAGCGAGGGTTCTGAGACTTTATGTGCCTTAATGTGAAATACAGCTGCTTTACCTGCGAGATCTTTTACGCCATAACTGTCCGGAAAAGTGACCTCAATATCATTCTCATCACCAGCAGAAAAACCGATCAACTGATCCTCAAAACCTGGAATCATCTGTTTAGAGCCAATTTCTAACGTAAAGCCTTCACTCTTACCGCCATCAAACGGAGTACCATCAATGCTACCCTCAAAGTCGAAAGTCAACTGATCACCATCACCAGCAGCTCGATCAACCTCGGTCCACGTAGCGTGCTGCTTCAACATACGATCCAAAGCTTGGGACTCGTCATCTTCACTCAAAGCAACCTCAGGCCTCTCAATGGAAACACCTGATAGATCGACGAGCGCAATCTCAGGTAATATTTCAAAAGAAGCGGAGAACTCGACAGGTTGGTTTTTTTCGAAAACTTGTGAATCGATCTCTGGTTGAGCTGCAGGACTGAGTTTGTGCTCCGTTAAGGCATCACGAAAGCTAACATCGATGAGTTCGCTAGCAGTTTCGTTAACCAGGTCCTGGCCGTGACGCTGTTCAATCACATTATAAGGCACCTTCCCAGGACGAAAGCCTGGCATTTTGATGTTTTTTTGGACTTGGTTTAGCTTTTTCTGATAGGCACTGCTAACTTGATCCTCTGAGATTTTAATTGTTAGACGTCTTTTAAGCCCTTCTAATTGTTCAACTTCAACCTGAACTGACATGGTATTAACCTCACTCATTCAACGGGTTTGATATATATTTTAATGAGAAATATTAAGTGGTGCGAGAGGAGAGACTCGAACTCTCACGGGTTGCCCCACTGGAACCTAAATCCAGCGCGTATACCAATTTCGCCACTCTCGCGTAATCAATGATCTAAAAAATCACATGCGCGTATTGAACACCAAATATTTAAACGAAACAAGGGGTTTATCATTTTTTTATCGCCTATGCACAGAAAATAAACTCATTAAAAAGCACTCCATTCAGACCGTCCACTGGTATTAGTACTACCGATCTTTACTCAGACCTACCACTCCCTAGACGACAGACTAGAGCTATGATCTTCACATCATTCAGAGACCTGTAACGGATTATAACTGTCTTACCCTACATTAAACGCGCGGCCCAGTATTCAATTGGTATATCGAACTACTAGAGCAAAACCCCACAAAAAAACGTAAAAAGATTTAATGTGAATTATTGATCTTAAAATCAGTCAGTTAAAAGTCTTTTGTAAACAGGAATATTATTTATGACTAGGTCGTAAGCTAGTCAATAATGCATCTAATACACCGTTGATATAACGGTATCCCTCTTCTGTACCAAATGATTTTGCCAACTCTAACGCCTCATTGATCACCACAGGGCCTGGAACATCGACTCGAATTTTCAGCTCGTATAGAGCCACTCTTAAAACGGCCAGCTCGACAGGTGTGAGCGATTGTATATCACGATCCAAGACACTTTGCATGATACCGTCTAGCACAGAAAGCTGCTCAATAGTTCCATACAGGAGGACCTTAAAGTAGTCACGATCCCAGCGCTCTGCGGAGTAGTACTCCAGACATTGACTGTAAACATCATCGACCGTGTGTTGCTTCAGCTCCAACTGGTACAAAGCCTGAACAGCAGCGGCACGTGCGCGTCGACGAGCAGACATAGGCTGCTTTTTAGTCGTTTGCTGTGGCTTACTCATGCGGATCACCCTTCAGTGTTTGTATAGCCTGATCAAAGGCTTGTATATCTTCAAAACTTCGATATACCGATGCAAATCGCACATAAGCAACTTGATCGATATCTCTTAATTGCCCCATAACGGCCTCACCAATCTGCTGAGTGGTGATAACGCGCTCGCCCAAGTCACGCATCCGCATCACAACATGATTAACCGCAGCATCGACCGTCTCAATGCTAACCGGACGTTTTTCAAGCGCTTTAATGATACCAGAGCGAATCTTAGACTCATCAAATGAGCATTGGCTGTTATCATTTTTCACAACACGCGGCATGGAAATCTCGATAGATTCATGCGTTGTAAAGCGCTCCCCGCACACTAAACACTGGCGGCGGCGGCGAACTTTAACACCTCCATCGAATAAACGCGAGTCAACAACCTTAGTTTCTTTATGATGGCAAAAAGGACAATACATCCTAACCTCAGTGTATTAGCTTTCTGATAAAGCATCAAAAACTGGGAAATCGTTACACAAGGCCAATACCTTACTCTTTGTCGAAGCAATAACACTCTGATCTTCATGAGCATCTAAGACATCCGCAATCAGCTCTCCAATATGAGTCGCTTGATCGCCTCTCATACCTCTCGTCGTGATGGCAGGTGTGCCAAGCCGCAAACCACTAGTAACAAATGGAGAACGCTTATCGCCAGGAACCGTATTCATGTTGACAGTAATATTTGCCGCCCCCAAAGCTGCAGAAGCGGCTTTGCCCGTAATGTCTTGACGAGTTAAGTCGACTAAAGCCAGATGATTTTTAGTGCCGCCAGAGACGATATCATATCCTCTTTCCACTAGAGTGGCTGCGATATTTTGTGCATTAGCAATCACTTGTGCTTGATACTCCTTAAAAGAAGGACAAAGAGCTTCTTTAAACGCATAGGCTTTAGCAGCAATCATCTGCATGAGGGGCCCGCCCTGAGTACCAGGAAATACCGCTGACTGTAGCTTTTTCTCAAGATCAGGATTGGCTTTTGCCATGATGACGCCGCCACGTGGCCCACGAAGAGACTTATGAGTTGTTGATGTTGTGACATCGGCGATACCCACTGGGGATGGGTACAGACCAACAGCAATCAAGCCTGCTACATGCGCAATATCAGACAGCATGTAAGCTCCCACCGAGTCGGCAATATCACGAAATCGCTGCCAATCCAGATACTGAGAGAATGCAGAGAATCCGGTGACTAATAGCTTGGGTCGATGCTCATGTGCCAGTCGCTCAACTTGATCGTAGTCGATATCACCTTCACTATTGAGCCCGTATGTCACTCCGTTGTAAATGCGACCAGAAAAATTGACCGATGCCCCGTGTGTAAGATGCCCACCATCCGATAAAGACATCCCGAGAATGGTATCGCCAGGCTCTATCATAGCCAGCATTGCTGCGGAATTAGCCTGAGATCCTGAGTGTGGCTGAACATTTGCATAGTCGGCCTTAAAGAGAGTTTTTAAGCGATCAATAGCTAACTCTTCTGCAATATCAACATACTCGCAACCACCATAGTAACGCTTGCCGGGATAACCCTCTGCGTATTTATTTGTCAGCACAGATCCCATTAACTGCATAACACCTAAGCTCGCATAATTCTCAGAGGCTATTAGCTCTAGGTGCTCCTCTTGGCGGACTTGTTCATTGACTATAGCGTCAAATAGTTGAGGGTCTAACGATTTAATCTTTGAAGGCTCTGCAAAGCTCATGATTCACTCTCCTGGTATCATTGCAAGCCGCATTCTACCTAGAAGTGATAACAAGGGCAAAGGCTTTACTCACTATTCATAAGCGACCGACATTAACTGATTGTTGATCTATGTCAAAACAATCCTCGCTTGTGAGGATATAGTAGCGATGTTGGTTGAATACAAACACAGACCTGCAACATGGATGCGGGATCAACGAAAAATACTGTTACCCTCCCTCGAGTATTTTTCACCATCACAACCAAGGAAGGAATGTG
>MDTC01112994.1_pt1 | contig 14732 bp, 8 predicted proteins | sample 811181 | NCBI WGS metagenome assembly MDTC01 (sample SAMN05326644, study PRJNA326480) | marine metagenome | isolation source: seawater | place: Pacific Ocean: North | collected 2011 | reverse complement strand
CCAGTGCGGCGAACCAATAAACCGTGCGGTTAGGGGGCGGTTGAGGCACGTTCCTAGAGCCTTAAATCTCTAGTTGGTCATCCCAGGTACTCAAGTGGCCTTGCATGAGTAAATCACACCCGCGTAATTTGTACTGTGACAATTTAAGGAACGTCTCATTGAAGAAGGCGCTTGAGAACATGAAGGAGAAGGCGGTACATTTGGCGGTATATTTCTGAGTGGAAATGAGCTAACGTCTTTGTATTAAGGCGACGCCGCCCCGACCAATTTCTTGATTAAAATTATCTCACCTATTTTTAAAGTAATTCGAATTGGTGGCGGTGGTGATCGATGAGCCAAAACCTATTTTTCATGCAAGGGTAAGATATGGCTACTGAACAGAATGCCGTAGATCTGATCATCGCGGATTATTGGAATAACCATACTGATGAAAGCTATTTCGGAGAAACTTATTGGTTAGCTAATCCTATAATTAATCACAGGTATCAAATCAAAGCGGCGGGAGGGCGAAGCTATGATAGCTGGGTTAATTTTACTGTTGAGCATTTTTTGGGCGCCCGAGCCCCTGTCGGCAAGATACTAAGCATTGGAAGTGGAGATGGTGCTCTGGAGCGTCACTTAGCCAGCATTAATGCTGCAAAAAGAATTGAGGGCGTTGATCTTGCGCCTAAGCGTGTTGAGATAGCCCGGAAAGCTGCTGTCGAAAATAACATGCAGGATACGATTAGTTACACTGTAAAGAATGTTGAAGCTTCTCCTCTGCCGATCGCAGCATACGATGCTATTTATTTTAATTCTTCTTTACATCATATGACAGATGTTGACGGTATTCTTAACTCTTGCTCCGCGGCAATGAAAAAGGACGCTTATATATTTATCAATGAATACATAGGCCCTAACCGGTTTAATTTTTCAGCCCGTGAGAAGGAAGTGATGACTTCCGTCTTTCACACTATTCCAGAAAAATATAGAGTATCTCAGGCAGAGCAAGATAAAGGAACAATTAGAACACAGTTAGGCTTTCCATCTCCGACTGAGGTTAAAAGTGTGGATCCGTCCGAGGCAGCTCACTCGGAAGAAATTGTTGGGGCAGTCCACCGTCATTTTGACGTAGTTGAGTTTAATTATACTGGCGGCACTCTTATGCAATTCATGCTGAACGGAATTGCTGGCAACTTTCGACATGATGACCCAGTGTCTCGTAACATTTTAGATCTCATATTCAAGATTGAAGACACTCTTGTCGAATCAGGAGATCTGACTCCTCATTTTGCGATGATAGTTGCTAAGCTTCCCCCATAAAGTAACTTAATTTAGGTGCTGTCAGTCAATTACCTTGGTAAGCGTATTCTAATGCTATGGGCGTGTACTTTTAGTTTTTCTGAGATCTGATTTTTATAGAGTATTTAAAGGCGTGAATGCAGGATTTATGGGCTGACTAGAAATTAATTTTCTGATGCAAGGAAGTATAAGGTTACAAATTTGCCTGATAGCTGTTTTTTCGCTGTCCTAGCAGTGCAAATGAGTAAGTGGATAACACACGCACTAATGTGCTGGACATATGCTAACGAATAAGTTTTATTAAGAGACTATGTTATGAAAAACCACCCCAAGTACAAAATGATAAGTAAATACTATAGGGGATGTAACACTCAAAATGCCGCACTTATGTTTTTTACTTTTGCTAATGATGTAATTCACTACTTTGTAGACCACTCTGCAGTTCCAGGCGCGGAAGGACTTGCAAGCTATTGGTGCAAGGTTGCCACCCTAACAAAGGCTAGTTGGACGATTGACCATATCTTGATAAAGGGAGAGGAGGCTGTAATCGAGTGGAGTATGCGTTGGAAACCAGCATCCGAAAAAAATATGAGTTACTGCGGGGAACTGAGTGGTTCATTTTTCGGGAAAATAGAATAGCTGAAATCCGCTCGTACCACTGTAATTTCTTTAGGAGTGACCGGGCTAACTGCCAACTGCACGATTTTGATTACTCAGGTAGAGGATATTCGGTGTTAAGTCGAGGATAGCAAGAAATGAAAGGTTAAAGTTGGATGGAATTGTATCCCACCCATTCTATTTTTCTCTTGCGCTATCAGGCTTAAATTCCCATTCATGCCTTTTTTTGTCAGGCACAACTTTAACGCCTGTTGAGAATTTAAAAGGTACACCTATCCCGCTGGGATAATGCATTTCCAGATAATACGCTGTAAAACCCTCTTCAGGGGGATCTAATTTAACTTTGAAAACACCAGGTTCAATTTCTGATATTGGAGAGCTTACATAGGCTCGCCCGATAACATCTTGCGTAAAATTTCTGCTAGTTGGATTGTGTGCTTGCCATAATAAGACTCTCTCAGGTTCATCCAAAGAAAACACACTAATGGTACCGTCCTTATCTAGGTCCCAAGAATACCTTGGCATCTTTACATTATGAACGATAGCGTGGTACCAAGCATCGACGCTGTCAAAAAGGTCGGTATTATTCATGCTATGGTTTGAATTTGGCACATAGCGTAAATGTTTTTCTCCGACCAAATCATTCCAATAAAATTGGGAAGAATCTGGTAAGAAAAATTCATCGCCGGTAGAGTTTAACAAAAATTTAGGTAATTCGAGCCGATGTCTATACTCATACGGCTCCACAATTTCCATCAGTGAGTCCCACTCCGGCGTCCCTATCCAATTAACGTTCCCGCTAGTTACATAGTCGATCACGGCTAGGGAGTAAGCGCCGTAGACGGAAAAATGATGCTTGAAAGACGGGGTAATATTCAGCATGTCTATAACTATAGGCATTATCGCGATTACGCGATCGTCAACAAGAGCTGTTGTCCAAGTTGTCCAGCCTCTTTTGGAGCCTCCAGCGACAACAAATTGGTCAACCCTAATGGCTCCTCCCTGACTGCTACTCATTACGTCGCTAATCGTATCCATAGCTCTTACCGCGGCTTTGGTCATTGGTAATCGAAGTGGCCATTTGTTATCTGCTGTTCTGAGGTATTTGTCCCACGTGTAAGCTATGATTGAATCTTCGGTACGAGCAAGTCCGTTGTCGTCGGAGAAAATTAAGGGTTGGTTAGGCACCATGTATAGTGTGCTGACTACTGTGCCTGTTTCTAGTGCTCGCTTAACGTCATTAGGAAGCGGTGCAGTCGGAGTGCTATTAGATTTGCTTCCTCCCGTTATCGTTAGAAAACCGATATCACTCTTAATTATATCCGGAACAACCACCACCATGAAGTGTTCCCATATTGGGAAGTTCACTTCGGCTTCAGTGAGCCATTGCTGAGAAGTCATTTCTATGATGAAAGTCTTGTAGTCTTCCTCTTCTATGGTCTTTACAACGTCATACTTATAATTTAAGTCGGGTTCTCTAACGTAATAATCTAGCGCTGTGGGATTTAGACCAATGCCTGATTCAGCGCTAAATGCTGGTAAGACTGTGAGTGTGAGTGTGAGTGTGAGGAAAGGCAAAGGTGTGAGTAGCCTTATGAACAGTAAGTGTGCTTTCAAGTTTTTTCCTTTTTTATCAGACTATTTTTGCATTAAAGTATATCCATGCATTCTCTGTCTAGTTTTTCAGATTACATCTTGTTCAGGGCGGGAAAATATATTAATACCTTGAGGGAAGCAGGCCGAGGTATTTCCACCATTTCTTTTATCCAGCGGCCTTGCTAATTGTGATCACATCCCTGTTCACCGGCTCGTTGGAAGACGTATACGATGCGCCACTGTTAACAAGTATTCTGCAGACTCGAACCTCAGTGAATATAAGGGTTTGTTTACGTGTAGGATTAATAGACTATGTAAAAGTATGGCAGTATTTTTTTCCAGTATTCTGCCGATTAAAGTGTCATTCAAGGCGGTAATTAGATAAAATTTCGGAAACTTTAAACACAGCCTTAGTGTTTATATACTCTATATTCATATAGCAAACTTCGTGATAAGTAGCTGTTTCAATTCATCATTAGTAATGTGCCAAACTGAGGCAGGGACCTTATGCGCCTAAAGTCCATTAAGTTGTCGGGCTTCAAATCCTTTGTAGATCCCACTGTTATCAATTTTCCTTCAAATTTAGGAGCTGTTGTTGGCCCTAATGGTTGTGGGAAATCTAACGTTATTGATGCAGTTCGCTGGGTAATGGGTGAAAGTTCCGCGAAAAACCTACGTGGCGAGAATATGACCGACGTTATTTTTAATGGTTCTAGCGCACGAAAACCGGTAGGCCAAGCGAGTGTTGAGTTAATCTTTGATAATCACGACCGAAAGCTCACTGGCGAGTACGTTAGTTTCAACGAAGTCGCCATAAAACGTAAAGTGGATAGAGATAGCCAGTCTTCGTATTCTCTAAATGGGACTGCCTGCCGCCGTAAAGATATTACTGATATTTTCCTGGGAACAGGCCTTGGAGCGAGAAGTTACTCGATTATAGAGCAAGGTATGGTTTCGAGGCTTATTGAATCAAAGCCTGAAGAACTGCGAGTTTACATAGAAGAAGCGGCAGGTATTTCTAAATATAAAGAGAGAAGGAAAGAAACAGAGAGGCGGATAAGGCGCACGAAAGAAAATTTGGAACGTCTAACAGACATACGAGAAGAACTAGAACGCCAGTTGCAGCATTTAAAGCGACAGTCTGTCGCGGCCGAAAAGTACGGAGAACTTAAACAACAAGAGAGAGAGGTCTCTGCTAATCTTAGCGGGTTGCGCTGGCTAAGTTTGGATAAAGAAATAGCTAATAATCAGTCAGCTATTAACACCCTTCAAATTAGCATTGAATCCTCGGTTGCAGACCAACGTCGACTGGATGCCGATAGTGAGAAGCACCTGGTAGATAATGCTCAACTGACTGATGCTCTTGGTGCAGTTCAGGCCCGGTTTTACAGTCTGGGCAATAACATTGCTCGAATAGAGCAATCGATAGAGCACAGAATCGAGAGAGTTGAGCAACTCAAGCTAGATTTTAATGAAACCGAAGAGGGCTGGAATCAAGCGAGAGAAGAGCTGGACATTGATCTACGGAAGATTACAGACCTTGATTTTGAGCTGAGTGCTGTGACGCCTAAGCTAGAATCTGCTAAAGCGCTTGAGATTGAATCGTCGGATGCTTTGCGTAACGCTGAGGATGCCTTACAAGATTGGCAGCAGGAATGGGTTGCATTCAATCAGCGTGCTGAGGCGCCCAGGCAAACGGCAGAAGTTGAGCAATCCAGGATACAACAATTAGAAAATAGTGTCGGTCGAGCTTTGCAGCGTAAGCAAAATCTTAAAGAAGAGTTAAAGTTACTTAACGCCATGCCAGAGAATGCGGGCTTGGATTCAGTGATAGCGCAAGCTAATGAGCTCGAAGCTTCGATAGAGAGGCTACAAGAGGAATCTGCTGGGTTTAGTGGGATTATAGAAGACAACAGAGTGAATCTATCCAACTGCAGTGATGACTTGGATCTTGCTCGAAGCAAGTTGCAGGCCTGCGAAGGAAAAAGAATTTCATTTGAGGCGCTCCAGCAGGCAGCTTTGGGCCAGGACAACATAGAAATATCGGCTTGGTTAAAAAGCCATAGTCTAGATTCTCGGGATAGTTTAGGTGAGAGTTTAGATATTCAGTTAGGTTGGGAGTTAGCTGTCGAAGCGGTTTTGGGAGACAGTCTTCAAGCCATCTGCGTAGATGGCTTGAGTGAGGTAGAGGAGCTTCTGAAAGATTTGCCGCGAGGTACATTATCGTTTGTCGACTCTGAAAGAGTGACTGTTGAAAGAGCTAATGAGGGGGGATTTCTCGCTCCTTTAGTAACGAAAGTCAATAATGGTTGGAGGATTGAGGATCAGTTAACAGGAATATTTGCGGCAGATAAGCTTGAAGAGGCTATCGCTGGGCGGAGCAGTCTGGCTTCGGGAGAGTCTATTATTACCGCTGATGGCGTTTGGTTAGGGTCTAATTGGATTCAAGTTAAAAGTAAGCCTGCGCAGGATTCAATCTCTAAAAGAAAAACGATGATAGAGGAATTATCGTTAAAAATTAGAGGCCTAGAAGATACTTGTTCCTCTATTTCTAAAAATAAAGAAGATTTGATGACCGGATTAACTGAGAATGAATTGCGTCGAGAGGAGGTTCAACATGACCTTGCGGAAAAAGGACAGCATTTAGGGGATCTTAAGTCGAAGATAAGTGCTCAGAAAGCGAAAGAAGAAGAAGCCGTTACGAGAAAAAGTAGAATTTCTAAGGAGCTTACCGAGCTTGGCCTTTTGTTAGAAACTGAGGAAGGAAATATCTCTGAGAGCCGAGCTAGTTTAGAAAAGGCTCTTGACGTTATGGCTGATGATGCGGGGGTAAGAGAGCAGTTAGAGCAGTCGCGTGGAGAGACTCAAAATTCTGTTGAAAAAGCGAGAGAAAAAAACAGGGAAAACAAAGATTTATCGCATGAACTTGCTTTAAAACAGCAAGCGATAACGGCTCAATTGCAATCTACGCGCGAAACCATGGACAGGATGGCTGCTCAGGTTGAACGATCTAAGGAAAGGATGGGGCTCTTGGCCGGTCAAATTGAGGAATCTGATGAGCCGATAGAGGACATGCGCTCTGAACTAGAGGAGCAACTGGGGCAACGTCTAGGTGTCGAAAAAGAGCTAGGAGTGGCCAAAGGGCGGGTGGATGAGAATGAGAGTGCAATTCGAGAATTAGAGCAGAAACGGAATAAGGCTCAACAACAAACAGATGTTACGCGAGAGCAGTTGATGGAAGTCCGGCTCAAAAGTGAAGGGGCTTCTGTAAAGCGAGATGGACTTTTAGAGCAATTAGAACAATCGAAATTTTCGTTGGATGAGGTCTTGAAAGGTCTTCCAGAAAACCTAGAAGAGAGTCAGTGTGAGCAAGAACTTGAGAAGATCTCTAACCGTATTCAAAGATTAGGACCCATTAATTTGGCCGCTATTGATGAGCATGATATTCAGAGTGAAAGAAAGGTTTATCTAGATAGCCAGAATGAAGATCTAGAAAAAGCACTCAATACGCTACAAAACGCGATTCGTAAAATAGATAAAGAGACGAGGGCTCGCTTCAAAGAGACGTTTGATAAGATAAATTCAGGGCTGCAGACATTATTTCCCAGAGTCTTCGGAGGTGGACACGCATATTTGGATATGACGGGGGAAGATCTGCTGGATACTGGTGTGGCGATCATGGCCCGCCCTCCAGGTAAGAGGAATAGTACGATACACTTATTGTCTGGAGGAGAGAAGGCTATGACAGCAATAGCCCTGGTTTTCTCAATATTTCACCTGAATCCCTCCCCCTTTTGCATGTTGGACGAGGTCGATGCTCCTTTAGACGACGCGAATGTCCAGCGGTACGCGAACCTTGTTAAAGAGATGTCTCAATCTGTTCAATTTATTTTTATCACTCATAATAAGATAACCATGGAAATGGCTAACCAGCTGATGGGCGTAACCATGCATGAAGCCGGTGTGTCGCGAATCGTAGCTGTCGACATCAATGAGGCTGCAGAATTTGTGGCTAGTTGATCGAGTTATTTTTGGCTAAGTGCCCACTTGGTCCTAAAGAATTTATGGTAAATGCAGGATAACATTACAAGTTTTGTATTATTACGGGTAAATGTTAGCTGAAAATTTATGGGCCTTCGAGAGCTGATAATTTTATTACTTGGGCTTGTGGCTATTGGGGTTATTCTCCAAGGTTTTTACGTCGCGATTCGAGCTCGCCGGAACCAGATCCGAGTAGCTATAGATAATAATATTCCAGAGGACTTCGATCTAGGGGACATTGAGCTAGCGGAATTACCAAGCGGCGGTGCGCGCAGAGTCCCTCGCTATTTTGGCGTCGATAACGAGAATGCAGAAAATCCTCCCGCAGTCGACGAAAACGCCCAAGATATCGATACTCTTGCTGACGAGCTTGATCAGGAGGAACGAGAGGATGTTTACGGCTTAGGTGTGCTTGAGGCGGCGAACTCAGTAATAGGACCTTTTGAAGAGATTAATGGTTTTAGAGACAGCAGCCTCTTGGCTATGGAGCGTAGAGAGAATCTGAGTGGTGCAGAGAACGAAATTTATGATCGATTTGTTGAAAAAGAATACCCCGGTGTCGCTAGAGAAGAGGGCTTTGATAATTTAGAGGCTCACGAGCATTGCAGCGAACAGCAATCTGACGATAATAAAGAGGACCATGAGAGTTCAGTACACGTTTACGATGATGTTTTTTCTGACGATATTAGACGCTACGCTAAAAGCGCCGATAACGCGGATGATTATTTAGAAGAAGGGATAAATCAAGGTGCTGAGGAAATCGATAGTTCGGATCTGCTTTATGAGAAAGAAGGATACGAGGAGATTTTTTCTGATGATTATTTAGATAACACATCAGAGTATGCAGGCCCGGGTCGTGAAGAAAATGAAATGTATCAGAGCGATCAAAGCAAAGGAGAATCCTCTCCGGTTGCAGATGCCGATACGGCAGGTGAAAATTCTTTTGAAGATGAATTAGAAGAATTTTCTATGACTGCTGGAGAGAGGATTGGTTACGATCAGAGGCTGGAGCAAGAGAGTTTTGATAGCGGATTCCAGGAAAACGGAGAGTATGGTTCGATTGAGCCTCCGCCCAGAGAGCATGTGAAACCCTCGAGAGTAAAAGCCTTACTTGAATTCCTAAAAAGAGGAAAGAACATCGAAAGTACTCAAGCGATTTCTGATAACGAGGATGGGCTTGGTGAAAGTTATATGCGGGAAGGGAAAGCTTTAGAGGAAGCTGAAATAATTGAGGAGTTGGAAGATTTTTTTGACGGTCAGGATCCTTCGTCCGACTTGATAACAAACGCTCATGAGGGAATGGATGCATTCGGTCAAGACAGCGGCCCCTCTGCTCACCTTGTTTCTGATAAAGTAGCGCGCTTTGAAGTGGCGGCTCGACCTGACGTAGCTACTAGAGATGCTGGAGATAATCGATTACGTAAGCAAGATGTATTGCACTCCTCTGAGGTTTTAGTGGTTAACGTTATGTCCCGTGAAGATGATCAATTTTCAGGTGATAATGTGTTGAAGTCGTTGGTTGATAATGGGTTAGTCTTCGGAGAAATGAATATTTTTCACCGTTATGCCAGTCAAGATAATGAGGATTCAGTGCTGTTTAGTGTTGCCAATATTTTGCGACCTGGCACGTTTGATCTTTACAATATGCATGAATTTTCGACCATTGGGCTTAGTTTATTCCTTTCGTTACCCACTGGTGTAAATAATCTAGAGGCTTTTGAAAATATGATCCGGGTTGCTAAAAGGATCTGCGAAACGCTCGATGGTTTACTTAAAGATGATCACCGCAACCTTATGACAGCTCAGACTATTGAGCATTATAGACAGCGAATAAGGGATTTTGAGTTGCTGCAGTTGAAAACAGCTGTGAGTCGCGCTTAACGACATTCTTTAGTTGAAAATATGAATGCTCCTGAGAAGATAAAGCGGGAAGTTTTATTGCTTCGAAAAGAAATCGGGCGACATAATGAGCGTTATTATACGTTGAACGACCCTCAAATACCTGACGCTGATTACGATGAGTTGGTTGATAGGTTAGAAAATTTAGAACACGAATATGATCTTTTTTCGGAAGGCTCTCCAACGCAGAGAGTAGGATCGTCTCCTTCCTCTCTATTCTCTGAAGTAAAGCATGAAGTCCCTATGTTATCCCTAGACAAGGTTGTCGATGGAGCCGGTCTGAGGAGCTTTAACAATAGGGTAATTACACGACTTGATAGTAGTCCTGTTCTTGATTACAGCTGCGAGCCCAAGGTTGACGGCATTGCTGTGAGTCTCCTTTTTGAAGGAGGTAGACTAGTAAGGGGTTCCACAAGGGGAGATGGTGAGCGTGGTGAGGACATTACCCAGAACATTAGAAACCTGAGTGGTATTCCTCACAAGTTAATTTCCGTGCCGTCCAACTCTCGCCTGGAGGTCCGAGGTGAGGTTTTTTTAAGCAAATCAGGCTTTGAGAGCTTGAATCAAAGGGCGGAAAAAGATGGAACAAAAATATTTGTTAACCCCCGCAATACTGCTTCCGGCGCGATGCGTCAGTTAGATCCAAAACTATCCAGAAAAGTGCCTTTGCAAATGTTTTGTTATGGTGTTGGGGTTTGCGAGGGCGTAACTCTGCCCGACAAACTTAGTGAGGTTTTTAACGAACTTGATACGTTAGGGTTGCCCGTAAATAAAGAACGTCAAGTCGAGCAGGGGATAGACCTTTGCCTCAATTATTGTAATAGCCTGTTAGCAATGCGAGATTCCTTAGACTATGAAATTGATGGAGCTGTAATAAAGGTCGACAGTCTTCTGCATCAAAAGCATCTCGGGCAGAATGCTAGGACGCCCAGGTGGGCAATGGCTTTTAAATTCCCCGCTGAAGAAAAAACTACTCAAGTGCTTGGGGTTGAATTCCAAGTGGGTCGGACCGGAACTATTACGCCAGTGGCACGGCTGAAGCCTGTTTTTGTTGGCGGTGTAACAGTTAGCAACACCACCTTGCATAATATGGATGAAATAGAGCGATTGGGTTTGCAGGTGGGTAACATGGTTGTGGTTAGACGAGCAGGTGACGTTATCCCGAAAATTGTTAAGGTTTTGAATGCAGGTGAAACTAAAGGGTCAAGACCCATTGTTTTGCCTCCAAATTGTCCTGTATGCGGGTCGCCGATAGAGAAGGATGGGGCCGTTTTGGTTCGTTGCAGCGCGGGTATGGTTTGTTCAGCTCAACAAAAAGAAACAATTAAGCATTTCGCATCAAGATCCGCGATGGATATAGAAGGTCTAGGGTCAAAGTTAGTAGAGCAGCTTGTAGACGGGAGACTAATAGAAAATGTGTCAGATATTTATAGTTTAAATGTAGAGCAGATATCCGGTTTGGAAAGAATGGGACGAAAATCAGCAGAGAATTTGATCTCCGCGATCAATAAAAGTAAGAGCACAACTCTGCCTAGGTTTCTTTTCGCATTAGGTATTCGAGAAGTGGGTGATGCTACTGCGACAGCATTAGTGGGATATTTTGGGGGTCTTGATCGAATTCTCAAGGCAGATGTTGAGGAGCTTGAAGAGGTTGAGGATGTCGGTCCAATTGTGGCTCTTCGTATATTTTCTTTTTTTTCTCAGGAGCATAATTTATCTTTAGTAAGAAAACTTCGTCGCTCTGGTATTACGTGGGAAGAGGAGACAAGCTCATTATCAGTAAAGCCGCTGGCTGGTCAAAATTTCGTATTGACCGGGACTATGGAGAGGTTGACGCGGAATGAAATTAAAGCACGTCTTATTGGATTAGGCGCAAAGGTGACTGGAAGCGTATCTAAAAACACCGACTGCGTTGTTCACGGTCCGGGAGCTGGCTCTAAACTGTCGAAGGCCCGAAACCTTAATATACGAGTTATTAATGAAGATGAGCTTTTTAACTTGTTTGGTGATTTGGATGTATAAATCAAAGGCCGTGAAAATTATTTTCAGTTTCTATGCTTTTGTTTTTCTAACTTCCTGTGTTTCCTCTCAGCCTCAAAATATTAATGATGTCTGCGCAATTTTCGGGGAACGGAGGGGCTGGTTCGAGGCAGCAAATACCTCGGAGGAGCGCTGGGGGATTCCTATTGCTGTGAATATGGCGATTATTTATCAGGAATCGAGTTTTCGAGCACGCGCAAAGCCCAAGCGCTCGCGGGTTTTATGGGTTTTACCGGGCCCTAGAGCTTCGTCGGCCTATGGTTATTCTCAGGCTTTAGATAGCACCTGGAACGAGTACAAACGCGTCTCAGGTAGGAAAAGAGCCTCTAGGTCAGATTTTAAAGATGCGGTAGATTTTGTTGGTTGGTATAACGCAAATTCTAGTCGGGCTAGCAGCATTGCTGGCACTGACGCGCATAGCCTTTATCTAGCTTACCATGAGGGAAACGCGGGTTTTCAGCGAGGCAGCTACCGTGGTAAAAAATGGCTAATCGAAGCTGCAAATCGGGTTCAAATGAATTCAGAGCGTTTCAATAGTCAATTAGACGGATGTAGCAAAGAGTTTGAGAAGGGGTGGTTACGTCGTTTATTTTTTTGAGGAAATGCTGGGTTAGCCTTTAGTTTAGTTGTCCAATTTGCGGTTGAATTCATTAACGAAATTGTTGATTAATATCAGCTAATACTTCGTTACCAGGGCACAAATCGTGATTGTTTAGTAGGTTAAAAGGTTTATCTACCGTAGCTTGTATTTCATGTAAATCTGCAGCTGATTGATTGATATACAACAGCCCGGTAGCTATTTCGCCGTTCTTTTTATGCTGATTGATATGCTTAAGAGCATTGTCTTTGACCGATGGGTCATAATTAAGGCCTGTTTTATGTAGGTGAATCACGGACCCATCATGTAAGGTGATTGTTTTCCCCTGGCCCGGATCATAGCTAGTAGTAATTTCTTCTTTCATGGGAACAAAATCAACCTTACTTAAAGAGACATAACTTTCCCATGTGTTCTTGTAACCATGTGAAGACTGATCAGTATTATTAAAAGTTACACACGGCGATACTACATCAATAAATGCGAATCCTTTGTGAGTTAAGCCAGCTTGTATCAATGGAATAAGCTGTTGTTTGTCGCCAGAAAAAGATCGCGCGACAAAAGTTGCTCCGAGCTCAATTGCAAGAGTTGCCATATCGATATTGTCATACAAAGATTCTTCACCAGACTTGGTTTTGGATCCAAGATCAGCGGTCGCTGACAGTTGGCCTTTCGTGAGACCGTAGGTGCCGTTATTGGCAACAATATAGAGCATATTAATACGCCGCCGAACGATATGGCAGAATTGCCCTAGGCCTATAGAAGCGCTATCGCCATCTCCTGACACGCCAACGTAATGCAAATCTTTATTTGCGATATTGGCACCGGTTGCTACAGATGGCATTCGGCCATGAACAGAATTAAAACCGTGGGATTTACTTAAGAAATAAGATGGAATTTTAGAAGAGCAACCTATACCGGAAATTTTTGCGACTTTGTGTGGGGAGAGGCTCATATCCGCAGCGGCTTGAATTATAGCGGCACTTATCGAATCGTGACCGCAGCCACCGCATAGGGTTGTTAAAGTTCCCTCGTAGTCACGCCTAGTCAAACCGATATCATTGACCTGTAAGTCTGGATGTTGAAATTTTGGTTTTTTGATATAACTCATTCTTTCTAACCTTAATTTAATTAAGTTTTATGCTCTGGCATCGCTCGTTTTTTCAGCTCTATCCAAAGATGCGAGTATTTCATCTTCGATTTTTTTTGCCGTTATTAAAAGGCCATTGTAGTTAAGTATAGAGCGTATTTTTTCTTCATTGGCATTGCACTCTATTTTCAGAAGGCTCTTGAGTTGTGCGTCTCGGTTTTGCTCAATCACATAGATGAAATCGTGGTTTTTAATAAACGAACCCACACTCGGATGAAATGGGAATGCCTTTAACCTCATCGTATCAAGTGAGATTCCTTTTTTCGCTAGTCTGTCTAGGGCTTCTTTTATGGCCGAGGTGGTGGTTCCAAAAAATATTACACCTAGGCTGTTCTTCTGCATGTTTGAGACCTCAGGCTCTGGTAGATACCTGACTGAGGTTTTAAATTTGAGTGCTAACCTGTCCATGACCTCAGCGTATATGTCCCCATCTTCTGTATAGCCCGCATTCGCATCGTGTGAGCTTCCCCTTGTAAAGTAGCTACCTTTACTAGGGTGGGTTCCGGGATAGGTTCTGTAGGGAATTCCATCACCATCAACATCCTGATATCGGCCATACTTCTCTATTTTTTCCAATTCCTCTTCATTAAGCACTTTCCCTCTGTCATAGCGTCTCTCGTCATCCCACTCCAAAGGGTCGCAGATTTGTTCATTCATTCCCAGTTCGAGATCACTCAGAATAATGACCGGGGTCTGCAGCCGCTCAGCAATATCGAAAGAATCCGCGGCGAATTCAAAACATTCTTTTGGGGTCGAGGGTAACAATAAAATGTGTTTGGTATCGCCATGTGAGGCATAAGCGCAACTCAATAAATCGCCTTGTTGTGTTCTAGTTGGCATTCCGGTCGAAGGACCCGTTCTTTGAATATTAAATAATACAGCTGGGACCTCAGAAAAATATGCCAGGCCAAGAAATTCTTGCATCAGTGATACTCCGGGCCCAGAAGTTGCCGTAAAGGCTCTAGCCCCATTCCAGCTAGCCCCGATAACCATGCCAATGGCGGCTAATTCATCTTCAGCCTGAATTATCGAAAACTTGTTTTTGCCAGAGCCAGGCTCGATACGAAGCCTTTTACAATATTTGGCAAAGGCGTCTACCACGGAGGTTGAAGGTGTTAATGGATACCAGGACGCAATTGTGGCTCCGCCATAGATGCAGCCCAGCCCAATTGCTGTATTTCCGTCCATTAAGATCTTATTTTGGGTTTGATTGCATTTTTTCAATTTTAAGGGAAGTGGACACTTAAAAGTCTCGCTTGCGTACTGGTACCCGAGTTCTAAAGAATGGATATTTGGAGAAATAAGCTTCTCTTTACCTCGAAATTGATCGCTAACCATATCTGTCAGTATTTTAAAATCAATGTCGAGAAGTGCTGATAATGCTCCGACGTAAACAATATTTTTAAACAGTTGCCTTTGCGCAGGTTTATCAAATTCATTTAGGCAAATATCCTTTAATGGTATTGGTAGGTAATGCACATCATTGCGTAGAACGTTACTGCTCAATTGTTT
>MDTC01002323.1_pt1 | contig 14733 bp, 7 predicted proteins | sample 811181 | NCBI WGS metagenome assembly MDTC01 (sample SAMN05326644, study PRJNA326480) | marine metagenome | isolation source: seawater | place: Pacific Ocean: North | collected 2011 | reverse complement strand
TCGTTTTAGCAGTGTTTGTGGCTTTGCTGCTAAAGGCTGTCCAGAAAGGAGAGCATCAATATCTTGGGCAAGCGTTTCAGCATTCAGGTATCGATCATGGGGTTCTTTTGAGAGACATTTTTCGGCAATGACATTAATCCCATCGCGGAGTTTCGTCTCAGGAACACAAAGCCTGTTCGGTGGTTGCTCGTGGATAATCCGAACCGTTTCGAGAAGCGAGGCATCCTTAAGATCATATGGGAGTTTGCCTGTAAGAATTTCGTGCAGTATGACGCCAAGAGAATAGACATCACTCCGCGAATCAACTTTGTATCCGGCACACTGTTCGGGACTACTATATTGGCGAGTTCCAAGAAACGTTCCAGTTTCAGTAGCATCATCATCTTGTTCTATTCGAGCGATACCGAAGTCAATAACCTTTGGATAGCCAGTGGAATCAACAAGTATATTACTGGGCTTGAGATCACGATGAACTACAGAACGTGCGTGTCCGTAGGCTACTGCTTTACATACGGATGAAAAGAGACGCAGGCGTTCTACATTTGACAAGTTATGGTAGCTGGCGGCTTTCACTAACGGCATCGCATCTTGAACAAGTTCCATTACAAAGTATGGAAAAATTTCACCGTGCTGTTTGAAAGATCCAGCGGTATAGATCTGCGCAATTCCGGGATGGGAAAGTTGTCCCAAGAGTTCTGTCTCGCGTTGGAATCGCTGGAATGCTCGTGGTGAACGATGGCTCGGACGCATGACTTTGACAGCGACGCTTCTCTCAGGCAATCGCTGTCGCCCTTTATAAACACGTCCCATACCACCTGATGCGAGAAGCGATTCTATAACGATATCCCCAAGATCAATTCCAAGTAGAGGATCGGTATGTTCGACAACGGTTTCTTCATTACCTAGGCCAAAATCTGTGGTCCGTCTTGATAGTTCTTCAATTGAAGGGACGGTGTCATGGTTATCAACAGATAGTGGAGGATTGGGCTTCACAGAACCCGGTAACTGTTTCTGTGGTCGCATATCCATAATTATGCTCGTTCATCCAACGTATAGAGGCACGCACAGACCCACCATCTGAGAGAATAAATTATCTATGGCCTTTTTACCAGCATAAATACAGCGCAAATCAAAATGTACCCGGAAATCTGGTGGCCGGATAAACTACAAAGACCATGCCACTTTCTATTCAATATATCACCAGTTTGGATGCCATTGTTGATGAGGCCGTCGAATTTCTGTCTCAGCCAGCAGATTTTTTTACAGGCTACAAGATTGTATTGCCCACCATTGGAGCTCGTAGTTGGCTTGCAGATGAATTAGCGAAAAGACTTGGATCAACATCAGGAGATCTGGGTGATGGCATCGTTTCCGGGGTAGACTTTTCTTACCCAGGTTCTATATCACGATTGATTGGAGCATGCAAAGACGCGGATGATCCGTGGTCTGTGCAGCGACTCACTTTTATAGTTTTAGATATTATCGTGAAAACGCCGCGCTATGATTGGCTTATTCAGCAATCAGGTGGGCCGTTGCTTGCAGCACGACGAATTGCCGACAGGTTTGATCGGTATCATTTTCGGCGGCCAGGGATGATTTATTATTGGGAAAATGAAAAGCCAGTACTCGCGCCCATGGCTGGTGAAGTGAATTCATCTGGTGACCAGATGCTTGTATCGTTAGCGCGAAGTGATCATTGGCAATTCGATCTCTGGCAACTGGTTCGGGCTTCTATTGATCATCCAAGTCCACCACTTCGAGATCAAAATGCCCAAGGACCGGTACCATCAGCAGTTTTGGTAGCAGGACTGGAAGGGCTCACTTTTCACCAAATTGAACTTCTGAAGAAGCTTGCCGCTCTTAATGATACGAATGGAAGACACTGCAATGTCAAAGTGTTGCTTGTGCATCCGTCGCCGCCCCTGTGCATTCAATGGGAGCAAACAGCACCGCCGCAAACGCTTGGATATCCACCGAAGAAGCAAGAAATAGATTTGTTGCAGGCCGGCGATTCTCTGGTGACTTCATGGTTGCGAGGAACACAAGAAGCTCAAATGCTTCTTGCATCTCAGGGCCTTGTCCCTAAGCACATGGTTAAAAATGAGGACAATAAAGAGGACAACCCAACAACACTTTTGAAAACACTACAGCAGACGATTTCCGAAGGTATCTGCAGTACGGGAAATGTTCATTTTCAAGATGAATCAGTTCGAATTCATCGCTGTCATGACCTTAGTAGGCAGGCAGAGGTTATTCATGACGCACTTCTACATTCATTTAAACACCATGAAAATCTTTCTCCTCACGATGTTCTCATTGTGAGCCCTCGTATTTCTGAATTAGCACCCCATCTTGAAGCTGTATTTAGTAGGAAGCTGCAAGGAAAAAATCATAATATTGAACTTCCACTCGTGATAGCTGATCGGGGAATTCGTGAAGTAAGTGAAGGAGCAGAGCTGCTTGTTGCGTTACTCAAGCTTGTTGGTTCAAGGTGTTCTGTTGAAGACATGCTCGGTGTGGCAACGCATCGTCTGATTCGAACTCATTACGACATTGATGACAATACATTAGAAGTCTGGAAACGCTGTATTGAACGTACACGTATTCGCTGGGGTATTGATGGGCCGCGTCGAAAGCGAGACGGACTGGATCATCCAGAGTTAGCGGCACATACATGGTGGCAGGGTTTAGAGAGAATGTTGCTAGGCATTTTGCTTCCAGATGGTACGCCAGAAGTTGTACTCGGCGGTATTGTGCCGCTGACTGGTGTAGATACTTCGGATATCGAATCACTTGCACCGCTTTTATCAATCGTACGTGTGATTGATGCTTTCGATCGTCTTGTTACGAATAACCATTCAGTACGTGATTGGTGTGACCACATCGAGCAAGCATTAATTCAGCTCGTTGGGGATGATACGGATGAGTTGGAAGTTGCAGTCAATGAACTTGAGCACTTGCGCCGATGTGCAACTGAAACCAGAGTGCCATATCACGATATAAAAACTATTCTGGTCACAACTTTGACGGCTGCAGTTGGTCACCAGCCGCTGCGTACTGGTGCGATCACTGCAACTTCTATGATTCCACTTCGTGCAGTTCCGTTTCGAGTAATATGTATTGCAGGGTTTGATGAAGATGCTGGTGAATCGTCTGTCAATGATAGCGATGACCTTGTTGAACGGCAGCAATTGCTAGGTGATAGTGATCCACGAATCAATGTTCGCCGTAGCTTTCTAGACTGTGTTTTGGCAGCCAGCGACCAATTAGTAATAACATGCACCGGCATGAGTGTGTCTACAAATGTGAGTTTGCCTCTGATAACACCGCTTGCTGAATTTGTTGATTTTGTAGGCCGTCATGGTGTGCCCCTTCAGACAAGAGATGGCGAGGAATATAGCGATATCGAAGTGTTTCATCCTCGACATGCATGTAGTCATGAAAACTTTGAAATGCATGGTATCCGGCCAGACACAGTATGGAGTCATGATCGAAAAGCGTTACATGTTGCAAAAGTATTGGGAGCAACACCTCAACCTGTACCGCTCAGGTCTACATCACCACCACCCCGGACACTCCTTGAATTGACCGCGCTTGCGGCATTTATGCATGACCCACTGTGGCCATTTGTACGTGAAACACTGGCGATTAATCCGTGGCGAAATGACGACATTGAAATCCCTGCGACTCTGCCACTTGTGCTATCGCAGCCTGAGCAACGTGAATTGCGTGATAATTATATACATCAGTTTCTCAACGGTGATCAGAGTAAAGAGTTTGAAAATATTTGGATTGAAACTGTTCAAGCAGATGGTGATGTTCCGATTTGGGGTTTTGGTGATGCTGTCATAGAGGAAATCACGGCATTTACTGAGGCAGTCGTTCAACAGACAAACGAAGACGGACTGTCACTTATAGATAGACAGGCCGAAATGGTTCGTGTCGAAGTCAACAATGTACAGATTTCAGGTACGCTTCAATTCAGCAAGAATGATTCTACATCACTCATTTTTCTCACCCCGGGTGCAAAGACGACGGCACAATTTCAGAGGCCCAAGTATCTCGCTTTGGGACAATTGCTTTTGGCGACCGCTGCAGGTCTACCGATAACACGTGCCTGTGTTTACAGTCAGCATGAAAAGTGGTCACCCAATGCAGTTGATGCGAAGGGGAAACCCCGTAAAGCTGTTATGGTTCGTGAAGTTATGCTCGACACGAGTATTAATAGGCGAAGTGCGAAAGATCTTTTGGGAAATTTGTGTGATCTTTATCAGCAGGCAGCAGCAAGTGCTTATAGCAGTTTCGGTAAGGCTGCTGCGGAATATCTGAATGATCAAAATAAATCAAAAAAAACTTTTAATTCTTTTGTTGCTCACAAATCTTTTGAAAAAACTCTTGAAGTAGTCGTCCATGGTCGAGGCCCCATCTTCAATAATGTTTTTTTAGATCATAAACGACATGAGAAGTTTTTTAAGCCATACGTCGCCCTCACGCATTTTAAACCACGAACCAATATTTATTCACCAGAATGAAACTTGACCTGACTAATGATCAGATTCGTAATGGCATGATCGTTGAGGCGAGTGCTGGTACGGGAAAGACGTATGCCGTTGCTGCACTCGTGGCCCGGGAATTAGCTCTCCGTGATGACCTACGGATTGGCAATATTCTCATAACAACGTTCACCCGTAATGCGGCAATGGAGTTGCGACATCGAATCCGACAGCGACTCATTTCAACTGTAGCAGATCTACGGGGTGCAGGTTCTCATTCAGCTGACGCGGTTACTGATTTATTATTCGATATCGATGAGCCAGAACGACTGAAGCGAGCGTTCCGTCTCGAAAGATCTTTGGTTGAATTTGACACAGCAACAATCTCAACAATTCACGGTGTCTGTAGTCGGGTGCTTAGGACAGCAGGTGTTGATCTTGAAACAGTAGTTGATGCTGAGGAAACGAATCGTATTGTAAGCGAAGTTGTAAACGATCAGATTGTGAGCGCTGCTGCAACGGGGCTACGTTGGGACGAGGTGACATTACGATCATGTTTGACAACATTATTAAGTGATCCTTTTCTTGAAATGTGGTTTGATGAAAAAGAGATAGCTGATCAACCGGTGATAGATCGTCTGCAGAATCTGAAAGAGTTGCTAGCCAAATGCGTACAACGCGTCCACAGTGTGATGGCAGCAACACCAGATTCAAATGACCTGTTGCGACGTGCATGTGACCTCGTAAAAGATTCACAATCTGTTGTAGTGAAAAGACTACAACAGCGTTTTTTATTAGCAATTGTGGATGAGGCACAGGATACAGATCGCCTGCAGTGGGAATTTTTTACACGGCTATTTCCAGGTGATGATAAAAGATCATTAGTAAGTGTGGGTGATCCAAAGCAGGCTATTTACAGTTTTCGTGGTGCTGATGTGCAGGCCTACGTCAATTTTACGAAGAAAGGAAAAAATCATCGAACTCTTTCCACAAACTGGCGTTCCGATCAGCCTCTTGTGGAATGTCTCAATGAAGTATTTTCAGAAACGAGCTTTGGGGAAGGGATCGCATATGGCCACGTGAATGCTTCGAGTAATCACCAGACATCATGTCTGGTAGGGAATGTAGAACCTCTTGAAATTATTCATGCGGGCGAGACAGACAGCCAACAATCACTCGTTGAGCCGGCTGTTAGAAAAGTTATTCACTTGTTGGATCATGTGCAATTACATCTTCCTGATGCGACAGCACCCTGTGCTTTGGTGCCGAGTGATATTTGCATTCTGACCCGTACAGCAAGTGTAAGTCGTATGATTGAGCGACGACTTGCTCAAGTAGGTATTCCAGCGGTGAGTGGTGGTACAAGTAGTGTGATGACTGGCCGTATGGCATTTGATCTACGGCTTCTTCTGGAGGCTATTGAGAAGCCAGCAAGCAATGGGCATATACGGAGGGCAGCAGCAACATGTTTTTTTGGCTACGCACTATCGGAGAGTGGTCTTCTTGACGATGCTGCAATGAATCAGGTGCAGGAAGAGCTTATGAAGCTCTCGGTTGTACTCGTGCGTCATGGTATCGCGGCTTTTGGCGTCGCGATTGAACAAGAAGTGTCCATGATGGAGCGTGTTGTTGCTGGTTCGGACGGTGAACGAAATCTCACAGATTTCCTTCATGTTCTTGAAGCACTCGATGCGATTGGTCCATCTGGTGGGTGTAGTCCTCATCAGGCTGTCGAAACAATTGTTCGCCTGTCAAAGAAAGATCCGAGACATGATCTTGTCAGTCGTCGCATTGAAAGTGATGCTGATGCAGTACGAGTACTCACAATGCATTCGGCGAAGGGGCTGCAGTTTCGATGCGTCATTGTGGCAGATCTTTGGAAGCCAGCGATAAAAAATGTGTTTGCTAAGTCCTATCCGACTGTTTTCTATGATGATGATGGCAGACGCAAAGTGGATATAGGTTTTGCTGTTGAAAGAGCATCAATAACCGCACGGCGGCGACAGCATGAGGCAGAAGATCAGGAAGCAAAAAGACTTTTTTATGTAGCTGCTACTCGAGCAGAACACTATTTAGGAATCTTGATAGCTGATGGAAAAGTACCAAGCATTATCGACCAGTCGTTTTCGTTTCCAGATACATATGTTTACTCAAGCGACCTACCAGGACAGCTTAAACGCAATCTGAAGACAGCAACATCTCCAAATGGTATGACCAATGCTGCTTTGCCCCCTCCAGTGCGTCCTACACGGAGAATGTCCTTTAGTAGTATCGTTGCTACCCGTAGTTATGAAAATATTTACCGACCAGAACGTGGTGGGTATGACGAGCACACTATGCAAACTACGAGTCAACCATTGTCTTCTCAATCTGACAACACGGCAGGTCAGCAGGTCATAGATTTCCCAGCAGGTGTAATTGTTGGTAGCATTATTCATCAAATATTCGAAGAGATAGACACGACGATTGTTCCTCTTGAGGAAGAAATTGAACGAATTGTAAAAGATAAAATATCTAATGGAAGACTTAGGCATTTTGGTGAAAACCTTTGCAAGATGGTGCAAGAAACACTGACAACACCACTTGGTGGGCCCTTTGGAAATGATCGTTTAGTAGATATCCCACCGTCACGCTGTATACCTGAGATGGGTTTTGAAATGGGACTAGGGGGGCAGCAAAAAAATATAAAAGTGTCTGCTGTTGGAAAAGTACTTAAGGACTATTTGTCACCTCAAGATTCTCTCGCAAACTATGCTGAAATACTTTGTGGGCCAGCTTTTGAAATACCATTAGGTAGCCTTCTCACTGGATCAGTTGATGCGGTGCTCGGGTTACCGGGCAGTCGATCGGATCAACCAAAACTGGCAATTTGTGACTACAAAAGTAATCGCTTACATACGGCTGGAATGGAAAATCCTTTACAAGCCTACGCACCAGAACGAATTGTTCAGGCGATGGAGATTCATCATTATCCATTGCAAGCAATTCTTTACGGGACGGCTCTCTATAGAATGTTGAGATGGCGATTGCCTCAGGCAAATCCAAATCAATGTATTGTTGGTATTGCCTACACATTTACGCGTGGCATGAAAGGGGCAGATACACCAATAGATAATGAGGGAAGAAGGTATGGTGTTTTTACGTGGAGGGCTCCGGAAGGACTCTGGAAGGAACTCAGTGACCTGCTTGCTGGGAAAAATGAGGAAACTCCATGATGCCACCTCATGAATTGCAAGTATATAGAAAGTTTGGAGTTATCGGACGTGAAGATATTGCGGCAGCTACTGTGTTGGTATCAATAGCCAATCGAGATCGTGAAGAACAGCCAAGTCTTCTTGCCTGGGTGGGTTTCTGTCTTGCACTTCGGACTGTCCGGGACGGTCACACATGTGTTGATTTTGATAATATCAAAGAGTGGGCTGGTGGAATTGAAATTGGTGCCGCTGATGTACCGGACTGGCCATTACAGCCAGACATATGGCTTGATTCCTTACAGGCTGTGAAGTCTCTTGTTGGTGGTTTGGAAGATAGACGGCCGTTTATCATTGATGGTCAACGACTGTATCTTGCAAGAGCACTCGCAGAAGAGCAGGATATCGCATCAGTTTTAATTCGCGATTCATGCCGCCAAGTACATGTTTTACTTGGTGGACCAGGCACTGGCAAAACAACCAAAATTGCTCAGGATTTAGTGGAGCGATTTTCTAGTCTTAGCGCAAAGGAATCTTGGCCGAGATTAGGCCTCGCTGCGCCAACAGGTAAAGCGGCATCACGAATGACTGATGTGCTGCGTCACCGATGTTTAGAGCTTGGTGCTTCATCGAGCGTCATAGCTGCTGTAACAGCGGAACCAGCTCGTACGGTCCATAAGCTATTAGATTACAACCCATCTCGAGTACAACCATTTCGATATCATGCGGGGAATCGCTTGCCCTACGATATGGTTATTGTTGATGAAGCATCGATGTTATCAAGTTCGTTAATGTATCACCTACTTACTGCTCTTGCAGATGATGCAGAAGTTATTCTTGTCGGTGATCCCGATCAGCTTGCCAGTGTTGATGCCGGAACAGTTCTAGGAGATATCGCTGGATTTCGCTCAGAACGTTATAAGAAACACCCACTTCATAACAAAATTGCAGAATTGACGACTGTCCATCGTGCGAAAGATGCACCGGGTATCAAGGCTCTGGCAGAGTCAATTCGAGCAGGCGATGTTTCTCGAACACGAGCTGTTCTTGAGGCAAGTCATGCAGATATTCAATGGATTGAACCGACAAATGGGCCCGCAGTGGAGGGACTGGTAGCCGAGATTGTTGATCATGCAAAGCGTTTGCAAAGTGTTGCAAAGAATCGTGATCTCGATAACACCCTTGCGATACAGCAGAAATTGCAGGTCCTTTGTGCTCACCGAGAAGGGTTTTCAGGGGTGACGCAATGGAACGCTCGTGTCGAGGCAAAGCTTGGAATTACGCAGGCCATGCCTTGGTATATAGGGCAACCAATAATGATTACTCGGAATTGTCGGTCACTTGCACTTTTTAATGGTGATGTTGGAGTTATCGTAGCTTCATCCAGTATGAACAATCATTTTGAAGCCATCTTTGGTCAACCTGGTCAAACTGTTCGGGTGCCAGTTTCAAGACTCGAAGATGTCGCAACAGTACACGCTCTTACGATTCATAAAAGTCAGGGTTCCGAGTATCAACATGCGGTTGTTGTCTTGCCAGAACATTTCAGTCGCATTGTTACTCGTGAACTTGTATATACGGCGGTGACGCGAGCAATTAAAAAAGTAACACTTGTCTGCCCTCGAAACGTACTTGAGGCAGCAGTCAAAAAGCCTATTCGTCGCGCAACCGGTCTTGCAGAACGAATGATTGCATTGCGGAATGAATCTCAAGTTAAACTCGAAGCAAATCCGCTTGCTGTTCATGACAAGTAAAAAAGATCACAGGAAATCGTTTCGAAAATAATTTTAAAATTGAAATAGCCTCACCTAAACGTTCTTTGTCTAGGTGTACCAGTGGATCGTCAAGCATGACAAAACCGCTTGCAGATTGTAAATATAACTCAGCGAGTGCTAGACGGACGGCGAGTGCAAGGGCCCCACGTGCACCCTGTGAGAGTCTTTCCGGTGAGATTGTTATCGTGCCGCGAGTGATATGTGATGGAATTGTATCAAGAAAACCCAGCAGTGAATCACTTGAAGAAATAGTTGAAAATAATTCTGAAACGCGGTCATTAAACGTATCAAGCGAAGTGTTATCAATCGGAGCAATGCCGGAAAGCGTTTCTTTGATTCGTTTATACGATTTGCCTTCATCAAGAATGTGATCAAATTGATTTTTTGCATTCTCAGCTTCTTCTGCAAGGTCTTCACTACGACGGTCCCCCAATTGGCCTTCGAGTCCTCCTCTTTGAGACGCGAGTGTAGAACGGGGTTCACTATTTGTGTTCATTCGTTCCTGGGCAGAATCAAGAGAATGTATAAACGCGTCACTCGATGGAAAGTTTGAGGGGACGTGTGGTAACGTTGTGAGTGTGGTCTCCGTGGTACGAAGAGCATGCTGAGCGTTAAGAAGCTTTTCTCCAAGTGATTCAAGGTTTATATAAGATTTTTCCCACGATTGAATACGCTCTTGATGTGTTTTCAGAGATTGATCACCGGTAGAAACCGAGTGACGTACAGCCTCGAGTTCGTGCTCTATGGTTTTGCTGTCGCGTGTTTTCCGGAGTCCTTCAATCTCTGCAAACCGCTTGTCCCATTCTGCCTGATCTTTTCCTCGGAGAAGTGCTTGATACGTTTCTTGTTTTGATTCCATGCGGCGTACAAGACTGTCGTAGGAGGAAGCTTGTTTCTTGGCTTCAGAAACAGTTGAAACACCACAGCTTTCAAGTGTAAGACGTAAAGAAGTTCGTTTTTGGTGAAGTTCGCGTAAGAGTTCTTCGATGTCTTGAGTGCCACTGTCCACAGTGATAATCAGTCCGGCTGACTCAAATTGAATGCGACCGGAGGCTGTTCCAGTGACTGGAATTTCTTGAATATCATGATGCTCTGGTGGTTCGTCCGAGCGAGTAATAACGACCGATTGGGTAGGTTTCGAGGTCATAGAGTACGTTAACGACTGGGCAGCAAGTACATTCTCAAGGTGAGCGACTTCATCATGAAGTGTTTCAATAGTGAAAAGTATTGCTGGTTCCGGTCGGTGTTGTTTTTTCATGGAATCCTGAGCTTCGTGCATTTCTTTTGCTGCAGATTGAATGGCACGGTAGTTGTTTAGGATATCATCAGCCTGCTCTCGTAATCGTGCTGTACGGAGTTCTTCATTAAGATTCGTTGATTGTGAAACAAGAGTATCTCGCTGTGTTTTCCAGGCATCCACGGCCGCGTGCGCTATGGGCCAAGCAGCAAATACTTTTTTGAATAATTCCCGCTCACTCGTAAGCCTGGATATTCGCTCCTCCATGACACTTCGCTCAGATAATTGATCACGTAAGGCTCCAAACGTAGAGAGAAAATCCTGATCTTTTTTTACTTGTTCTTCGATTGTGATGAGTTGAGACGTAATAGAATCAATGTCTTGCTCAATCCGAAGAATGGTTTTTTGTTCGACGATTAAGGCTTGCCATGTGTACCAAGCGGCGAGTATTTCCCCTACGTCCTGCTTCCATTTGTTGCCAACGGATTTTTCTTGTCCGTTCTGTCGGATTGGTCGCTGACGCTCATTATCCCAACGACTAAAATATTTTTTTATACGCTGATCAAGTAAATCTTCAAGTTTTCGTTGGTCGATGTCACCCGCAGTCTCATTTCCTGCTTGAACAAGACTGCGAATATCTCGAAGTTCCAATGCATTGGCTTTTAGTTTCGTTATCGTATTCTCTAATTCATCGTGGCCTGTGAAAAAGACATGGCGAAATGTCGCCTCGTTATGGCCGCAGATTTTTCCAAGGGTTCTGGCAATTGTTTCGGTGTCATTAAGAGCTGACCCATCGGGAGTCGTAAGATGAGAGGTTGGCTGGGATCCCCATCGTTTTTTGAGCTGATAGTGTTTGCCGCTATCGTTGATGTCGATAGTGATGGCGGCATAGTCACCTGCTGGAAGCGGCAGCCATGGTGCGATGAGGCTTCGAAGACGAGATGGAGTAAGGTCGGTTGGCGTGAAGAGACTATGAAATATTGCCTGCCGCAGTGTTGACTTGCCCGTCTCATTGGGGCCACTTATGACAACGAGAGGATCAGATAAGTCCCACGTAGTATCCTGAAATTTTCCAAATGGATGTAGTCGTATCGACGTTAACCTCATTCTTTTGAAATCTCCTTGATCAAATCATGAGCAAGTGCGACATCATTTGGATGATCTTTGTCAGCTAAAAGGTTCGAAAGAAGTTGCTCAGCGAGTGTTCCCCGTGGGTAATGAGATCCAATAATATCTTCATCAATTTTTTTCTTAATATTCACAGTGAGAGAACAGGATTGAAACACATCTTCAATTTTTTGTAACAATTGATTGAATGTATTTTGCTCATCACTTGAGAGTTGACCGGACAATTTCAAGTCAAGGATGACGTGATCTGGGTTAAGGTCATCACAGGTCTTTTGGAGTTTGGAAATGTGATGCTCATTATGAATATTTTGTTCAACTCGAATGAATTGTAATCTTCCAGGATGTAATTGCTTGTATTGTTTAAGACGCAATTCTTCAAAATCAAGAAGCCATGCTGAGCCTGTGTGTCTGCAACGGACTGAGTCTGGCGTGTGTGTTCCAGCCATAAAAAGTTGTGAATCAGTCCCCAAAGAAGTTGTTGGGAAGGGAACATGAATATGTCCCAAGAGCCACGTAGTCAAACCAAGGGCTTCTAGATCTGGCATTGTCATCGTGAAATAACGATCATCAGCATCGAGACCGAGTCCCTCGACGTTGCCATGCGCAATGCCGATGCGCAGAGCTGCGAGGTTATGCTCGACAGAGGAAATCCATCCTGTGACAGGTTCTTTTCCGGTCTTTGATGGGCAGGGACAAGGGAAAAACTGTACAGTTTCCCCGTCGACATCAAAGCTGATGGTAGTAGGAGTTACCAATAATTCTATATTTGAAAATTCTGTAGAGGCCTTGCGAAAACGTTTCCATACCTCGGTATCTTCGCCACTATAGAAATCGTGGTTGCCAGGAAGGACAAGGACAGAGTCCCCTGTGAAGTGACGAAGCACATCAACGGTTCGTTCTATATATGAATTTTTCACACGTGGTGAATCAAAAAGATCACCACTTATTACAAAAAAATCGGCATGATTTTCATTTGCCTCACAAATCAGACGTTCGAGAGCTGTAAAGCGTTCCTCGAGAAGTCGTTTTTGAGTCTCATCGTCATGCTGTCGAAACGGCATTCCAATGTGATTGTCGGCGGTATGGACGATGCGAATAGGCATGCGTGCTCGTCCCTTATGAGGTACGAAATTGTCTTGGCGTTAGAATTTTAGTTGCGCCTGTAACAGGCGGCCGTGAAGATCAGCCATAAGTTCATTTTCAGCATTTTCATCATGAGCTTCATATGTCACCGAAAATCTGGTGAAGGCTCCACAGTCATCCCAAGGAACTGTAGAGATCGAAAGTTCTTTGATTAAGAACTGACCTGCCTCGGAAGCGTTTGCAAAACTCTGGTCACCGGCAGCTTTTGGGCTTTTTGTATAGAGGAAATAGGTACCTCCTGGCATCTCACACTGAAAACCGACGCTCCGAAGAACACCAACAAGCTTTTCAAGTCGACGACGATATTTTTCCCGAACCTGATGCGGTATATGAGGGTCTCCAAGTGCAGCAGCAGCGGCCTTCTGGATCGCAATAAACTGACCAGAGTCACAATTATCTTTTACATCTGCAAATGCCTGGACAATTTTTTCATGACCGCAGACCCAGCCAAGTCGCCAGCCAATCATGTGGAAGCCTTTCGACATCGAATGAACTTCAACTCCAACATCTTTTGCACCGTCGATAGATAAGAAAGACAGAGGTGCTGTTTCGTAGGAAAGCATCATATGAGCAGCATCTTGAACAACAATAATCCGATTTGTTTTTGCGAACTCAACAACTTTTTTATAAAACTCTACAGTTGCAGTCTTGCCAGTTGGGCTATTTGGATAGCAGAGAACAAGAATTTTACTTCGAGAGAGAATGTTACTTGGAATACTATCAAGATCTGGAAAGAAATTATTTTCAGGCAACAGAGGAATTTTATAGACTTCGCCTCCAAGCCACTGTGTTGCAGTTCCAGCAACCGGGTAGCCCGGAACAGTCATGAGTGTGACATCACCAGGGTTTATGAAAGCAGCTGGAAGCATTGCATAAGCAGTTTTTGATCCAATGCAATGATTGATTTCTTTATTCGGATCAAGAACAACTTGAAATTCTCGCTCCATGAAGGATGCTACTGCTTCTTTGAATTCCAAAATACCATTGTCAGCGTAGCCACGATTTTCCGGCTGATCAATCTCCCGCCTCATGACATCTCGAACACCCTCTGGTGCCATTTCATCATTCTCTCCAATGCCAAAGTCAAGCATTTTTCGTTCAGGATTTTCAGCGAGCGCTTGACGTTTTGCCCGTTTAATTAGTTCGAATTTGTAGACTTCGGTACCCTTTCCATAACCCGCTCCACCAATCCGTTCTGCAAATCGGTCTTGAAACCAAGGATCAGTTGTGGGCGTAGTAGTGGGGCTGGCAGTCGACATAACAATCTTTCTGGTCAGAAGAGGGAATTACATGTTCTGGCGTTTCGTGGAATCAGCATGTATGAAGACCCTCGAAGATAAAATTTTCATACAATAAAGCCAAGCAGTATGCTTAGATTTCCTGCAAAGTTAGGTTTCACTATAAAATGTCGGCAAATGCCGTTGGGGTATCATCAAGATATAAGAGGCCAAAAAATGAATGATGACTTCCGAATCTTTGCCAGCTATATCATTTTTGCGTCAGACTACGGCCCGTTAGATGGTTGTTTTGATCCTTTTGAGGACGAAGATGCCATCGAAGAACTGGTCACGTTTGAATAGGTTTTGTTAACTATTCAACGTTACTCCTGATCGGCTCTGCGAAGCACAAGAACACGACACGGGGCGTGACGCAAAACGCGTTCGGCGACACTGCCGAGAAAAAGTCGCTTGAGTCCGTGGTATCCGTGAGATGGAATGATGATGAGATCAGCTTTTTCACGCTTTGCGTAATCAGCAATTTCGAGG
>MDTC01150901.1_pt1 | contig 14734 bp, 9 predicted proteins | sample 811181 | NCBI WGS metagenome assembly MDTC01 (sample SAMN05326644, study PRJNA326480) | marine metagenome | isolation source: seawater | place: Pacific Ocean: North | collected 2011 | reverse complement strand
ATCTGGATCTGGTTTGTCAACTATTGATAATACAACAACTAATGGTTCAAAACAAAAACTCGCTGGAACGGATGCATCCTTTACTGTTGACGGAATTTCATTAACTAGATCAACAAATAATATAACAGACCTTTTTACTGGTTATAATGTAAATTTACTTGCTTCAACAACTGTAAATGATGTAGACACGCCAGCTAATTTAACTGGATCAGTAGATACAAGTGCCGCTAAAACAAATCTAGAATCTTTTGTGTCCGCCGTGAATAGCACTAGAACTTTACTAAATGAAAAAACTTTTAGAGGTTCAGCCTCTGAAGGTGCAGGAGATTTATCGGACGATCCAGTTGTAAAAAGTATTCAAAAACAACTAAATTCTCTTACGTCTACTCAATTAACAGGATTTGGTGCAAATGGCGTTTATTTGTCAAATCTTGGAGTGAGAACTGAAAAAAGTGGCCTTCTTAGTTTAGATTCTACAGTACTTGAAAATGAGTTAAAAAATAATGCAACATCTTTGGATGCCATCTTTAATTCAATGTATTCTTCATCATCTAGTCTTCTCTCAGTTAGTGGAGGAAGAATATCAGCACCTGTTGCAGGATCATATGCTTTTGCAATGACTGCTTACGTTTCTGGAGCTTTTACAGGACTTGTTAGTGGTGATACATCACCTCAAGTTACAGCTTCTAATAATACTATTCAAGTAACAGTTGATGGAACTCAATCAGGATCAGTAAGTGTTCCAGCTGCTCATTATACATCAGAAGCAGCTCTTGCTACTGCAATTCAAACAGCAATAAATGCAGATAGCACTTTAACTGCTGCTGGAAAAACTGTTGTAGTAACACATTCTAATGGTAGCTACTCCATTACTTCAGGGTCCATTGGGGCATCATCATCAATAGTTTTAAATGCAATAGGAAGTAACTTAGACAGTTTTTTAAAGTTTGCGGGCACAACTGATGCAGATAACATAGGAACCTCACAATCGGGTACTGCAAGTACAGCTCTTACCTTAAATGGGGGATCAGTAACTACGACTGATCCCGATGGTTTAGTTGATGCTGAAACAAGAAATAGTTCAGGGACCTTTACTATTGATGGTGATCAATCAAGCGCTGCTTCTAGCAGCTTGAATTCTTTTACAACAATTAATAGTGCTAACAATTTGTCCTCTGTCTCTTTCACAATTACAGGTACTGACATAAATGGCACTTCACAAACTGAAATAATAACAGGACCAACTGCGGGAGCAACCGTAACTGGAACAAAAATTTTTAAGACAGTTACTCAGATTGAATCAAATGGAGCTGCTGCAGCTGTAAATGTGGGGACTAAATCTGCTTTTGTTGATCTTGTGGGTAAAAGACCTTCTATAATTAGTGCCGGGAGCGATGAGAGTGGTAAAACATTTACTGTCATAGGAACGGATATGTCAGGTAACTCACAAACTGAAGTAATTACTGGTCCTGCTGCAAACGCAACAGTACTCGGTTCTAAGACATTTCAGACAATTTCATCTATAACTCCTTCAGCAAACACAACAGGATCCGTTACTATGGGATTTACAGGGGCAGGGATAACAACTACTGGTGTTACGGGTTCGGCCACTCTAGATAGTGTGGCTATGTCAGCAGATGTAAGTAATAATACTTTCACAATTTCATCAGGAAATGCAGCTGGTCTGAAAGTCAAGTACTCGGGACTTGGAGCAGACGCAACGATTTATTATGGACAAAGCCTAATTGAAAAATTCACAACTTTTTTAACTGACACTTTGAACACTTCTAGTGGACAATTATCAACTCGAGAAACAACTATAAATAAAGAGGTAACTGATCAATCCAAATTGTTAGCTGATTTAAATACTCAGATGGAATCTTTAAGAAACAGATATGTTCAACAATTTACAAGCATGGAGCAAGCTGTAACAAGTTTAAAATCAACCGGTGAATACCTGACTAATTTATTTGAAGCTATGAATAAAGATAATTAGTTCGTAAAACGTACGAAGAATTTTTTATTATCAATATTTATTGTACATGATTGGCTTTCTATAATGAAATACTTACAAGAATAAATTTATGAAAATTTTTCTACTGATCGGATTGTAAAAAAGTTATTATCTAAAAATTATAAAGTAAATTTTGAAACTTACGCTCTTAAAATTGAATTAAGTGAGCGCTACAATAATAGTTAAATCAAAGTAAGAAATTAAATGTGTTAAGAATAATATTTATAAATTTGTGTCTTAAATATAGGAAATTATTTCGTCAAAATTTTAAAATAAAACCCACCCTAATCAGCAAAGAATCAGCAAATTTAATGGCATGATTAATGCAAAATATTACTTAAATGAGGATATGGAAATGAAGTTAAATTTAGGCTGTGGAAATAAAATTTATGATGGATATGTGAATGTAGATAAGTTTGATGTATATGATGTCGATATTATGCATGATTTAGAAAAGTTTCCTTATCCATTTAACGATAATTCAGTTGATGAAATACTACTTTCTCATGTATTGGAACATATAGGTCAAGCCCCAGACCTTTTTATAAAAATTTTAAAAGAGTTTTATAGAATTTGTAAAAATAAGGCTTTAATTAATATAGCCGTTCCTCATCCACGCCATGATGATTTTATTTCAGATCCCACTCATGTAAGACCTATAACTGTGCTAGGTTTATCCTTGTTCGACAAGTCTCAAAACGAAGAATGGGAAAAAATGGGAGCGGCGAATACTCCTTTAGCTCTAATTCATAAGGTAAATTTTAAGATTGAAGGTATTAATTATCAAGTAGAAAAAGATGTTATGTCAAAATTGGAGGCTGGTGATATAGACAAGTCTAAATTGGATTATATGATGAAACACTACTATAATGTAATTAAAGAAATTAATATTAAATGGCGTGTTATTAAATAAATTAAAATTAATTAAAAAATATACAAAAAATAATTATTAAAAATAAAGATTCTTTCTAAATTAATAAAAGATTAATAGAGTTTCTTTCCAAAGATTTATAGTTTGAACTTAGATAAATATATAACAATCATTTAGCATTAGTTGAAAGTTGATTATAGAGATTGACGGTATTATATATTCCTGCTTAAGGGTTATAGGCCTTATATAATTAAGCTACATTAATAATACAATATCACCCAATCTTTGGGTCTTTAAAGTTATTCTAATTTTTTTAGTGATAATACCAAATCATATAAAAAGGTGAGGTATGTATGCGATTAATACCAGACAATGTGTATCACGGTGATAGTTTTTTTCTACATAATTGCAGGGTAGGGACAAACATTATTTAAAAGTAGTAACTTTGAAAGTGTTTATTAGAATAGTTGTAAGCTGTTTCATTATTCACTATTGCCGGAAGACGTTTGATAATAGATTGATATCAATTTTAATAATCAGCGTATGATTTTTCCTCAATAAGTTCAGACCCAAAAAAGTTATTTATTTTTTTCTTAATACGAGAACGATGGTCGTTCGTGAAGTACACACTTCTAGCGAGCTCTATAAAGCTTTTATCAAAACTTTTACTTCTTTCTTTATCTCGAATTCTATCTTCAATATCCCAAAGCTTCTCATTGATGAATTTTAGATCTGTTATAAGTTGCTTTGCATCATCATTTTCGGAAAAACTATGATTATAAATTATATTAAGTTCATCAAGTTCTTTTTTTACATTTATTAGAGCGCCTTTAGCTCTAAGATTTTCTAATTTAATTTGAAGGATTGTGATTTTATCAAATAACTCTCCCCAGGATATAGATACTTTGGGTATATTCATTTTTTACTCTTTTTTTGTTTTAATATTAATCGTAAATCCTTTTGCATTTTGTCAAAAACATCTTTCCAATTCCCTTGTTGTTTTTGGCGATATAGAATTATGTTTCGATACCATGGACTGTCATTACGATCTAACATCCAACGCCAATCCGGAATTTTTTTTAGTATAACCCAAGTGGGACAGCCCAATGCTCCAGCCAAGTGGGCTGTTGCAGTGTCTGAGGTAATAATAAGATCGCAGTTTACCATAACAGCAGCAGTATCAATAAATGCATCTTTTCCAGCATCAAAGTTATGTCCTAAAGTAAAAATTTTAAAATCAATATCATTAATTTGCTTTTCACCTTCTCCTTTGTGAATACTAATAAGCTCTACACTAGGTAATTCTGAAATAGATTTGAATAATGACAATGGGAAAGATCTGCCAAAGTCAATCTTGTTTTTGCTGCCTTGCCAACAGACACCTACTTTAAAAGTCTTTTTTGTTAGGTGTTTCGCCCATGAGGTAACTTTCTTATGATCAGCAAACAAGTATGGTGTCACTGAAGGTATTGTTTTTAAATTAGTATTAAATAAAAAAGGAAGACTCATAAGCGGAGCTTCAAAGTCAAATTTCTTGTTTTTAGGAAAACTATCGACAAGAATAACATCTTTCTTCATTGGTTTTAAAAGACCATGCATTGTTTGCTTAACTTTAAAAGTAACCTTAGCGCCTTTTTGCTTTAATAAAGGTAAATACCTACAAAATTGAATGATATCACCAAGCCCTTGTTCTTCATAAACTACAATTTTTTTGTTTTTTAAAGATTTAATTCCATCCCAAATAATATTTTTGCTTGGAGTTGAAAGCTTTTTGTCTAACATTTTTAATCGCCATTCGTATAATGCCAGCCCTTTTTGAAGATCTCCCATTAGGTTATAAATAAAAGAAAGATTATAATGGGGATCAACATAATGAGGTTTGAATGAAATTGCCTTCTTATACGCAGTAATTGCATGATTAAACTTACCATTATCTTTATAAGCATTTCCTATACTATAATACGCTTCAGCATAATCAGGATTAAGTGATATTGCTTTTTTATGAAATTCTATTGCTTCATCTACCTTATTTTTATCTTGGAGAGCAACACCCTTGTTGTTGTGGGCTACAGCACAATTAGGTTTTAACGATATTACCTTATTGTAAGCTTCTATTGCCGCATCCAACTTACCTTGAAGTTTAAGAGTATTACCCATGTTGCCGTAGGCATCAGCACAATCAGGTTTGAGTGATATTGCTTTTTTGTAAGCTTCTATTGCTCCATCCAATTTACCTTGAAGTTGAAGAGTATTACCCATGTTGCTATAGGCCAAGACATAATGAGGTTTGAGTAATATTGCTTTTTTGTAAGCTTCTATTGCTTCCTCCAAGTTACCTTGAAGTTTAAGAGCATTGCCCATGTTGCTATAGGCAGCGACATAATCAGGTTTGAGTGCGATTGTTTTGTTATAAGAAGATATTGCATCGTCTATCTTACCTTGGTTTTGGAGAGCAAGACCCATATTATAATAAGCATCAGCATAATTAGGCTCAAGGGAAAGCACTTTTTTATATGCATTAACGGCTTGATTCAGCATTCCCATTTGAGATGCAGATGCCCCTAGTAAATTCCAAAGAATAAAGGCTTGTGGATATTGATCTGTTAGTATTTGTGCTTGTTCAACTACGGTTGAAAGTTGTCCTTGGTTATACATATTGACGAGTTGACTTATCACTTCCTTAGGTGGATTTTGGATAGCATTATTTTGTTTGGGTTTTTTTAAGACTGCTAATTCCTGCTTAATCAATTCTTTTTTTGCCTGTAATACGTCTTGGTAAAGCCTTTGTGCTTTTTCTACCTCACCATTATGTACATGAGACCTTGCCTTTATGAGCATCTGATCTACAGATCGTTTTTCCAACATTGAACGAACCTCTTCTATTTTGATTTACTTCTGGGCGAAGAACTTTATTTCATAAATAACTTATAGGTTTTAATGATGAGTAGTTATAATTGAAGTAGGTATATCTTCGTTTGGAACAAAACCCATTGCTTCTTCTATTTTAGAGCAAAGGATAAAATCTTTCTCATATTTTATTAACATACCAGCAAGTAAGCTTACCTCAACAAGTGCCATACTGCCAGGGAATAGTCCCTTAAAACCCTCACTTCTATGCTTTACGTAGGTTTCTCTTTTCCAACCCATACAGCTGTAGATGTATCTTTTAATAGGCTCAAGATCCTGGGTCTTTTCAAAAGAGTTATTGGGGTTGAAATTAAGAGGTTTGTTTCCAATGCAACAATGCTGATATAAAGTATTAACTGCCATTACACAGTCTATATTAGGACTATTCAAACGAAGGCCACAGTTTTTAATATCCTGCATTGACTGTAGTGGACTAACACTGTTTACCCAAAGAATAGACTCGCATAAAGAGAACTCTTCAAAGAAAAAATCAACCACCATATCTGTTGTTGCATCATCACTTGCTAAATTTTCATTTCTTAGTAAGAATTCAACTTCATTACAGTTTACAAGTTCTTCAAAAACTGGGTCGTCACTACTAATTATAATTTTATCAAAAATACCTGAAGCTAGACATTTATCCCTTGCAATTTCAACTAATGTTCTAGAGTTAAATGGCTTATAATTTTTTTTTGGTAAGCGTTTACTGCCAGATCGAGCTGGTATTACTGCTATTTTATTCATCGAGATCTCCAACTGTTAGTTAGTTTAAAAATATCCTCTGCAATTATGTGAAATACATTGTCCCATGACGGCTTCGATACATCTTTTTTCAATATATCAATTGGTGTATCAACAGGGACGAATAAAATATTATTCCAAGAACACTGTCTCCAATTAGCAAGTTTAGAGGAAGTTACAATAAAAAGTGATGTAACATAATCGGCTAATGCCTTAGATTTTAGATTTGAAAAATTTACTTCAGTAAACACAACATTTATTCTTTCACTGATGTTATTGGGTCAACCAATCGATGCCTAATTCTTGATACATCAATTCAGCTATTTTAAAATCTGTCAAATCATCTACATCTAATGACTCAACTTTATCTAGATCAAAAAAGTAAGGTTTGGAACCAACAACATTTTTTTTATCAATCATTTTCTTTTTTTCAATAATGGTTATAGCAAAATTTAATGAAATTATATTTGGCAAGTCTTGACTTTTCGGCGTCATATTAATTTCATAATTTATAGGTTTACCATTTTCCCACAAAAATTTTTTTTCAGTTGATACTGAGTTGATGCTATCATGTTTATCTGAACTTAAAAAAGAGTTTAAAGCTTCTTGCATTGAACTAACTCTTAACAGTGGGCTTGTTACCTGCGCAAGAAAAACTACTTCACCTGGTGTAGTCTGGGCAATATGCTGCCAATGCTCATCATTTGTTACCTTAGAACCTGCATAATATTTGTTTCGCCATTGAACTTTAACATTGTGCTTGCAGGCGATATCTGCTGACGTTTTACAGTCAGTGCTTACAATTATATCTGTTATACCATCTAATTTTTTTAGTAATCTTAACTTTAGTTGTAGTAAGTTAGTGTCACCAAATGGCCGGATATTTTTGTTTGGTACACGTGTAGAACCTGATCTGACAGGAACCATCGCTATTACTTTATTTTTTAAATGTGGATTATAATTTTTTTTGTTTATTTTTTTATTTAATAATCTCGAATTTATAATAGCAATATTGTTCATTGACTTAACCTGTTTTTAGTTAACTTTAAAATGTCTTTTGTGATCAAGTTAAATACTCTGTCCCATGGCTCAAATGTATCTCGTTCGAATTTACTAACTAACGGGCCAACTGGTTTATGTAAAACATTATTCCATGGACTATGTTGCCAGCTAGCAAGCTTAGTCGAGGTTCCAACTCCTGCGCTAATTAATGGAACTGAATTTTGAATTGATACAACAAAATCAAGTTCAGAACAGAGTGCAGCTACATCCAGTAAATTATTATGATGATCCAAATCATTAAAGTTATGAATTGTCACTCCAAGTTGATCTTGAATTTTAGTTAAATCGTCCGCAAAATCTTTAGACTGTAAATTAATAAAGGTTACGTTAGGAAGTTTAAGTAATGGAGACCATTCAGATATTGGAGCGTAGTTTGGTAGACGTGTGGGCGCCATATTCGAGCTTTTCCAGCTGATACCAATGTAGGGTCCGTTTCCTAAAGAATTCAGACGCTTTCTCCAAAATTTGACCCTGGCTGGATCGGAAATAAGAAAGGGGGCAGCTTTAGCATTTCGTTTAATCTCTTCCATAAAGTGCCGATAAAGGCTTCCCATTGGCAAGTGAAAATCAAAGTCGTCTCTTTCTAAGTCTTGGCTTCTATTCTCAACTTTAATTTCTACATTTGTAAATGAACGTTTAAATAAAGGAACCAATTTCTCCTGGCATTCCAAAATACAGTGATCAGCCTGGGAGGTTAAAAGTGGTAGGCAGGAGGACCAGATTATTGTGTCTCCGATCCCTTGCTCACACCAAAGAAGTATCCTTTTGCCCTTCAGGCTCTTCTTACCGTCCCATAAAGGCTGTGAAAATTCTCTTATTTGCGTCACATATTTGGAAGTTCTCCATCGCCATTCATATTCATCAAGAGCTTCTTTTAATCTACCTTTATTTAGAAGTGCAAAACTTAAGTTATGGTGAGCTTCAGCGTAATCAGGTTTAAAAGAAATAGACTTTCTATAAGCATCTATTGCTTTGTCTAAATTACCTTGATATTTAAGAATTTTACCCTTGTTGTTATAGGCTAAAACATAATCAGGTTTAAATAAGAGTGCAGTGTTGTAAGCTTCTATTGCCTCATCCAGTTTACCTTGATCCTGGAGAGCGATACCTAGATTGTAATAAGCATCAGGATAATCAGATTTTAGTGATATTGCCTTGTTATAAGCTTTTATTGCTTCGTCTAATTTACCTTGATTTTGGAAAGCATTACCCATGTTGCTATAGGCCACAACATAATCAGGTTTTAGTGAAATTGCCTTGTTGCAAGCTTCTATTGCTTCGTCTGGCTTACCTTGGTTTTGGAGAGCAACACTCATATTGCAGTAAGCATCAGCATAATCAGGTTTAATTGAGATTGCTTTTTTGTATGCGTCAATTGCTTGATCCAGCATTCCTATTTGAGATGCAGATGCCCCTAGTAAATTCCAAAGGATAAAAGCGTGTGGATATTGCTCTATCAGGGTTTGTGTTTTTTCAACCACAGCTAAAAATCGACCTTGGTTATATGTATTGGCTAGTTGGTCTAACACTTCCTTAGGTAGACTTTGCATAGCATTATTTTGTTTGGGCTTGTTTAAGACTGCTAATTCCTGCTTAATCAATTCTTTTTTTGCCTGCAAGACGTCTTGGTAAAGACTTTGTGCCTCTTCTACCTCACCATTATGTGCATGAGATCTTGCCTTTATGAGCATTTGATCTACAGATAGTTTTGCCAACATTGAACGAACCTCTTCTCTTTTGATTTACTTCTGGTTTGCAATAAATATACCAAGCTTTAAAATAAAAGAGTGTTTAACATTCATAAGAATGTTAACTGCAAGTTCAGACAGTATTTTTTGTACTTCTTCTATTTTAATCTTGCTTTAGTTTTGTTTATTGAGATCGTCAACTTTTAGTTAGTTGCAAAATATCATCTGCTATTAAGTTAAATACTCTGTCCCATGGTTCCCACGTATCTCGTTCAAATATATCAACCGACGAACCCGCGGGGTTCAATAAAACATTGTTCCAGGGACTCTGTCTCCAATTAGCAAGTTTAGTCGGTGTGCCAACTCCTGCGCTAATTAACGGGACTGTTGTTTTAGTTGACACTACAAAATCAAGGGCGGTGATAAGTGCTGCCACGTCATCTATGTTATTGAAATGGTCCAAATCATCAAAGTTATGCACTGTTACTCCAAGATCATTTTGAATTTTGGTCAAATCATTTTTAAAATCTGCCGATTGCATATTTATAAAAGTTATGTTTGGAAGTGTAAGTATAGGTGAAAGCTCAGATATTGGGGCATAATTTGGTAGACGTGGTACTTCCATATTAGTGCTTTTCCAACTAATACCAATATAAGGACCTCTGCCTAAAGAATTTAGACGTGTCCTCCAGAAATTGACCCTAACTGGATTCGGAACAAGGTGAGTTTCAACTTCAGTGTTTTGCAAAATATCTTCAATAAAGTGCTTATAAAGATTTCCCATTGGTAAGTGAAAATCAAAATCGTCTCTTTCTAAGTCTAAGTTTTTATTTTGAGGTTTAACCTCTATGGTCGGAAATGAACGTTTTAATAAAGGGACTAATTTTTCCTGACACTCAAAGATACAGTGATCAGTTTGAGACATTATAAGTGATAAGCGAGAAGCCCACATTATGGTGTCTCCAATCCCTTGTTCGCTCCAAATAAGAACTTTCTTGCCCTTCAGGCTTTTTTCTCCATCCCACAAAGGTTGTGAAAAATATCTCTGCTGCGACGAAAATGTTTGTTTTTTCCATCTCCATTCATGTTCGGCAAAACCCTCTTCTAACTTACCTTTATTTAAAAGTAAATAAGCTAAAGTTGAATGTGAATCGACGTAATTAGGGTCAAGAGAGATAGATTTATTACAAGCCTCTATTGCTTCTTCAAGCTTCCCTTGGCATTGGAGAGTTCTGGCCATATTATAATAAATGTCAGCAGTAGCAAAATTGAGTGAAAGTGCTTTGTTGTAGGCGGTAAGAGCTTGATCAAATTTGAATTGATCATGAAAAGTAACGCCCACGTTGTTATAAACTCTAGCATAATCAGGTTTGAGTAAGATTACTTTTTTATAAGCCTGTATTGCTTTTTCTAACTTACCTTGATCATGAAGAAAATTACCCATGTTGTAAAAAGCATCAACATAATTAGGTTTGAGTAAAAGTGCTCTGTTGATAGCTGTTATTGCCTCATCCAGTTTACCTTGGTCTTGAAGAGCAACGCTAAGGTTATTGAACCCCTCAGCATAATTAGGATTTAATTCTGTTACCTTGGTGAGAGCTATTGAGGCTTGCTCAGCTCGTCCCAATTCTATATTTGCAACGCCAAGACAATTCCAAAGAATGAATGCATCTGGATATTGTTCTGTTAGGGCTTGAGCTTGTTCAACCATAATTAACAGTTGCCCTTGGTTATAGAGATTGATCAGTTGATCTATTATTCCTTGAGGTGGGCTTTGACTAGGATTGTTTTGCTCAAGTTTATTTAAAGAAGCCAATCCCTGTTGAGCTCTTTTGTTTTTAGGAAAAGTTAGTAAGACGGCTTGATACAGCTTTTTAGCATCTGCAACTTCGTCCCTCTTTACATGAGATTTTGCCTTCATGAGCATCTGATCTACGGATAATTTTGCCAACATTCCAGGAGCCTTGTTTATTCTAATTTTAGTACTATAAATTAGCAATAATTATACCAAGCTGGAAAATAATATAATGGTCGACTTCGTTATTCTATTAACTCTATTTAAATCAACTATGTTAAGAGTAAGGGGTTTAAGAAATAAAACTTATAGTTCAAATCTTTCACATTTTTATAAAAAATAAATAATCACAATTTTAAAAACCTATCTTTAAATCATTAATTACAAAAAATATTTTTTTTACCATTAAATTGATAAACGTCTGAATAAGCTTTAAAAATTGAAATGATTAAGATCGCATATAATAAATACCAGTGAGATAGTAATCATTAAATATTTTTAACCCTACAAGTTCAAGTTACTAAATAATAAACAAAATGAACCTTCAAAGTTTATTTTTCTATTTCTAATTAAAATTGAGATTTATCTGAAGAGTTTGACTTTTCATTATAGGCTTGAAGTTATTAGTCACGCATTTTTAAAATATTATTTATTAAGAAATTATTATATATAATATTGACACACTTTTATTAAATCAGACCAATAAACAACAAAATTTAATAAATAATCTAAACTTTTTATGAGGAGGTCGTAACTATTTGTGAACACTTGATTTGAGAAGCATTTAATACTTTTTGCTAAATAATTTAGGTGTTTATTTAAATTATCCTTAATAACTGGAGAAAAAAATGACCTCAATAAACACTAATATAGGAGCCCTTATTGCTCAAAAAAATATGGCGAATAATTCGGAAAATCTTGAAAGTTCAATGGAAAGAATTTCTTCTGGCTTAAGAATTAATTCAGCTTCTGACGATGCTGCTGGTTCTGCTATTGCCTCTAAAATGGAATCACAGGTAAGAAGTTTAGGTGTTGCTGTTAGAAATGCTAATGATGCTATTTCTTTAACGCAAACAGCTGAAGGTGCTCTTTCAGAAGTTGAAAATATTTTACAAAGAATACGTGAATTAACTGTTCAGGCTGGAAATAGTACATTAAATACAACTGATAGATCACAAATTCAAGCAGAAGTAGATGCACTATCTGCTGAAATAGATTCTATTTCTAATAGAACAAATTTTAACGGTGTGAATTTATTAGATGGATCTAGATCAGCTGTTAGTATGCAAATTGGTATAAACGCTGCCGATACTATGTCAATAGGTTTACAAAAAACTGATGTTGCCTCTCTAGGTATTGGTTCATCTGCTATATCATCAGCTAATACAATCACTTCTGCTAGAATGACTGATTTAGGTTCAGTTAATATTACGACTACTGATATAAAAATAAATGGTAAAAACTTCGCAGCTTCAGATTTTGATATGGACGCTACAACTGTAGATGGAGCATCAGCTAACGTTAGTGCTGCGGTTGCAGCCGGTAGTCGACAAGCAGGTGCTCTTGCAGTAAAAATTAACGAAAATACTGGTGAACACGGCGTTACTGCAACAGCATTTAACGAAGTTGTGGCTACAATGTATAAATCTGGTTCAATCGAAATCAACGGAACAACTATTGCAGCTAGAGCAACAGTTCAAGAATTTGTATCAGCAGTTAACGATGAAATTGCTAATGTGAGTGCATCCATAAATGCAGATGGATTTGTTGTATTTAGTAATGAAGATGGTGATGCAATTGGTTTCGTAAACTCAGCACCTGAATTAGGTATTGCAGACGATGTGTATGCAGGTTTTGTTAGATTAAGTTCTAATACCAATTCACCTATTACAATTGAAGCAGGTACAAAAGTAAATGGTTATGCTGCTAATACTGGTTCACTTGCAGATGTTACAAATGTTGGTTTTAACGAAACTAGATTAAATACAGCAGGATTAGGAGTTAAAATAACAGGTTCTAGAGCTGTTGATGCGTCTGCTATTGCTTCAAGTACTGACGCATTAAAAATTAATGGTGTTCAAATTGGTACTTCAACATCTGCTTCAGCAACCGATAAAGTTACTGCAATTAATGCATTAACATCAGAGCACGGTGTAGTGGCAACTGCCGAAACTTCAGCTAAGGTCAACTTTAATTTTGCTGGTCTTACAGGATCAGAACATGCTGGTGCAAAAGTTAACGGTATTACAGTAGACTTATCAGCTGCAATTGATATGTCAGACGTTGTTACTGCAGTTAACACAGCTACAAATGGTGTTGTGGATATTATTGCCACTGCTGATAGTGAAACTGGTGATCTTGTTTTAACTTCTGCATCAGGTCTAACTATAACAATGTCTGATACAGCAGCAACAGACGGTGCTGGTTTTGGTGGTATGATTAAGGCAGTGACTAACCTTGATGGTTCTGCTGTAACTGGCACTTTAGCAACTGGAAAATTTTCAAACAGAGGTACAATAAGTATGACATCTCTTAATGGTGCATCAATTAGTATAGAAGATGGTCCTGCTGATCGTGATGGTGAAACTGGTGCTGATAGAATAGGTTTTGAAAAACAAAACGAAATAGCGGTATCTACATCTGGTGTAAGTGTTGCATCTGTTTCTTCAGCTAACACATCATTAGCGAGTATTGATACTGCCATTAATAGTGTAGCATCTTTTAGAGCTGGATTTGGTGCACATCAAAATAGACTGGATGCTTCTATTAATAACTTAACCACATTACAAGTTAATACAGATGCTGCTAGATCAAGAATTGAAGATGCAGATTTTGCCGCAGAAACTAGTAATATGACTAAGGCACAAATTCTGTCACAGGCAGCAACTTCAATGTTAGCTCAGGCAAATGCGTCTAAGCAAAACTTATTAGCTCTTCTTCAAGGATAATTGGAGAGATAAAAGAGAAGGCCATCTTCGGGTGGCCTTTTTTTTTGAGAAAATTAAATTAATTAATTTTGTAATAATTGAAGAACATTTTGTTGTGCTTTTCCTGCTTGAGCAATCATTGCCATAGCCGATTGTTGTAAGATCTGGGCTTTTGTTAATCTAGCAGACTCTTTTGCAAAATCAGCATCTTCAATTCTTCCTCTAGATGCATTTGTATTTAGAGCAACATTAGACAAGTTATCTATTGCTTTTTCCATTCTACTCATTAAAGCACCTAATTTTGCTCTCTCTTTATGTATTCTGTCTAAAGATCTATCTAAAACTCGAAGAGCATCAATTGATGATTGTCTTGTTTTAACATTAACACCAGATAATTTATCTAGTGACGCAGCGCCAGGAGATGCATCAAACAATCCTTTTCCGTCTTCACCAACTAGAGTAAAACTATTACTTGATGACATTTCTATTTGTCCTGTAACTATAACTGAATCTGCACCTTTAGTTCCTACAGAAACATTTCCAGCTAAAGTTGTTGAAGGAGTAATTGAATGAATATCTCTAAAAATTTGCCTTCCCGTTACGGTTGCGTTTGCTGCAGGACCAGTAATAACTTCTGTCAGGTCACTACCATCCATTGCTTTACCTACAACTGTAAACGTTTTACCTGACTCGTCTCCACTTGCGCTTGTAATTGTAACTAGAGCGTTT